>Ga0153915_10004908_pt1 | contig 12381 bp, 13 predicted proteins | sample Opewatmetagenome_2_FD_107003 | JGI IMG/M metagenome (GOLD analysis project Ga0153915, IMG submission 107003) | Freshwater wetland microbial communities from Ohio, USA - Open water 3 Core 3 Depth 3 metaG | ecosystem: Environmental > Aquatic > Freshwater > Wetlands | place: USA: Ohio, Lake Erie... | reverse complement strand
GTCGACCGCCCTGATGGCGGAGGCGATGGCCTTCGCGGTCATGTCGTCCTCGCAGGCGACGTTCGACAACGCGCCATGCGCCTTGACGTGCGTGACCTTGTGGCCGGCCGCGGTGGCGATCGCCTGAAGCGCGCCGATCTGATAGGCGACGAGGTTCTCGATCTCCGACGCCTTCAGGCCGGGAACCGGCCGGCGGCCGAAGCCGTGCAGGTCGCGGTAGCCGGGATGGGCGCCGATAGAGACGCCGCGCGCCTTCGCAAGCTCCACGGTCTTGCGCATGATGTCGGCATCGCCGGCGTGGAATCCGCAGGCGATGTTGACGGAGGTGGCGAGATCGATCATGGCGGCGTCATTGCCCATTTCCCAGGCGCCAAATCCTTCGCCGAGATCGCAATTGAGATCGATGGTGGTCATGTGTGTCCCCTTGCGCGAGTGGATCTTCCGTTAGTCTCTTCAGTCAATCTGGCGCCAACGCGTCTGCTGACGGCGCTTGCCACGTTCTGGCGTCGATGGCGCTGACGGCGCTCCCCGCGACGTTAGCATCTCTCAACGCCTCGATGTTGAGATCAAAGCTTTCGATCGAACGGAGCCGGTCGGGCAGGGTGCGGAGCAATTCGGCGAACTTCCGCGCCTCGCCTTGCGCTTCCGCCATGACGACGGCCTTGAACCGGAAACCCTTGCCGGCCGGAATCTGCGCGAACCGGCCGAGATCGGCCGAGATCACGGTTGCGATCTTGGGATAACCGCCGCTGGTGCCGCGGTCCGGCATCAGCACGATCGGCGCGCCGTTGCCGGGCACCTGGATGCTGCCGTTCACGGTGCCATCGGAGACGATGTTGTGACCATGAAGATGTTTGATCACCGGCCCTTCGAGCCGGTAGCCCATGCGATCGCTGGTCGCCGATATCTTCCACTCGCTGTCGAAAAAGAGAGTCTTGGCCTCGTCGCCAAATTCATCGTCCTGCGGGCCCATCACCACGCGGATCGGACCTTCCGCCATGGCAGGAAGATCGATCCGCCGCTCGGCCGCGCCGCTTGCCGTCGCGGTCTGCAATCCATCGCCAGCCTGCAGCGGACGCGGATAGGGGCTGCCGAGGCCGGCGCGGGCATTCACGGCGAGGCTGCCGAACATCAGTTCGCCCGCGATGCCGCCCTCGATCGCGAGATAACTGAACGCGCCGCCGCGGGCAAAACCCAGCGTCAGGGTTTCGCCGTCCGCCAGCGTCATGGATGTATCCGATGCAATCGCTCGCCCCGCAATGTCGGCGTTGCGCGGCGCTCCCGAGAGCGCCAAGCGCACCGCGCCTTCGCGGGCGGTGAAGGCGGCACCAAACGGACCGATTTCGATCGCGGCGGCGAAGGCTGCATTTCCGACCAGCGTATTCGCCGCTGCAAGCGCGAGCCGGTCCATCGCGCCGCTCGGCGTCAGGCCATAGCGCTGGGCGCCGTGGCGACCGCCGTCCTGCACCGAACTCGCCGGCCCGATGGTTGTAACGACGAGCTTGCTCATGACGCCATCAACTCGGCGACGATCTCGCCGCCCGCCGCGGCGCGGTCCTGCTCGGCAAAGGTCTTGGCGTCGACCGGAAAAAATTTCACGCGGTCGCCGGGCTCCAGCAGGAAGGTCGGGTCGCGATGCAGCAGGTAGGTTCTCACCGCGGTCCGTCCCAAAAGATGCCAGCCGCTCGGACCCGCCAGACACTGGATGCCGGTCTGCACGCCGCCGATCGAGATGGTGCCGGCCGGCGTCAACAGCCGCGGATTCTGCCGGCGCGGCATATGCAGGAATTTCTCCAGCCCGCTGAGATACGACCAACCCGGCGTGAAGCCGATCATGGCCACCCGGTAGTCGCCGGCGACATGGCGCGCCACGATATCATCCGGGGTGGTCTTGAGCGTTCTCGCGACATCCTCGAGATCGATGCCGTGTTCGCCGCCATAGACCACCGGGATGCGCCAGCGCCGCGTCTTTGTCGTCGGCGGAACCGGCAATTGCGCGAGCGCGACCAGCTTTTCGCCGAGCGTATCGAAATCGATCTCTACGGGATCATAATGTACCAGCAGCGATCGATAGGTCGGCACCGTCTCCCTCACGCCCGGGACCGGTCTGTCCGCCAGCGTGCGATCGAGCGCCAGCACCCGCTGGTTCGCGGCATCATCGATGTTGCGGCTGAATTCGACCGTGATGGCGCTGTCGCCACTTGGCAGAATACGGGGCGGGGAAAGCGTCGCGGCCATGCGGCGCCACACTAGCCGGTTTTGCCTGGAAGTGGAATTCGTCTCGAGCAAATGGGTCAGCAAGTTCAATAAATTAATCCGCATGGCGGCGATAAACTGCACTGATGCGCGATTGCAATGCAGCCCCCCTGGGTCGCGACCCCGGAACGCCACTTGACGCGGTGCCCGCGCCCCGCAAGATGCGCCGGCCCGACCAATCCCCTTAGCGGAGTTCTGTTTTCGATGTCCCTGACCCCCGAAGCGATCAAGACCCTTTCCCGCGTGTCCACGGCCACCATCACCACGGTCCTGCTCAAAAAGGGCCTGCGAAACGTCTGGATGCGGGGTTCGCGGCCGCTGCGGCCGGGACAGCCGCGGCTGGTCGGGTCGGCCTTCACGCTGCGCTTCGTGCCCGCGCGCGAGGATCTTGCGACGCCGGAATCCTGGTCGTCGCCGATTTCGACCCGGACGGCGATCGAGGCCATGCCGGAAGGCTGCATCGCCGTGGTCGACGCCATGGGCATCACCGACGCCGGCATCTTCGGCGACATTCTGTGCGCGCGCATGGTCAAGCGCGGGGTGGCCGCGCTGGTCACCGATGGCGTGGTGCGCGATCTCGAAGGCGTGCTCGGCACCGGCCTGCCGGTGTGGTGCGACGGTTATGCGGCACCGCCTTCGGTCGCCGGGCTGACCTTCGTCGGCTGGGGCGAGCCGATCGGCTGCGGCGGTGTCGCGATCTTCCCGAACGACGTCATCGTCGCCGATCAGGATGGCGCCGTGGTAATCCCGCAGGCGTTTCTCGATCTCGTCCTGGCCGAAGGCGCCGAGCAGGAGCGCATGGAAGCCTGGATCGTCGACGAGGTGAAGGCCGGTGCGGTGCTGCCGGGTCTCTATCCCATGAATGCCGAGACCAAGGCGCGCTACGCGGCTTCGAAGAGATAATCAGGACGTCAGCAAGAATAGCGTCCGTCCAAACAGGAGGAACTCCATGGATATCCATCTCGCCGGTTCGCGGCCGACCCGCCGGGCGCCCAAGGAATATTTCACCGGCACGGTCTTGCAGGACCCGATCATCGCGGCCACGGCGCCGGCGCGCGTAGTCGCGAACCGGGTGGCATTCGAGCCCGGCGCGCGCACGAATTGGCATTCGCACCCGCTCGGCCAGACGCTTTACGTCGTCTCGGGCGTAGGCCGGGTCCAGACCGAGGGCGAACCGGTGCGCGAGATCCGGCCGGGCGACGTCGTCTGGATTCCGCCGGGGGAAAAGCACTGGCACGGTGGCGCGCCGACCACCGGCATGGTCCATATCGCGATGCAGGAAGCGCTGGACGGAAATTACGCCAACTGGATGGAACCTGTGACCGACGCGGAATATTCCGCAAAGGTTGGCGGATAGCTGCCTCGCGGCGGTTGTTGTCGCCTATTGGTTTCGCGGCTTGTGGCTCGCACGCGGCTTCTCCGCGTTAGCAGCCACCATGCCCGCATCCTCCGGCTTGAAGCCGCGCGAAAAAATCGTGCGGTCGTCATAGACCGCGCCGGTGAGCTGTGCGCCGCGCAGCCGCGCATCGGCCAGATTGGCGCCGTGGAAGCGTGCCGGGCGCGCGGGCAGGGTGCTGATCACATAAGCGCCGGAAAGGTCGGCGCCGATCAGCCGCGCGCCCGTGAAGTCGGCACCGCCAATATTGGCGTTTCGCAGCTCGGCTCCGGAGAGGTCGGCGTTGATGAAATCGGTCGATCCCCCGAGTTTGTCGAGCCCGCAATTCGCGCCGGAGAGATCGGCATGGCGCAGATTGGCTTCGTGGAACGCCGCGCCGCGCAGATCGCAGCCCGCCATGGCCGCTTTTTCGAGATTGGCGCCGTGGAACAGGGCCCAGTAGAAATCGGCCCCGGTCAGATCGACGCCGGCAAGTTCGGCGAACATGAAGTCGCGCCCTTCCTGCATTGTCCCGGCCAGCGACCGATCGCCGGGTGGCAAACGAACGACCTGGTCTAAAGTGCATCCGTCATCCGAAGCGTCATCGGGGCGGTCGTCGGAATCGTCAGGTGCGGCCATACCGCTTTGTCGCTGCATCGCGACAAAGCGTTCAATCGAGACGGCACGCTGGTTGGAAGGCGGCCGCTAGTTCACCCGGCTCCAGGTCTGACCGCCGCAGAACATGCCGCCGAAGGCGCAGCCCTGAACGCGAAGGGTATCTGGCCCTTTCAACGCGATCGTCGAATCATAGGTGCTGCCGGTGTTGGGGTCGAGGATTCGCCCGCTCCATCTGGAATCCTTGCCGGGCTTCATGTTGATCAGAACTTGCTCGCCGTTCTGGTTCGATTTCGAATCCACGGAATAGCCGCAGAGATTGGTGCCGCATTGCTCGATTCTGACCTTGCCTTCCTTTTCTTCGGTCAGCCACACGCCGAGCGGCGAATTGGCCTGTTGAACGGCAGGCGCAGGGGGTTTTGGCGCCGGCGCTGTCGTCGCAACCATCTCGGGGGAGGCGGGTTTGGCGGCCGGCACGGCGTCCTGTTGACCCTGCGGCGCGGGCGCGCTGGTGGCAGGAGGCTGCGTTGCCTGCGGCGGGGTCGAAGCCGCGGCATCCGCGGGCGCGACGGTCGCCGTGGCGGTCGAGGGCGTGGGCGGCGTGTTCGCGGGCGCGGGAGCCTGTTCGGTCGCAGCCGCTCCCGCCGCGGGCGCCTGCGGATCGACCTTGGCCTGCTGCGGCGCCTGCTTGCGCGAACGATCGCTGTCCTGATCGCTGTGCGAACGCTTGGTTCGCCGTCCCGTGTTGTCGTAGACGCCCGGGATCGAAACCGTGCCGCGATCCGGATCGATGCGAATGGTGCGGCCGCCATATTCGAAGCTGTACTGAGCCTGCGCAGCGGTGCTCGCCAGCAGAAACGCGGCGAGCGCAAGAAGCTTTTTCATCATGACCTCCTGAGCAGGTGGAATCTCGATTCCGACCCTATGCCTCGGCAATCCCGTGCAACGTGACCTACATCACTTTCAAAGTATAAGTCGTGGATTAGCGGCTTTGGTTCAATGCTTCGCAAGCCAGTCTCATGGAGGCCGGCAAATGCGGTCAATTTACAGAGGATTTGCAAGGGAAAGGCAGGTTTATTCCGGCGGAGGGAGCGTCATTCGAACCACGCCGCATAGACCTTTCTGAAGCTGCCGTCCTCGACCGCGGTATGCAGCCACTGGTCAACGAAGGCCTTCAGCGCGGGATCGCGCTGCAGCCAATAGGCCTTCTCGGCGAAGTCGAACGGCTTTTCCGGATGCACCGCGCAGAGCACGCCGGGGTGAAGTTTTTGTTGGTATCGCGTCTCCGACGCGTCCGTCATCATCAGATCGGCATCGCCCTTGGCGATCTCGTCGAAGATCGTGACGTTGTCGTTGTAGGTCCTGATTTCGGCGTTCCTGATATTGGCACGGGCGAAACGTTCATTGGTGCCGCCGGGATTGACGATCACGCGCGTGCCCGGCCTGTCGATATCGGCGATGGTCTCGTATTTGCCCGCATCAGTGCAGCGCGCGATCGGCGTCTTGCCCTCGCGCATGATGGGCGCGGAGAACATGCCTTTCTTCTGCCGGTCGAGCGTGATGGAAATGCCGCCCATCGCGATATCAAAATTGTCGGCTTCAAAATCCTTCATCAACTGCGGCCAGGCGGTGTGGACATACTCGACCTTGACGCCGAGCGCCTTGCCGAGCTGCTCAGCCATGTCGACGTCGAAGCCGCGGAATTTCGCTGTTTCCTTGTCCAGGGAACTGAACGGCAAATAGTCGCCGGTGAGACCGATGCGCAGCGTGCCGCGCTTGATGATCTCGTCGAGCCGGGGGCTTGCTGCGCATGCGCCAGGGGCGTCGCCAGCAAAAAGGCAGCGATGAGACAGGACAGAATTCGAACCATCAGAACTTCTCCGGGAGCGGCGCCCGGCATCAGATGAATCTGCCGGCGGTGTCGTGCGCTTCCGCAACATATCATGCGGAGTCTGCAACCCGCAGAGATCAACGCTGCCGGCAACAGGGAAGTGATTTTCACGTTCCGTAATGGCACGACGCGGAAATTTACCGGCCAATCGCTGCTGCTGACGTTCAGCGTGCCGCAGTTCTTTTTCCGCGTCACCACGGCCTACGACATCTTGCGCCATTGCGGCGTCGATCTCGTCAAAAAGGACTTTCTGGGAACGCCTAGCCAACCCCGGAAGGATTGAGCGTACTAGATATCGCCGCCGTCCTTGCGGACCAGAGTTGCCGCCGCGCTGCGTCCGGCCATTTCACTCCTGAGCGCCTCAAATCGCCGCCGGGCCCCGCCCTCGCGGTCGTCCACGAACTTGACGGCGTCATCCCCGGACATTGGCCCGGTGATGACAGGCGTGGAGTTTTCGCCGATCGTCTCATCGACGTAATAACCATCGTCCGCGCGGCGGACCATCCATTTGAGGCGGATAGCGGCCATCGGGCCGGGACCGACCCTGAAATAGCCGTCCGCGTCGCTCCGCTCGGGAGCAAGCGGCGTGTCCTCAACGGCCGGCTTTTCCGGTCCGCGCTGGGATTCCGGGTGATCGAGGATGCTGGCGATGGCTGCCAGCGCATTATCGGTCGGGTCGCCTTGACTCACGATTTGGGCCTCCGGATAGGCTGCAAACGGCCGAGCGGGGACTCGCTTTCGGCAGCGAGTTCCCTCCGTGGCCCCAGAATACGGCTGAGTTTTGTCGGTTCAGGCGCAAATGGGCGGTAATTTGCCTTTCCAGGGGCGCTCCCGTTCGAGCTGGGCTCCCAGGCGCAGCAACGTAGCCTCGTCGCCGAAGCGCGCCGAGAACATCATTCCGAGCGGCAATCCGGCCTTGTTCCACGCCAGCGGCACCGACATCGCGGGCTGGCCGGACATGTTGAACATGGCGGTTGCCGGCATATAGCGCCGCAGGGTGGGCGCAATATGCGACAGGTCCTGCGTCATGGTGTCGAGCTCGCCGATCCGCAGGGGCGGTGAGCAAAGCGTCGGGCACAGGAACACGTCGCAGCTTTCAAAGAACGTCGCCAGCGCCCGCGAGATCTGGAAGGCGGCAAGTTGCGCCGCCACATAGTCGGTCGACGTTGCCTTCTGCGCGTTGTGGGCGCTTGCAAGCGTCAATGTCTCGAAATCCTTGTCCGTCATGGCGCGGCCGAAGCGCCGCTCCGCCAGCCGCACATTGAGCGCGGTGTTGGCGGCGACGATGGTCGACATCACCGCGGCCGGATCGGCGGCGAGCGGCGGCGCGCGTTCCTCGACATGATGACCGAGCCCGGCAAGCAGGGCCGCGATATCCCGCGTCGCGGCCGCGATCTCTGGATCGATGGCGTCGCCATATGGCGACTTGTCGGTAAAGGCGATGCGCAAGCGGCCGGGATCGCGCCCGACTTCCTCCAGGAAAGGCCGCTCCGGCGGCGGCGCGACATAGGGGCTCGACGGCTCCGGTCCGTGGACGGCGTCCAGCATGGCCGCACTGTCGCGCACGCTGATGCTCACGACATGACCGCAGGAAAATCCGCCCCAGCCTTCGCCGCGATCCGGCCCGAGCGGATTGCGCGCGCGGGTCGGTTTCAATCCGAACACGCCGGAGGCGGACGCCGGAATCCGGATCGAGCCGCCGCCATCGCTGGCATGGGCGACCGGAAGGATGCGTGCGGCCACGGCCGCGGCCGCGCCACCGGACGAACCGCCCGAGGAGTGCGCGAGATTCCAGGGATTCCGCGTCGGACCGTGCAGGCGCGACTCCGTGGTCGGCATCAGCCCGAATTCCGGACTGGCGCTCTTGCCGAAGATCGCCACGCCGGCCTTGAGGAAGCGCGCGGCGAGGGTGCCGGTATGGTCGGCGACGTCGTCCTTGAAGATACTGGCGCCGAAGGTCGTCCGCGTGCCCTCGAGAATATCGAGATCCTTGAGCAGAAACGGCACCCCGGTGAAGGGACCGTCCGGAAGCCCGTTTTTGATTTGCCGTTCCGCGTAGTCGTAGTGCTTTACGACCACCGCGTTGATCTGCGGATCGACCCTGGCGGTGCGGGCGATCGCCTCGTCCAGCAATTCGCTGGCGCTGACCTGCTTTTTCCGGACCAGCTCGGCAAGCCCGATCCCGTCATAGCTTGCGTATTCCCTGAAGGCCATATTGGTCCCCGCTGACATGAAGCCACGAAGCCGGCGAAATCCTCGGCGAAAGCTTAAAGCACGATCAGCCGAGCACGTCCTGATTGATGACGTTCTGCCGGATCGGTTCGCCGTCGAGCGCGCTCAGGATGTTGCGTGCGGTCTGCACGCTCATCCGGTCCACCGCTTCCCGCGTGACGCCGGCGACGTGCGGCGCCATGATGACATTGGGAAGCTCAAACAGCGAATGGCCCGATGGCGGCGGCTCCTGTTCGAACACGTCGAGGCCCGCGCCTGCGAGCCTGCCGGACACCAGCGCCTCATGCAGCGCCTTCTCGTCGACGATGCCGCCGCGCGCGGTGTTGATCAGATAGGCGGCGGGTTTCATGCGCTGCAGCCGTGCCGCATTGAACATCCCGACCGTCTCCGGCGTCTTCGGACAGTGAATGCTGACGAAGTCGGCGCGCGGCAGCGCCGCGTCGAGATCGCCGACCGGCTCGCAGCCCGCCGCCTTGATCTCGGCGGCAGACTTGTAGGGATCGTAGATCAGAACGTTCATTTCCATGGCAAGGCAGCGCTTGGCGGTGCGCGTTCCGATACGGCCGAAGCCGATGATCAGGACCGTCTTGCCGAAGAGATCGTAGGGCAGCATGCCCAGACGGTGACCCCATTTGCCGTCCTTGACGATGGAATGCATTTCCGTGGCGCGCTTGGCCAGCGTCAGCATCATGAACAGCGCCTGCTCCGCGACCGACGGCGAATTGGCGGTGCCCGCCACCATCAGCGGGATCTTGCGGCGGCTGAGCGCGGGGACATCGACGGCGTCGAAGCCGACTCCGATCCGGGTCACCACCTTCATGTCCCCGGAAGCCTCGATCTCGGGTTCGCCGAACCGGGTGGCGCCGAGCGCCACGCCGTGCACCGGCGCCTGCTCCTTCAGCATGGCCTCGAAATCTTTCGCGGAAATCATATTGGGGAATTCGATGAGCTCGATGTCGTCCCGCTCCTTCAACAGAGCCCGTCCTTGCTGCGACATCGATTCAGTGACAAAAATTTTCTTCTTGTTGGTCGCCATTCAGTCCTGCCCAGCCCCTCGGCTTTTCTTGTTGTGCGCCGTCAAAGGACGACGCCGGTGCCCTCGTTTAGCAGGTGCATATTGTTGAGGTCTACTGCCAATCGAAGCGGGCCCCCGTCGCGCGCGCCGGCATTGGGATTGACTCGCCCGCAGACTTCCAGCCCGTCCAGCAAGAAGTAAATCAGCGTCTCCATGCCCATCGGCTCGGTGACATCAAGCACCGTGTCGAAGTTTTCGACCCCCGGTTCCGAATGCGGCTTGGCTTCGGTGATGTGCTCCGGCCGGATGCCCAGCAGCAATTTCTCGCTTCGCGCCACGTTCTGATATCGCGCCGCGCGAGCCGGCGGCAGCGGGAAGGCGATACGGTCGGTCAACCGGATGTTCAGTTTGCCGCCGGCTTCCTCCAGCCGGCAGGGCACGAAATTCATCGCGGGCGAGCCGATGAAGCCGGCGACAAAGCGCGTCGCCGGCTTGTGATAGAGGTCGTTCGGCGTGCCGATCTGTTCGATGCGGCCGTTGTTCATGACCACGACCCTGTCGGCCAGCGTCATCGCCTCGACCTGGTCGTGGGTGACGTAGACCGTGGTGGTGCGGACTTTCTGATGGACTTTCTTGATTTCGATCCGCATCTGCACCCGGAGCTTGGCGTCGAGGTTGGAGAGCGGTTCGTCGAACAGGAACACCTTCGGATTGCGCACGATGGCGCGCCCCATCGCGACGCGCTGGCGCTGGCCGCCGGAGAGCTGTTTCGGCTTGCGGTCGATCAGGTCGGTGATGTCGAGCATGCGCGCGGCTTCGGTGACCCGGCTCTTGATCTCGGCTTTCGGATAGTGCTTCAGCCGCAAACCGAACGACATATTTTCCGCGACCGTCATGTGCGGGTAAAGCGCGTAGTTCTGGAACACCATCGCGATGTCGCGGTCCTTCGGCGGAACGTCGTTGACGACGTCGCCGCCGATCATGATGTCGCCGTCGGTGATGTCCTCCAGGCCCGCGATCATCCGCAGCGTGGTCGATTTTCCGCAGCCCGACGGCCCCACCAGCACGACGAACTCATGGTCGGCGATGTCGAGATCGATGCCGCGCACGGCCTCGACCTCGTCATAACGCTTGATAACCTTGCGCAGCGTCACGTCAGCCATGAGCATCAACCCTTTGTGGCGCCGGCGGTCAGGCCGGCAATGTAATAATCCATCAGGAACGCGTAGATGATGAGCGGCGGCGCAGCGCCGAGCAGGGCGCCGGTCATGATCTGTCCCCAGTTGAAGACGTCGCCCTTGATCAGGGTGGTGATGATGCCAGCGGGCAAGACCAGCTGATCGGCCGAGGTGGTGAAGACCATCGGATAAAGAAACTGCGCCCACGAGACAGTGAATGCGAAGATGGTCGCGGCGATCAGGCCGGGCAGGGCAACCGGGATGAAGATGCGGGTCAGCGTCTGGAACCACGAGGCGCCGTCGATAATGGCGGCCTCATCCAGCTCCTTCGGGATCGAGGCGAAGTAGCCGATCATGATCCAGGTGCAGAACGGCACCGTGAGCGTCGGATAGATGAAGAGCAGGACGTACCACCGGTTGATCAACTGGATGCCGGTCCAATCGCCGATGGTGGCGAACATCTTGAACAGCGGAATGAACAGGAGGCTGTCCGGGATCAGGTAGGTGAGGAACACGCCGGTGGCGAGCGTCGCCGAGCCCCAGAACTTCATGCGCGCCAGCGCGAACGCCGCCGGCACGCTGATCAGCATGGTTATGGTGACGACAAAGATCGAGACCAGCGCGGAATTGCGGAAGAAGGTCAGGAACTGGTTCGAGGTCAAAAGCCCGGCGTAGTTCTCCAGGGTCGGATGAAACACCCACCAAGGATTGGTCGCCGCCGATATCTCCGCGCTGCCCTTGAGCGAGGTGATCAGCATGTAGATCGGGGGCACCAGCGAAAAGATCGCAAACAGCACCAGGAAAAAGTACGACCAGCGCAGCGCCCAGGCGCGGTCGCGGCTCATGCTGCCATACTTGACCTTCCTGGTCGGGCCCGCCTTGTCGATGGTCAGTGTGCTCATCAGGCTTCATTCCCGCGTTTGTTGACGTCGCGAAGGATGAAAATTGCAGCAATCGCGAGGATCGGAACCATGAACAGCGATACGCTGGCGCCGAGCGGAATATCGCTGCCCTCGATCCCCACCCTGAAGGCCCATGTCGCGAAGATATGGGTGTGATCGAGCGGCCCTCCGGCCGTGAGGATGCGCACGATATCGAAATTCGCAAACGTGACGATCAGCGAGAACAGCGTCGTAATCGCGATGATGTTGCGCATCATCGGCAGCGTCACGTACCAGATGCGCTGCCACCAATTGGCGCCGTCGATCGCGGCAGCCTCGTAGAGCTGCTCGGGCACGGACTTCAGCGAGGCCAGATACATGATCATGAAGAAGGGGGCGCCGTACCAGACGTTGACGAGAATGACGGAGAAGCGCGCCCAGGTGGCGTCTCCGGTCCACGGGATCGGTCCGATCCCGAACGCCGATAGCGTATAGTTGAACGCGCTGTAGGACGGATCGAACAGCCACAGCCAGGCCAGCGTACTCATCGCGGGCGGAATCACCCAAGGCACCAGCAGCATACCGCGCCATTTGCGCTGGCCCTTGGCCGGCACGTTGTGAACGAAGTGTGCGACGACGAAACCGATAAGCGCCTTGAAGAAGACCGCCGACAACGCAAAAATGCAGGATTGCTTGACGACCAGCCAGAACGTATCGCGCTTGAACAGGAATTCGAAATTGCCGAGGCCGACGAAGCGCTGCATCGACTTGTTCAGCGTGGCCAGATGCAGCGAATAGAACGCCGGGTAGATCACGAGGATCGCGATGAGGAGAAGCAACGGCAGGGTCATCAGGAACGCAACCGTCGATTTTCGCCTGAGCGTGTTGCGCAGGCTGGAGCGCTTGCGCGTCCCTCCGGCAGATGCAACGCGTCTTTG
>Ga0153915_10004907_pt1 | contig 12382 bp, 9 predicted proteins | sample Opewatmetagenome_2_FD_107003 | JGI IMG/M metagenome (GOLD analysis project Ga0153915, IMG submission 107003) | Freshwater wetland microbial communities from Ohio, USA - Open water 3 Core 3 Depth 3 metaG | ecosystem: Environmental > Aquatic > Freshwater > Wetlands | place: USA: Ohio, Lake Erie... | reverse complement strand
TTGACTTTCCGGCCAGCCTCTTCTTCGGCACGGGCAAAGGTGAACGGATGAACGTCTTTGTGACCAATCTGGGCTTGGGAAAATTGTTTGTACCGCCACTCCCTTGGGCCGGCCCCGGCCTGGTCAAGATCGACGCCGGCGTGCCGGGACGACCGCTCCACTAGATCGTCGCGGGTGATCGATTCCGCCGCGTCATAGTGCGCGTGCGCTCTCTCAAGCATAATCGCCGGCCCAGGGCAGCCGGCGTCTCCAATGGAGTCTGCCCAAAATTATTCAAGGCCGTTTCAATCGGCAGATAATCCGTATTCTGCAAATCAAGATCAATTTTCCGGACAGATGATCAACTGGAATGACTGGCCGTAGCTCTGATCATTCTCGGCCCCGTTGAAAAAGATGAAGAAGCGGTTTTTGGCGCCGACAATGGAAATCAAATGAGCCAAGTTCCAGATAAGCCGGGCGGTCATCAGCGATTGACTTTCCCTTCCGGTCTTGTTCTTTTCGGCCTTGAAGATAGGACCGCCTGGAGATCCACCCGCTCTTCTATCGTCGAGGATCGATATTCACTTTGGCCGGCGAGTCCGGCACAATCACAAGCGGCCCGGGCTTGCGGACATTGCCTGCGGCTTGCCCGACGAGATCTCGCTCGAAGTGCTTCTCGGTTGGAGCTTGAGGAATGATGCCCGAGACCGACCAGGCCATTGTCAGCGCATCGAGATCGACGTCGATCTTCATGTCCGCGTATGCGCCGTTCTTGTCAAACCCGAAAAACTTCCGCCACGCCTCAAGGTCAAGCCGCAGCGTCGTGCCCGCATCGGGAACCCAGTTGAGCCCGCGCCCCACCGGCTGAGTCTCATCGCGGACTTCGCCCCAATCTTTCGTGTAGAGGTTGCCATCCGCACTATTGTCGAGATTGGAGAGATCGATCGCCTTGCCGCATCGGAAAAAGATGTTGTTCAAGACCTTGTTCCGGCGTGTCGTGCCGCCCCGTCCGCTCACGATCCGGCCCTCGATGTTTCGAAACTTGATGGCCGCATCCTGGGTCAAGCCTATTAGGTTATGGGCGATAATGGTCTCGTCGCTTCCGTCGACAGTGATACCCCAGCCGCCATGGCCAGGCATGTTATAGGAGCCGCCCCCGGCTCCCTCGGTCGCCTTCCAGATGATGTTATTGTCGATCATATTCGAGTCGTGCGAGGCTTCGAGATAAATGCCGCCCCGCAATGTTTCCAAATTATTGCCCATAATATTGCGCGTGACGCGCGTGTTTGTATTCTCGTAGTCGAGCCAGATGGCTTCGGCATGGATTGTATGCCGGATGACGTTGTTGCGGAGGAGGCAGTTCTTGGTCGAATGCAGCTTGATCCCTCCGGTCTCCCAGGCCAACTCGACATCCTGGTAGCCCACATGCTCGATCAGGTTTGATTCGATGAGAGTATTTTGCACGGACATCCCGGCAATTCCGCACACGCCCACGTCGTCGATGTGATTGCGGCGGATGATGGCGTAGCCAATGACTGCCGGCGGCTCCATATCCCAATCCTGGGCGCCGATGTCGAGCGCGACGCCGTTGGCGTGCTGCAGCGAGCAATCCTCGATAATCCAGTGATGGCCGCGGCTCAAGGAAACCAGCCCGCGCTGTGGGACCGGGAAGGCGTTGGCCGCGTGCTCGAAGGAAAGGCCCTTGATACGGATGTAGCCGAGCCCTCGTGTCCTGGGAGCGAACACCTGCTCCTGGATTGCCAGCTCCACATCGTGCTGGCTAGGATCGGCGTCTCCGGGGAGGCGCACGTGGATCGCCAACCCGTCGTGCTCGCACCAAAAGGCGCCGTCTTGCCCGCCCAACCCCTGATAAAGCTCGACCTGCTTGAGGCGACGCCCGTCCACGAAGACCATGCCACGACGCTTGAGATGCCGCCATAACTCTTCCGGCTTGGGCATTAAGTAGACACGATTCTGCATGATACTGGCCATTCCGAAGGGATTGTAGCCATGGAAATCGAGGTCGTCGAGCCGGCGATGATAGATCTTCACCTTGGCGCGAGCCGCAGGGGGCAGATCCAGCTTGAAGCCGGCGGAAGGTTCCCAACCGGTCTTGACCAGCCGCGAGCCCTTAGCGACGACGCTCGCACCGGGCGCTGCTTCGTAACCGATCATCTTGTCTGGGCCGGTGCCGCCGCGCGCCGGATCGATGCGCTCCCGATAGACGCCCATCATGATGACCACGCGCTCGCCCGGCTGCAATACCTGCGCCGCTTTGTTTATTGAAAGAAAAGGGAGTTCCTTAGTGCCGGGATTCGAGTCAGCGGCGCGAGGATTCCGATTGTCCACGTAATATGTCCTGGTGAACTGAAGCGGCTTCTCCCAGGAAATGAACTCGCGCCCGTCAGGCAGCAGCACTCCGGTTCCGGCTTGCTCCCCTGATAATGAACCGCCCGCGAGGCAGGTCAAGCATACGGTCGTTGTGAGCAGGGCTCGCCAGATAAATGCGCCGGCCCCGTAGCCCCGCCGTTTGGATTTGTAAGAGACTCGTTTTCCGTTGCTCTGGTTGTATAAATTTTCAGGTATCAATGTTCCCTCCTCGCATCTTCATGGATGATAAAGCGCGATATACGGGATGTCAAGACAAGAAGGGCCGGGGTCAAAGCTACTTTTTACGCGTATTTCTTCAGAGGTCGGATGCGTAAAAAGTAGCTTTGACCCCGTTCTACCCCGATCTACTTCACCATATTCCGGGGACCAATTTCCAGCGCACCTTTGCAGCATATTCTGTATAGCCGGGAAGCTCGTGGCGTAGAGTTTTGTCTTCGAGGGATGTCCGGAGCACAAATAGAACAGCAATCAGCGCGGCCGGCAGAAGGGCGTAGAAAGAGCCGAGAAAAAGCGGTAGGCAGAGGACTATGAGGATGATTGCCAAGTACATCGGATGCCGGACGAACCTGTAAGGACCCGACGTACAGACCTTATGTCCGCGGTCTGTTTGAATTCTTACCAATTCGGAGAGGAACGTGTTCTCTCGAAAGGCCCAGAAAATGATCAATGCGGATTGGAATAGAACCAAGAAAGCAATTCCTTGGAGCGCCCGCGGTACGTGCGACCAACGAAATCTTATGGCGTCGAGGGGCGCGATGATCCACATAATAAAGAGCAGTCCGCTGTATACATGGATGATGGTTTTATCCCATTTTTTGACATCCTGCTTGACGGATATTCTCTCTTTGAAAAGGTTGGGATCATGCTTTCTCAGCCAAATCAAGAGGCCCGGGATGGCCGTCAGAAAGAAGCCGAGAAAAATCCAAGCCTCGAGCCAGCGAAGAGTGCCGGCCGCGATAAAAAAAAGGGCGATACAGACGATGAACAGAGCGATTTTGACAAAGGTGGCCGTCTTCGAAGACGTTCCTTCCTCCTGCTTACCGTTTGTCATTTTTTATTGAGGATTCGGCATGGAACTTTCTTCTGGACAGTCGTCCTGCTTCCGTCAGTTCTGAGAGGACACGGCTTTCATCAGCCGATATAAAAAATCCTGACCCTCGAAGAAGGATTTCATGCCGATGCGTTCGTCTTTGCCATGGGCGCGAACTTCGCCCATATCTTCAAAAATGCCGGATATGCCGTACGTGGGGATTCCGGCATTGCGCAGATAGAGCCCATCGGTACCGCCGGTACACATAGTTGGAATCACGAAGACGCCGGGCCACATCTGCGCCGTAATCTGTTCGATGGGTTTCATGATTTCAGGCTTGAGCGGAGAGGCTGGGCTGGGCTTAGGGCTCCCCATGCGTGCGACAGAAATCTGTTTGTCGGCCAAAACATTAATCAGAGTTTGCTCGACCTCGTCCGCGGATTCTCCCGGCAAAATCCGGCAGTTGACAAGGGCTCGAGCCGTTTGGGGAAGGGCATTGTCTGCATGTCCGCCGGCGAGGCGCGTAGCGACCCACGTCGTTCGCATGAGCGCGTTATAAAGCGGAACCTGCGAGAGACGAGCCACTGCTGCCGCATCCGGAGGAGTGAGAGTAACGGCTTTCATATCGGCTGCGGTCTGTCCGGTCTCCAGGGCCGCTGAACGCGCAAAATACGCCCGCGTGATCTCGTCCAAATGAGCCGGGAACTCATAGCGAGCCAGCCGGTTCAAGCCTTCGGCCAGACGATAAATGGCGTTATCCTTGGTCGGAAGCGAACTATGGCCGCCTCGATTCCTGACTTCTAGATTGAAGCTTAAATAGACTTTTTCGCTCGCTTGAACTTCGTTGAGAAGATATTTCCCTTTTTTGATGAGCCCTCCGCCTCCTTCATTGAAGCAGTATTCAGCGTCGATCAGATTCCGGTGGTTTTGGAGCAACCATGAGACGCCGTTCGAATTTCCGCCCTCCTCGTCGGCCGTCAGGGCGACAATGATATCTCGATCGGGATTGAATTTTTCCTGCTTGAATCGGATCAAATTAGCGACCCAGATGGCGGCCATGGCTTTGTCGTCGGCCGTGCCGCGGCCGTAGAAGTATCCGTCTTTCTCCAAGAATTTGAACGGGTCAAACGACCAGTCTTCGCGAAGGGCTTCGACAACATCCAAATGGGCCAAAAGAAGCAAAGGCTTGCGCTGTCCCGTTCCATGAAGTCGTGCCACAAGGTTTCCTTTGCGCGGATTGGGACCGAGCACTTGAATATCGTCTGCCGGGAATCCCGCCGCCCGAAGCCGCGCGGCCATGGCTTCGGCGGCCTTCGTTGTGCTGCCGACCGAATCGGTCGTGTTGATATTAATCAGTTCCTCAAGAATGCCCCGGGCGAGCTGCTGCCAAGACGAGAGCGGCTTTGACTGGCCGGCGGAGGTAGACGACAAGGCCAACAATGCCACAATCACGCCAAAAGGCACGACTCGGATGAATCCGGGCATTCGGCTTCTGTTCATTGAGTACCCTCCTTTAAGGAAGTGCACAGATGAATAATATTATAGGGGTCGAGATCACCATAAGCAATAATCATAATATGGTCTGACCTAAACTCAGCTTGACAAGTGCTGTCAGGCCAAGTCTAATAATCTCATCAAAATCAAGGAGGGGTATCGTGATTATCAGACCATCGAATTTGGCCTCAAGCCGAAGAGAGTTTCTCCTGAATATCTTGCCAGCAGGCGCTCTGTTTTGCCTGGGGTGCGGCAGTATGTCAGCCTGGACAGGCGGTCAGGAGGCGCAAAAAGCGGCCGAGAAGAAGCATAAATTCCAGGAAGATTCGGGGATGTCCTTCCAGGAGGTGTTTGAATTTGCCTTCAAGGAATTCATTCAAACAATGGAGCGTTTTGCCAGGCAAATGGGGAGAGATAACCTGCTGGAGATGATAAGGAAGGACTCAGAGGAAGCGTCCAGACTATCAGCTAAAAAAACAGTGGAGCGGCTCAAGAATAATGACGTCGCGACATTCAAGGCTATGTATAAAGAAAAACCAAATCGCTTTGAGGAACATATCCAGACGATTGTCACTACTGAAGAGTCCGACACGGTCATAGCGTACAGAGTGACCGAGTGCCTCTACGCCAAGACTTTTCGTGACGCGGGCGCTGCCGACGTCGGCTATGCGTGGTCCTGTCACGGAGATTTTGCCTGGGCCCAAGCCTACAATCCGAAATTCAGATTGATACGTGACAAGACGCTGATGAATGGCGACGAATACTGCAACTTCCGGCGGGTCTGGGAAGGCTAGACCTAAGCCTAATCCAGCTTTTAATAGCTGTGCAACATGTTTCGCCGCAAAAAATAAGATAGGAGGGGAAAATGAAAAACCTGCTTTTGGTCGCTTCTTTGGTCTTGCTGCTTTGCTTTGCCTTTGCTTGCCAGAACAAGGCCGAAAAAGCAGAACTGGAGAAGTTCAGAGCACAAGCGAAACTTGAAGAGCAGAATAGGGAGCTTGTGAAACATTTCGCTGAAGAACTGAACAAAGGAAACGTGGAGATTATTAATGAAGTATGTGCTCCTGAATATCGTATCTTCTCTCCATCGAATAATCCCAAATCTTTGTCTCGAGAAGAAGAACTGATATCTTTAAAGGTTCTTTTAAAAGCATTTCCAGATTTTAACTGGAGAATTAGGGAGTTATTTGTTGTCGGAGATATGGCAATCATCTGGGTTATCTTATCTGGAACTCATCAAGGAGAAATTGAAGGCATCCCTCCGATTGGCAAAAAAGTTGAAGCAAGTGGAATGACGATAATCCGCATTCAAAAAGGAAAAGTTGTCGAACAATGGGAAGAATTTGATGCGCTGGGCCTTATGCAGCAGCTCGGCATGGAGCTCAAGCCGAAGGAAGTCAAGAAATAGGCCCAATAATCTCAGCAAGGAGGAGCGAATGAAACGCATTGCAATTGCACTCAGCGTGGTGGGCTTAATCTTTGGCGGCCTTATTTTAGCCCAGACACAGTCGCCGAGCGTGGAACAGGAATTGATTAAATTGCAAAATGAGTGGGCTGACGCCATTCTAAAACGCGAATTCTCATTCCTTGATAGGATTATTGCAGACGACTACACTACGATAGGTCCTCTTGGTAACGTCTACACCAAGGCCCAAGAAATCACCGCCATGAAGCTTGGGTGGATCACGGTTACGTCCTTGGTATTAGATGAAATCAAGGTTCGCGTTTACGGAGACGCAGCGGTAGTTACTGGCCGCAGTACGAACAAGGAAACGATCAAAGGCAAGGATTTTAACAATCAATATCGTTGGACGGATACGTGGATCAAGCTTGGCGGACGTTGGCAGTGTGTAGCCGACCATATGTCGAGGATACCTCAGAAATAAGCGTCACATTATTGACATCACTTGACACTCACTGTCTGATTAAGTATCGGTCAGACCACATAATATTACCTTAGCCGCAGTTCCGATTTGACTCTTTTTGAGCAAACAAATATTCTATGCTCATCCCGGCCAGGGGAAGAACGGGCTATGAAATGTCCCAAGTGTCGGACCGAAAATACGTCTGATTCCAAGTACTGCAAGGAGTGCACCGCTCCCCTGGTTCCCCCAACGGAAATTTCCATTCCCCGCACGAAGACCTTGGCGACGCCGATCGCCGAAATGATCGCTCGCTCGACCTTCGCGGGCAGATACAGAATCATCGAAGCTCTGGGGGAAGGCGGAATGGGCAAGGTCTATCGGGCCCTAGACGAGCAGCTGAACGAAGAAGTCGCCCTCAAGCTGATCGAACCCGGGATCGCCTCCGACACGAGGACGCTGGAGCGATTTCGCAACGAATTGAAGATCGCCAGGAAAATCGTCCATAAAAATGTCGGGCGGATGTACGAAATCATGGAGGAGGGCGGGATCCACTTCATTTCGATGGAATATGTTCCGGGCGAGGACCTCGGGAGCTTTATCCGGCGATCGGGGCAGCTCGCCGTCGAAACGGCCGTTCGGATCGCCGCTCAAACGTGCGAGGGGTTGGCCGAAGCCCACAAGCTGGGTATTGTCCATCGTGATTTGAAGCCCGGCAATATCATGATCGATCTCGAGGGCAATGTCCGAATCATGGATTTCGGGATCGCCCGGTCCTTGAAAGCCAAAGGCCTGACGGGCGAGGGCCTGACGGTCGGCACGCCGGAATACATGTCCCCGGAGCAGGCGGAAGCCAAAGAAGTCGACCAGCGTTCGGATATCTATTCTCTTGGCGTGATTCTTTACGAGATGGTCACGGGCCGGCTGCCGTTTGTGGGAGATACGCCGCTCAGCATCGCCCTGAAGCACAAAATCGAGACGCCCCGGGATCCGAAACTGATCAACCCCCAGATTCCAGAGGGCCTTCGCCGAGTGATCCTGAAATGCCTGGAAAAGGAGAAGACAAGCAGATATCAGAGCGCGGCGGATGTTCACATCGACCTGATGCGTATCGATCAAGGCCTTCCTATTCTTGAACAGGAAATCGTCAAGGAAGAAGCGCTGCCTGCCGCGAAAGCGCCGCCCCGTCTTGGATTGAAGAAACTTCTCATCCCGGCCCTGATCTTGGGATTTTTGGTCGTCGCGTTTGGAATCGTCTGGAAGGTCCTTCCAAAAAAAGCTCCGTCTCCAGCGGCGCCGCCGGAGAAACCCTCTCTGGCCGTCATGTACTTCAGGAACAACACCGGCGAGGAAAGCCTCGGCCACTGGCGATACGCTCTCTCCGACCTGCTGATTGCCGACCTCTCTCAGTCGAAGTATGTCAGGACCCTGAGCGGGTCCAGCCTTTTCAATATCCTCAGCCAATTGAACCAGCTGCAGGCCCAAAGTTATTCGTCGGACGTGCTGAGAGAAGTGGGGACTCGCGGGAAGGCCGATGTCGTGCTGGTGGGAGGCTATGCCAAGGCGGGCGATCGTTTCAGGATCAATATTATGCTCCAATCGGCGGCCACAGCAGAGGTGGTCGGATCGGAAACGGTGGAGGGAACAGGAGAGCAGAGCTTCTTCGCATTGGTGGACGAATTGACCAGACGAATCAAGTCCCATTTTCAGCTTTCGGCGAGCAAGATCGCGGCCGACATCGACCAAAAAGTCCAGACCATCACGACAAGCTCTCCGGAAGCCATGAGATTTTTCAGCCAGGGGAGCCTTGAGTACCGAAAGGCCGCCTATCGGGAATGCATCGGTTCCATGGAAATGGCCGTTAAAATCGATCCCGAATTTGCCATGGCCTACCGGACAATGGCCTATGCTTTCGGCACGCTCGGCTATGCGGCCGAGCAGAGGAAATTCCTTCAAAGAGCCTTGGCATTGAAAGACCGGATCTCCGAGCGCGAACGCTATCTCATCCAGGGGGATTTCTACAGGCAGTCCGAAGACACCGTGAATTCGGCCATTGACGCTTACACGAAGCTGTTGACGCTCTATCCTGAAGAATGGATAGGGAACGTCAACCTGGGGATCATCTACAATGACCTGGAGCAGTGGGAGAAAGCCCTTGCCCATTTTGAAATGACCAGGCAAAATCCGACAGCGCTCTATTTCTCCTCTCTCTATCAAGCCCAATCCTATGCGGCTCTGGGACTGTACGATCAGGCCAAGGACATCATTGAACTTTATCTTAAGAATTCTTCAGATAACGCCACCAGCCATTGGTACCTGGCCAAGAATTATCTTTGCCAGGGGAAATATGATTTGGCCCTGGCTGAAACGAACAAAGCGTTCGTCCTGAATCCCGCTATGTATCACAATCTAATTATGATGGGGGATATTTTTGAGTTGCAGGGGGATTTAATAAAAGCGGAACAAGAATATCAAAAAACCTTGGAATCCCAGGAACAGGCCGCCCATTTATACGGACGGTCGAGCTTATCCGCCCTTTATCTCCTGCAGGGGCGATTGAAGGAGTCCACCGAACAGCTCGAACAGGCTCGCCAACTGGCCAAAAAGCTCGGCGACAGGTCCACCGAATTCAGCTTTTTGAGATACCTGGCTTCGATCTATGTCAAAACGGGACAGGCGGAGAAAGCATGGCAAACGCTTGAGGACGCCGGTCGGATTGCCGTTGAGACGAATAACCTCACCCAGCGAAAAAGCTATGCCTATGATAACGCTGTTCTCTGCCAAGAGATGAACAGGATTGAAGAATCCAGAAAGGCCGCAGAAGAGCTCCATCGGATGGTTCTTGGGAGCCTCAACCAGAAAGAAATCCGATATGTCGATTACGTGATGGGAATCATCGAGCTCGGCCAAAAGAATTTTTCGGGCGCGATCGAACACTTTCAAAAAGCACTGCCCCTCCTGCCTCATCAATATGCGACAAACAACGAGCATGCGCTTTTTTATGATGCCTTAGCCTCCGCCTATTATCAGGCAGGCCAACTGGACGCGGCCCAAAAAGAATATGAAGAGATTCAGTCCCTGACAATCGCCCGCCTTTACTACGGGGATATTTATGCGAAGAGCTTCTATTGGCTCGCTAAGATTCATGATCAAAAAGGCCGCGCCCAAAAAGCTAAAGATTATTTTTTGAAATTCCTCGACGTCTGGAAGGGCGCCGACCCGCGCCTGCCAGAGGTTGAGGATGCGCGGAAGATGCTGGCGAAGCTGAAGGGGAACTGATTTAGGTTTCGATCATCTCCGCGCGCCTTGCTGGCAATTCTGGCAAGTTACACGTTGGCGCTGTACAGAGAGAAGAGTGCTACTTTACTTGTCGATTGCTTCCAACCTTCTTAATAATAAACCTAACAATAAGTCCTACAATGTACATGACTAATCCAATCAGAAAGATAAGAATCCCCAATATATCTGAGTCGAAATGAAGCAGCCGAATTAGAAGAGGGGTAAGTAAAAAAAGAATTACTCCAACAATCATTATTAAATAAGTCGCTAAGTTATACTTACTAACCTTCCTCGCCGGTTTTTCCATTTTAATGTCCTCCTGATTTTATTTTTTGCTCGCAGGAGCTTCCAACCAAAACAAGACAGTATTAAACGATCAGCGGGACCGTTGATAAAGCATAAAACTATTCATATCGGCTGGTCCGCCATTAGCTCTTGCTAAGCATCGTAGTCAAAATCACGATATCGAGTCAAGCAATTCTGAAACCTAGAGAGGTCGTTTACATCTGAGGTCTTCTTATTGCGTTTCCTTTGTACCGGGCCTGCAATAGCGGCGGCCGGTTGACTATTTTTAGTAGAGTTGGTATCTTCTTGCCAATAAGCAGAAAATCGAAAAAAGATACGGATGTCTTTGCCGTTTGGATGTTTATATCAGTCGGAGGAAAAATGAAAAGAACATCGTTGGTTTTGTGTTTTGTCATGTTGGGATTGGCGGCCACGCTTTCTCCAGCGGCAGCGCAAAAAACAACACCGGCCAAAATGAAGCCGGCACTGCTGGTGATTGATATTCAAAATGCATATTTGCCCAAGATGTCGGAACAGGACAGAAAGCTGGGTATGGAAATGATCACTTACTACATCGAGCTGTTTCGCAAGAACGGGTTTCCGATCATCCGTGTCTATCACACGGATCCCCAGACTGGACCCAAGCCCGATTCCGAGGCTTTCGAGTTCCCCAAATCAGTGCCCGTCAATGCCGATGATCCCAGAATCATCAAGAATTACTCCAACGCTTTCAATAAAACAAATCTGGATAAACTGCTGAAGGAAAAAGGGTGCAACACGCTCTTTCTCTGCGGCCTCAGCGCCGTGGGTTGCGTCCTGGCCACGTATTTTGGAGCCGAAGACCACGATTATAAAGTGATGATGCTTAAGGACGCCCTGATCAGCCACGATACCGCCCTCACCAAAGCAGTCCAGGAATTTTGTGAGACAATCAGCTACACACCTCTGAAACTCTTGCTGGAAAGCGTCCATTAATCAGGAGCCTGCCATGAGACTAAAATTCTTTAGGCTAATTGTTTGGGCTTTCATGATCTTGGCCATATTTGCGTCTTCCGGTCTCTTTGCCCAGCTCGAGACGCTGGCCCAGCACGATGCCCGGATGAAATGGTGGCGAGATGCCCGGTTCGGCCTGTTCATCCATTGGGGGATCTACGCCATCCCGGCGGGAGAATGGAAAGGAAATACGAATTACGGCGAATGGATCCGCCATTCGGCCCAGATCCCGATCGCCGAGTACGACAAATTCGTCCAGCAATTCAACCCCGTCAAATTCAATGCCGACGAATGGGTGCGGTTGGCCAAGGACGCGGGGATGAAATATATCGTCATCACCTCCAAGCACCACGATGGCTTCTGCCTCTTCGACTCCAAATATACGGACTACGACGTCATGTCCACGCCGTTCAAGCGCGATATCCTGAAGGAATTGTCCGTGGCCTGCCGGAAGCAGGGGATGAGGCTGTGCTTTTATCATTCGATCATGGACTGGCACCATCCCGATTACCTGCCGCGCCGCGACTGGGAGAAAGACCGGACCGCCGCGGGCGCTGATTTCGACCGATACGTCCAGCATATGAAGAACCAGCTCAAGGAGCTGATAACGAATTATGGTCCGCTCGGCGTGCTCTGGTTCGACGGCGAGTGGGAAAGCACCTGGAACGAAAAATACGGCAAGGACCTCTATCGGTATGTTCGGAGCCTTCAGCCGGATATCATCATCAACAACCGCGTCGGCGCCAGCCGCTCTGGCATGGAAGGTTTTTCGCAGGACAAGGAATCGGCTGGAGATTTCGGGACGCCCGAGCAACAGATCCCGCCGACCGGTCTTCCCGGGTTGGATTGGGAAACCTGCATGACCATGAACGACAATTGGGGCTACAACAGTCATGACAAAAACTTTAAATCAACCGAAAGCCTGATCCGAATGCTGGCCGACATTGCCTCCAAAGGCGGCAACTACCTACTCAATATCGGGCCGACCGCAGAAGGCGTGTTTCCTCCTGAGAGCATTGAGCGACTCCGTCAAATCGGCCAATGGATGAAAGCGAACGGCGAATCGATC
>Ga0153915_10004905_pt1 | contig 12383 bp, 10 predicted proteins | sample Opewatmetagenome_2_FD_107003 | JGI IMG/M metagenome (GOLD analysis project Ga0153915, IMG submission 107003) | Freshwater wetland microbial communities from Ohio, USA - Open water 3 Core 3 Depth 3 metaG | ecosystem: Environmental > Aquatic > Freshwater > Wetlands | place: USA: Ohio, Lake Erie... | reverse complement strand
TATTTATCGAGACCATTTAATCCCTCCTTAACGTCCGATGTCCAGGGCCTTCAGGGCCATTTCCTTGGAGGCCTTTATAGCCGATGCATTGGCCTCATAGGACCTGTTGGCATTGAGCATCGATACCATCTCCTCCACAAGATTTACATTGGGATATGAAACATATCCCTCCTTATCGGCATCAGGATGCGTAGGATCATATGTCTTTTTTAACTCACCTGAAACCGGGACTACATCCGTTACCTTGACACCATAGATTTTATTATCCAATGAATCCTGAAGTTGCGCCTCAAAGGAATCGTCAACCGGCGTTGTCTCAAAGATGACGGCCTTCCTTCTGTAGGCAGTGCCGTCTTCAGTACGGGTAGTGTTTGCATTAGCGAGGTTCATGGATACGACATTAAGCCTTGACCTCTGAGCAGACATACCGGTGGAAGAAATATCCATGCTTTTTAAAAAATCCATAACCTTTTACCTCCCTGCCCCTTTAATAACTTCCTTTAATAGCTGCCTTTAATGCCAGAAGCTTTTTCGTAAGCAACCTGCTGTTGGCCTCATAGAGGAGATTGTTCTTGGTCATCTTTGCCATCTCAGAGTCAAGATCTATCTCATCCGTGTCCGTTGTCTCTATTGTAAAATTGCTCCCTGATGTTGATAAACCGGAATAATGGCGACTGTCGGTCCTGTTGAGTGCAGTGCCGGACACCCCCTCCGCGCGTTGGAGTTCCTCCTCAAAACGAAGATTCATCTGTTTATAGCCGGGTGTATCGGCATTGGCCATGTTTCCGGATATTATCTGTTGATTGGCGGACTCATAATCCAGTGCCTTTTTCAGGACACTCATTGTCCTGTCCATTAATTTATTTGAAAGACTATTGTTTATCTCCATTATCCCTCCTCCATAGGTGGTTGTTTCACTATGCTTACTTGCAAAACAAATACCAAAAGCCCCTTAATCCCTTTATTAAACAATAATAAAAAAATAATTTCTAAGAGAGCAGGGGGAGGATGGTCGAGGAGTTGAGTAAAATAGATTCAAGTGTCTTGGATATGAGAACTTTAAACCATGACCCTGAACAGATAGGGATCTTCAAAATATGGGCAAGCATTTAGGCTATAAAACACGTCATAAAGATGACGCTAAGGCATTATTCTGTCGACATGAGCTCTTGTTCAGATCCTGCATCTTACCTTCATGCAGAATTTAATCGGACGAATCAGACTCTTCAGCCGGCAACCCGGTCTCATACTCATGGAGCTTATTCCTCAAGGTCCTGACGCTTATGCCAAGGACGTTAGCCGCATGTGTCCTGTTACCCCTGTTGTTATCAAGCGCCTTTATTATCATCATCCTTTCCATTTCTTTAAGAGGGATGAGATTATAATCCTTAAAGCCTTCTGTTGAGTCTGATAATCCGGCACTGCTTATGGACTCAAGTTCTTCAGCGCTGATCACGTCCGGTTCAATCAGGAGCGTAGCCCTTTCCATAAGGTTTTCAAACTCCCTCACATTGCCGGGCCATGCCCTGCCCTTAAGAAAGGCCTCGGCATCAGGAGAGATCTTTTTTAAAGGCGTATTGTTGAGGGCGCAGTGCTTCTTCAGAAAAAACCTTGCCAGTGGAGCGATATCATCAGCCCTCTCTCTCAAGGGAGGGAGCTTTATAGGGACGACATTCAACCGGTAAAACAGGTCAAGACGGAAATTGCCGTTTTTAGTCTCCGCCTCCAGATCCCTGTTTGTTGTGGCGATGACCCTTGTATCGATAGGTATTGTTGCCTGTCCGCCTACCCTGTCTATCTCCCTCTCCTGCAGGACCCTTAAAAGCTTAGCCTGTATTGAAACGGCTGTCTCGCTTATCTCATCAAGCAGCAGGGTGCCTCCGTTCGCCAGTTCGAATTTTCCTTTCTTGCGCGAGATCGCGCCTGTAAAGGCCCCCTTCTCATGACCGAACAGCTCGCTCTCCAGCAGGCTCTCAGGCAATGCCGCGCAATTAACGGCGATAAAAGGGCCGTCTTTTCGATCACTGTTGTTATGGATGAATCGCGCCATGACCTCTTTCCCGACCCCTGTCTCGCCGTTTATCAGGACCGTCGATCGTCCGTTGGCTATTTTCCTGGCCATGTTCATTATTTTAAGCATGGAAGGATGCGCCGCAATCAGCTGAGTATCCATGTCATCAGCCTTCAGCCTGCGGGATTGAGAGACGCTCGAAACGACGGGGTATTTGAGGGCGCCTTCCAGTGCAGCCCACAATCTCTCCTGAGATACATCGCCTGCGAGATAATCGTAAGCCCCAAGCCTGATTGCAGTCACGGCGTCTTCCATATTGGAACCGTGGCTCATAAGCACTACCGGCATTAAGGGAAATACTTCCTTTATTTCCCGCAATTGAGAGAATACGGAATCAGGATTGCCGTTTATCCGGCCTACCCATAATCTGGGGGAAAGATTTTGTATCTTCTCCTTAAGATTCGCGTTATCTTCGGTGATTAAAACCCTGTATCCGGACCCTTCAAGTCTCTTCCAGAGGGCCTCCGGGAGGCTGAAATGACCGGCTGTCCACAGGATATTATTGTTAACGATATTAGTCATTGCCTGAATCGATCTCCTTAGTTCCGCCTGACGGCAATCGCTGCAATTGTTTCTCGAGGTCCATAGTACCCAGCTTAAGTTGAGCCCTCTGCTGCAATATCGCATCTCCGCTTCCAGAGATCTCGGTAAACAATGCCTTGGCCTTCCTGTCTTCTCCGGCATCCGTATATGCAAGCGCCAGATTGAATCTGGCATCCCAGTAATCCTGATTCTCCGGCCCATAACCAAGATCAAAGGCATCCTCATAGGATTTTATCGCATCAGCATATTCTCCCATGCTGTATTGGGCCTTGCCTGTTTCCATATATGCCGACTTGAGCAAATCGCTGCCGATTTTATCCGGCATTCCAGGGGCTGAGTTAATGATCTTTAAAGCCTCGCCATATTTTTTTTGCAGATTTAATATCTTTCCCATTAAGATATGCACATCAACCATTTCATTGTCAGGAAGCGCATTCTTATCCGTAATGATAGCCTGACAAAGCAGATATGCATCATTCAACCTGCCGTCGTCCTTATATAGCATAGCCAGTGACTTAGAGATCCTCTGTTTATCCGCCGATTCAAGATCATAATTTCTTGCCCTCTCCAACAGGTTGCGGGAATTCGATTTATCGCCCTTTTCAAAGTAACTCTCGGCAAGGCCCAGATAATAACTGCCCCTTGATTGAAGATTCAGATCCTGTGATTTGATCCGCCCGAATGCTGAAATAGCCTGTTCATTGAGATGAAGCCTGTTAAAAGACACGGCAACTGACAGCATAATCTCCGGATTAATATTATCGTTCATAAGACCGTTTATCGGCGTATAAAACTCGATAAGATCCTTATACTTGCCTTCCTGAAAAAGCCTTGTTATCTCTTTTTCCGCGGCGTTGAAAAAAAGGCTCCTGGCATTCTTCCTGGTCTCCGTCTGGACAGGTTTAACTGCCAGCTGCTTGACAGTATCAATGACGGCGGAATATTGTTTTTTTTCTAACAGCTGATACCCCTTTTCAAGTACAGCCAGTTCGCTGATGGTTCCATTGCCCGTATTATTGCTTAGGTCTTCAAGGACGGTCATATCGGAATTATAATCAGCCAGACGCAGTTTGGAGATTGAGGCGCCTTCAGTCCCGGGGTAATAGTCAACAACCATTCTATAGTATTTTTCCGCTTCCTTTTTATTCTCCTGGTTATGATATGTATCGCCTATACGTGTGAGCAGCATATCAACGCCCTCCTGCTGCCGACCGATGTTCACGGCCTTGAAGAGATATTCTCTGGCCATGTCATAATTTTTTAAATACAGGTAGTTTTTGGCGCAAAGAAAAAAATACTCCGGATGTTCAATATGGATATCAGGATTTGAGTCGGAGATTTCCTTGAGCTTTTTTTCAGCGTCTTCATAGAGCCCGACGGAGTGATAATAGCTCGCTATCCAGAAATTTGCCTCCGGGGCATATGCTGAGCGTTTATATTGTTCCAGTATAATCTTAAAATCGGCAATGGCCTTCTCGGGCTGGTTTAAACGCAAAAAAATCTTACCCCTTGTAAGATAGGCAAGAGGCATGAGATCGCTCTTCTTTTTCCGGTTCATCACAATCCCAAGGTATCCGATTGCCATATATTCTTCCTCCCGTGAAGAACCTGCCTGCGCCATCTTGATATAGCTTAAGGGCGCTAATTCAGATTCAGGGAAGCGATCTATAGCCTTCTGATAGCTGGATATTACATTGCCCGACACCTCATTGTCTCCGTTCTTCCAGAGACAATAATAGAAATCACCCTTCAGAAATAATATATCTTCGCTCAGGGCCGAGTCAGGCGACTCATTCAGGAATTGATTGACCAGTGCAATGCCCTTTTCATAATCATTGATTTCCATGGCCTGTTTTATCCGTCCATAAAGGAAGGCCTCCTCCGGATTTAATCCATCTATTGACTTTTTCAGTTCCGATGACATGGGCAAGGCTTCATTAATCTTTGGCTCTATCTTGACCGGGCTGTCGGTTTTAACTCCACTGACAGGCGTTTTATCTGATGATGAGGCATCAGGCGCAGCAGCAGGGGCAGAGGCAACCGGCGTAGCGGCAGCAGGCGCAGCAGCGACAGGCGCAGCGGCAACAGGTGCAGCAGCAGGCGCAGTAGCGACAGGTGCAACGGCAGCAGGCGCAGCGGCAGCAGGCGCAGCAGCAGGCAATGAGGCGCCGGACGAAGAGGCATTTGATGATAAGACATTATCGGGGCCTTTATTTTTATTGATCTTCATCTTCACGAAGTTCCCCATATTAGCCGTCTTCTGTGCCTGATTGTCTTTTTTCAAAATAAGCGCATCAGGGTTTTGGTTGTTTATCGTCAGCTCGTTTTCAGAGATCTTTTCAGGTTCATCCAAAAGGTCCATAACCAGTCTTCCTTCGGTTGTCATACTGAAGACGCTCACATGGTTCAATGGGGATTCGAGACCAAGGGTTATTTCCGCGCCCTTATCACTACCCTTATTTATATTCACATCCTTCAGCCGCTTGATAGGGCCATATTTTATTTTTTTCAGGGAATCCGACACATCAGTAAGATGCATCCGGATCTTTGACGGATTTTGTAATTCCATTTCCCATAAGGGATTATTGTTCAATGTCATTAACATCCTTGTCCCCTTTTCAAGGAATCCGAACCTTATGTCCTGAAGTGTCGTTATAACAGGAGGAGATTTCGCCTGATTGACCGCAATCTCCTGGGTGTATATATGGACATAAAGGAGTTTTTTGTCCTCAATCCAGGAACTGTCAATCTTATAAAAAGGACGTTGCAAACCGATATCCAATTTGATTGCAACAGGATTAGGATCTTCAATTATTGTAAAAGACTTTCCTTCCTGGAGCTTCTTTTCAAATCCATTGCCCTTAATGGTATCATGAAGAGTCAATAATAGATGATTGTCCTTCATCGCCTTAAGGCTGTATGAGGGCCTGTCCTTAAAAGTCAGCATGACTCTTGTCTGCCCATCGTCCTCTGCCGCATTTATTTTAAATGCCTCATTTGAGGCCATGGCAATATGAGCAATTATCAGGCCCTTTATCAAAATGCCAGCGCAAAAAAGACCTGTTATCAACCTGTTCGGATTATTTTTCATTTTCTCTTATCTTTTAACGGTTTTCCTCTTTCATGAATTAGCACATCCTGTGCCATAACATTGTTTCATCTGTCATATCAGCATGTTATCATTTAAAGCAGAACTCTTGAGCCTTGGTTGATATAGATTTATTGACTATTTGGGCAGTGATTGAGAAAAATTCATGGAATATCGTCAATATTTTGGCAACTGAAAAAATACTCGGACAGATAAATGCCCACCGGCGCATGAGACTGTGTCGCAATAGGAATGATTGTCATTCCGAACGCATGTGAGGAATCTCAAGTTATTCATATCATTAAACATCAAGATTTCTCCCTTCGGTCGAAATGACAAAACAGTACAGTCGAAATGACAAAAACGGTAATTGCGACACAGTCTCGTATGTCCGTGGTCAAAAGCGTGATCTTTGATCTTTATACCTGCGCCCCGGTGATCGATTGCGTCTTTCAAAACATACCGGACTCATCATTTTATTACTAATAGCGGATTTCAGCTCGACTGATAATGGGCCTACGCCCGACTTTGCACGATGATTGATATAATAATTTACCCTTCGCGTACTTAAACATGGCATTATATTTGCTTGTAAATATACAAAAGGAGAACAACAAAATCATGGAAGCCACGGACATATTGTTGATGAATTATAATTTGTTTCAAAAGATGAAGGTCCTGGCTGAAAAACAGGAAAAAGTCATCTTTGATGAACACATGGATGAATTTAATAACCTTACAAGCCAGAGAGAACGCATCAAAAGGGAAATAACAGCCAACTCCAGACAATATGAGTCTGAAATGAAAAACCTCTCCCATGAAAAAGGCAACAAGAAGATCAGGACTATTTCAGTGGAAATATCAGAACTGATAAAATCCATTCAGGAGACTGATAAAAGGATTGAGGAATTTATCACATCGAGAAAGGTTGCCCTCCTGGATGATATCAAAAATATCAAAAAGGGACAGAGTGCAATCAGACGTTATGCAAATGGTTCAAATAAAAACTCCAGATTCCTGGACAGAAAGGGATAGCCGGCGTTTAACCTGGACATCAGACGAGATTAATTGCCATTATAGGGAAAATGTGCTAAATATTAAGACAAAGAAAGATGGTTTCAATCCTTATAAAGGAAAGGTGTATAAATCACCATGATGGGAGAATGGCCTTCTTCTCCTTTTTTCTTAATAAATGATTCCTATACGTGATACTATTCAATCCAAAAACTATCCTGTCGTAAATAATGCCCTTATCGTTATTAATGTGTTCGTTTACATTATTGAGCTTTCCAAGGGTCATGACATAAATCAATTTATTTTTAATTACGGTCTTGTCCCGGCCGGATATTCACTCAATGAAATCGGGGCGCACTTCACCACCGGACATCAGGCACTGGCGCTCTTTACCTTTATGTTCATCCATGGCGGGTTCTGGCACCTCCTTGGAAATATGTGGTCCCTGTATATATTCGGAGATAATGTTGAAGACCGGTTGGGACATGTCAGGTACCTGATTTTTTACATACTTTGCGGTCTGTTATCAGGGATATTTCATCTCCTTATCAACCTGACCTCGCAGGTCCCCACTATCGGAGCAAGCGGCGCTATTGCAGGCGTAATGGGCGCCTATCTTATTTTATATCCCGGATCAAAAATCCTTACCCTGATCCCTATAATTATCATACCCTATTTTATAGAGATCCCTGCCCTCTTTTTTCTGGGGATATGGTTTGTATTGCAGTTCCTGGGCGCGGCCGGGACTTCCGCTGAGGCAGGCGGCATCGCCTGGTGGGCGCATGTGGCCGGCTTTATTGCCGGGATGTTTTTATTGAAACTTTTCCTGATACTGCCTGAGCTGGGCATCACAAAAACCATGCAAGGCATAACATCAAAAAGAAAGACTCCTCATCTGCAGGTGATACATTCAACCGGTTCAAAAAACAGCCCGCACCTGCAGGGCAATATCCTGATAACCTCCACCGAGGCCCTCCTGGGCGCCAGGAAACTGGTCAATATACCCTGGGGATTTCAAAGAAGATTATTCAGGGTGACTATCCCTCCCGGAGTTGCTGATGGGACAGTCCTGCGACTTAAAGGGATGGGGAATGAGATGTTTAACGGCTTGAAAGGCGATCTTTATCTAAAGGTGTTAATACAGTCATGACCTTGATATCGGCATTTAGGTTTCATTTAAAACAGCAGGTTCAGGGAGCCAGAAAAGAATTGACAGGTGCATCACATGCGGGATATATTTTTAAAACTGAAATAATTTCTTTTGATTATCGCAACTGACAACAAACACCGGGCATCGCCCTTTTTTAATAACTTATCTAATCTATGGATCACATAAAATGAATCAAGACAAGGAAGCAAGCAACTATACAAAGGCCGGAGTGAATATCGACGCCGGCAATCGTTTTGTAGATCTTATAAAACCGATTGTAAACAAGTCATTCAAACCGGGCGTTATAACGGATATCGGCGGGTTTGCGGGTCTATTCTCCCTGAAATCCCAGGACGTAAAAAACCCTGTGCTGGTCGCCTCCACGGACGGCGTCGGCACAAAACTTAAGATCGCCTTTATGATGGATAAGCACGACACCATAGGCATCGATCTGGTGGCAATGTGCGTTAACGACATTATAGTGCAGGGTGCCACACCTCTATTTATGCTTGATTACATAGCTACGGGCAAGCTGGAGGTCAATAAGGCCGTTGATATCGTAAAGGGTATTGTGGATGGCTGCAGAGAGGCCAACTGTTCTCTTATCGGCGGAGAAACGGCAGAAATGCCGGGTTTTTATGCACCCGGTGAATATGATCTTGCGGGATTTGTTGTCGGCCTGGTGGATAACGATCAACTGATGGACGGCTCCGGAATAGCTGTCGGGAATCAGCTCATAGGCATCTCATCGAACGGAATCCACAGCAACGGATATTCTCTTGTCCGCAATATCTTTTTTGAAAAGCTGAAGATGTCGATTAACGATTACGTGGAAGAATTCAGTCGCACGCTCGGCGAAGAACTGTTGCAGCCCACCCGCATTTACTGCAAGACCGTCAGTAATCTTAGAAAATTATTCAACATACTCGGCATCTCACATATAACGGGAGGAGGCATTATCGACAACCTCCCGCGCATCCTTCCAAGGCAGTGCAAGGCCCTTATTAACCCATCAAGCTGGACGCCCCAGCCGGTCTTTCAATATCTCAAGAAGGCAGGAGATCTATCGGATACCGAGATGTTCAGGACGTTTAATAATGGGCTCGGTCTTATAATGGTGGTAAGCGAAAAACAATGCGGAGAAATCCTCTCTCATCTTGGATCCATGGGCGAGAGCGCCTTTCATATCGGTTCCGTGGAGACACGGGGCGACAAAGATCCATCTGTTCAATTTATATCTTAGAGAGGATTATCTGATCGGCAACTGCTCAGCGAACAGGATGAAGGCGGAAGGCCCTGAATAATATGGCATACAAAAAATAAAAAAGGCCGGAGGTGAAACAGCATCACCGCCGGCCTTTTTTAATCAACTAAATCAATCCCCTGTTACTGCTCTCTGTTAGCCTTCCGAAGGGCCTCTTTCATTTCCAGGACATTCTCTGATGAGCCGCTGAAAACATCCTCAGGAAATTTATAGTATTTCAGAATGCCGTTCAGGATCGATGTCTCTATATATGAGTTCACTGACATGCCTGCAAGATATTGCAGGCGCAGGTTGCGGTCAGTATTGATCTGTGAGTTTTTCATCCACTCATTCATGTCAGCCGCACGGCCCGCATATGTTGCCAGCAGTGAAATCGCCGTGTTCCCCGACTCGTTCGGCATCCATATAATGTCCGCTGCATCAACCCCGAAACCCACTTCTATCAGCGATTTCCTCACCTGCTCGTAATCCGGGCTGTTCAGTTTCTCATTCACCTTGTCCAGATCAATCCTGGTCGGCTCGATCTGGCCCAGGAGCACCGCGTCATAGCCCTTGCCGTTTATGTCGTTGCTGAAAATCATCCCGTTGGGGAATACCTGATAAAATGTCGAGATTACACTCTTGACCGTCTCATTGTTGCTCTCGTAAAACGGTATCCACAGGCTCATTACGCCGCCCGGATTCAGATGCTCCTTGCACATCTGATAATATTCCACCGTATTCAGCGCAGCACACCCTTTGACCCATGGATCAATGGGGTCGGAGGTGATTATGTCGAATTTCTTTCCCTTCGGCAGGGTGCGGATATAGTGCCGTCCGTCGTCATACTCAACCCTGACCTCTTTTCCTTCCACCTTGTGAGGATTCTCTTTGTCAATACCGTCAACTATGTGATAGTTCACATTGCCGAACATGGGTGTTACGACCTTGGGAACCAGGGGCTCAATATCGCAGATTGTTATCCGTTCTATGTTCGGGTATGGAATAAACGATCCCGCTGTCACCCCGGCCCCGCAGGCTACCACCAGGACATCCTTCACATCGTCCGGATTCTTTTGCACCAGCACCGACAGATGTCCCAGCATCCGCTGCAATCGCATGTCCTTCGGAAGACTTGAAGCCTGCACCTTTCCCGCCCCATGAAAATACAGTATGCCGTTAGTCGATTTTGTAACCGCGACCGATACATTCATCCCCTCGCCCACATAAACACAATACCGCATTCCCAAACTATTGCCCTCGGTCAGGGGCACATCTTTCTCCTTGACAATGCCAGGCTCACAGCCCTTCAGCCAAAGTGAAGAGTAACGGCCGAAGGCGACAGGAATCCATGGTACAGGAGCCACAAGGACAGCCAGTAATGCAACCGCTGCCAGAGAAAAAAACACTCCAGCCAATTTCCCGCTCGAAATATTCAGGGTTCGAGACTCCTTTATGGATCTTTTCTTTGTCTTTTTGTAGGATGCAAAAAACGGTGCAAACGCCACCAGCGCTGATATAGCAGCAAGTATAATGATAAGCCTTTGCGCCCATTGAGTGCCGATCTGGGGAATAAGGAGCATACTGAAGGCCAGCGAACCTATTATTGCCCCTACTGTGTTGGCGGCATAAACGCCTCCCACCATCCGTCCTGAATCCTGATTGCGTCCGGCCACGGCAGCCAATGCCAGCGGAAAGCTTGCCCCCCATAAAAGGGCTGCCGGCAGCACAGCGCAGGCCGCTCGAAGAAGATCAACCAGAAATATATACCATGGCCCCAACTCTTTAGTTTTTTCGATGGGATTAATCGCCCAATAGGGGATGCCTTTGGTTATTATCAGAGCTCCCCAGGCCGCAGCCCCGGCAATCAAAATCTGGCAGGCGCCGAGCGCAACACGCGCCCTGTCCACCGTGCGCGCCCAGAACGCTCCCGCGCTGCTGCCGATCCCAAGCCCAACAAGAAACATTGCCAGGATTATCGAAAACGTGTAAACCGTGGCGCCAAGCATGAGCGATAAGAGCCTCGTCCATACTACCTCGGCTCCCATGGCGCACAGACCTGACAGGCCGATGGCGATATATACGCCAAGCTTATCAACTTCCCCTTTAACCGGTATTTCCGTTGCCTCGACTGTCGCCGCCTCGTACTGGGTCCTGGATGCCGCTGCCAATGCAAACAATGAGACCGTTACATTGATCGCCACAGCCACATATGTCGCTGTCGGCATGTCATGAACCCGCAATAAATAAAATCCCGCAAGCAAACACCCTGCTACGGCTCCACCGATGTTTCCGGCATAGAAAAGTCCCATCCATGAAACGCCTTCCGGTGTCGCTTTCACCCACCGCGCTATGGCAGGCAGCGTCGCCCCCATCAGAACCGTCGGAGGCAACAGGCACACTGCGGCCACAAGGGCTCTATGCATAACGCCATGTCCCATGAAACCTTCATACATGTCTGCCAGAAGGGGCAACCCGAACAATATCGCAATGCCGAACATCCCGATCCCGAGTTCAAGAAATGCATAAACCCTCAAGGGGTGATGACCGGACGATATCAGCCGCGGCAGAAGAAGACTGCCCAGACACATGCCGCCCATGAATATACCCAGCAGCACCCCTAATGAGATGCCTGATGAACCTATTACCAGCTGTAGAAGTTGAAGCCAGACTATTTCATAAATCAGAGCCGCACAACCGCTTCCCACAAACAGGATGAGCAGCCAGGGAAGAGAACGTCGTAATGCAAGAGGAATGGTCAAGGTTTCCAAATCATGTTTTGTCATTTATCATTTAAGGCAGCGCACCGGGTTGCACAGTGCTGAGTTTTGTTGATGATTCCGAAATTTTCTGTTGCTGCCGTCTACCTCCTTTGTTTATATTTAAAAAAGACTTGCATGATATGTTTTTTAAAATGATGTGTCAATTATGATGAAATGATGTAATGATTTATTTTGAAATCAAAATTAAAGCACAATCTGCGATACAGGAGGAGACAGTCATGAAATTTCTGACTCGTTACTGTCACTACCTTCATCTGTCTCATCATCCTCTCCGGATACCGGGGCTTCATCCGCCGCCAGAGCGAGTACAACCCTGGCCTGATCGGCAGGAAGTTGTTCCACTGTGCGGAGCCTCTTCTCCATTGCCCTTGTCCTCGTTGCAGAATCATCCAATGTCTTTGAAACTGTATCTATTTGTCTTTTTACCTTATTCAGGAAATCGCCGAATTTGCCGAACTCAGTCTTTACGGCGCCCAGCACAGTCCAGACCT
>Ga0153915_10004904_pt1 | contig 12384 bp, 13 predicted proteins | sample Opewatmetagenome_2_FD_107003 | JGI IMG/M metagenome (GOLD analysis project Ga0153915, IMG submission 107003) | Freshwater wetland microbial communities from Ohio, USA - Open water 3 Core 3 Depth 3 metaG | ecosystem: Environmental > Aquatic > Freshwater > Wetlands | place: USA: Ohio, Lake Erie... | reverse complement strand
GTCTTCGACGGGATCTTCCAGGGCGAGACCCCGGTGGTCGTGGAGGTCGCCGTGAGCGGCAATCCCCAGCACACGATCGAGATGACCCGGGATGGCTACGAGCCCTGGTCATCGACCTACACCGGTAACCCGGCAGCAGGTGAGGCCATCCCCATCACCGCCACGCTCGTCCCCAGCTCCCAGGTCGGGAGTATCAGGGTCACCTCGGATCCTTCAGGTGCCGAGGTCGTCCTTGATGATTCGAGAACTGCACGAACACCCTACACCTACACCGATATTGCGGTCGGCACCCACACGGTATCGGTATACCTCTCCGGATACGAGACCTACTATTCCCCGGTGAATGTCCAGAAAGGGGGCACCACCCAGGTCTTCGCCGACCTGGACCCCGTCGTGACCATCGGCTCCCTCTCCATCACCTCCTCTCCCAGCGGTGCGTCGGTCTACGTGGACAATGTCTACCGCGGTGTCACCACCGTTGTCGTCGGAAATCTCCAGGCCGGAACGCATACGGTCCTCCTTGTGAAAGCCGGGTACCACAACTGGCAGAATAACGTGAAAGTGACTGCCGGCACGGCCACCTACATCGATGCCAAGCTGGAAGCCGATCCTGCACCTGCCTACGGGACCGTGAGCATCAGTTCGAATCCCGCGGGCGCTGATGTCTATGCAGATGGGAATTATATCGGCAGGACCCGCTCGGACGCCCCCCTCGTCTCCACCCAGGTGACGCCGGGGACCCACTCGCTGCGCCTGACGAAGTCCGGCTACCAGGACTATTCCGGTACGGGGACCGTTGTCGCCGGCCAGGACTATGTCTATAACATCATCCTCAAGGCGGTACCGAACCCGACCACCGGGAGCATCAACGTCAACTCGGCACCCATCGGTGCCGAGGTGTACTTAAACAACCTCTACCGGGGCTACTCACCCCTCACCATCGATGGCCTCGCACCCGGCTCCTATACGGTTGTCCTGAAACTCAGCGGCTACGAGAACTGGCAGTCCACCGCTAATGTCGCCGCAGGCCAGACCGCCCAGATCTCGGCCAGCCTGATTCCCGCCGCCCAGACCCCGGCACCGACGGAGTCACCCGGACCCGCACCGGTCCTTGTGGTGGTCATCACCATCGCGGGAGCTGCCCTCTTCCTCAGGAAGAACTCACCGTAACCTCTTTTTTCCGCAGGGTCCCGTTTTTCGCAGGTTCCGGAGTGTATTCCTGGTTGTGTTCCACACAGGTGGGAGCCGGATCCGGGGCCGCCTGCGGGTGCATTCACCGCCCCGGCACAGGGCGCTCTGCCGGTGTACCCCCGGCCGCACCGGGGCAGGAATTTGTCCCAATCGTGATTCCGGGCCTCCCAGGAGTCCGGGAACCTCAGGATCATAACACCACAAGCATAAAATAGGAAGAGTAAAAGTACTATGCAAAATCAGGTGAATCACTTGGCAGAAACAACACAGATGGCAGGTGCCACTTCAGGCGTTACCGCCGGGCCCGAGCTCTTCCCGTGGTGGCTTGTACTCATTCAGGGTATTGTGACCCTTATCCTCGGATTATTCTTCCTGTACCGACCCTATGGAACACTCTTCGTCCTGGTCACCTTCCTGGGTGCGTACTGGTTTGTGAGCGGACTCATCGGCCTCGTCAGCCTGTTCGGTGACCGGACGAACCTCGGCCTGAAACTCCTCTACGCGATCCTCGGGATCATCGCGGGTATTGCGATTCTCGCGTATCCGTTTTACAGCACCTTCATGGTGCCCTTCATCTTCATCATCATGATCGGGGTATGGGGTCTCGTCATGGGATTTTTGAGCCTCTTCGGGGCGTTCAAGGGTGGTGGCTGGGGGGCCGCGATCATCGGTATCCTCCTGATCCTCTTCGGGTTGCTGGTCCTGGCAAATCCCTACGTCAGCGTGGCCGCCGTCCCGTTCTTCATGGGCATCATCGGCGTGTTCGCCGGGATTTGCGCCATCATCGGTTCTCTCTTCCTCCGTTCCGGTACCCCGGCAAAGGCCTGAACCGAATCCCACCATTCCCTTTTTTCGATGCTTCCTGTGCAGACCTTCCCTGCGGGATAGTCCCGTACCGGTGGTTTCTCAGACGGTGATTCCCGGGGCATGTACCTGATCCCGATCGGCACCTCACCGGATCACTGCCATCACCATCATAACGGCCCGGTGGGCATCATGCACATTTGATGGGTTTTTATACCCCGTGCCGAATACCTACTATGCTTCCTGAGGGTGAAGGAATAGAGACGGCGGAGAATCAGAGCGGGAAACGTCCGGTCCTGAAGAAGATCGGGAAAGCCATCATGTTCTTTGTGGTCTTTGCGATGGCGATCCCGATCGCACTCGGCCTCATCTTCGGTGTACCCCCCGGGAAGATCCTCTCCCTGATCGGTTCCACCATCCTGCTGCAGGCAGGTGCTCCCCCCGTCGGAGTGGGACTTGGTCTCACAAACCCGACCATCATCGTCATCATGGCGTGCTTCGCCCTGGGCATGGTGGCTGCCATTTCCGAGGCCTGCGACAGCCTGGCCACCAGCTCGGAGCGGGTGAGGGCATGGATTGACAACATGGAGCAGAAGACCCGTGAGTACCCGCAGATCCAGCGGTTCGGGCCTGTCTCCTGCATCCTGATTGCCTGGATCCCCGGGATCGGCCTGTATGGCACCCCCGTCATTTCCTGGGTCCTCCGGTGGAAACGGATCCCCTCCACCCTCTTCACGGTGGCAGGCTTCACCATCGCCTCGATCTTTGTCCTCTACTTTGCGAACAACCTCGACATACTCTGGGGCCTCTTCCTCCTCGCAGGAGCCGTCGGCGTCGTGATCTTCGCGGTTGTGAGCATGCTCTCCCTGGCGTTCACCTTCACGATCCCTGAGATACTTGCCACGCTGAAGAACTCCCGTCTGATGGTCCTTACCCTTCTCGCCAATTTCGTCCTCGTTCCGCTCGTTGCTTTCCTCATTATCCGGTACACGAATCTCCCGGAGGGATACAGGATTGGCCTTGCCATCGCCGCTGCTGCGGCCGGGGCAACCTTCCTCCTGAAGCTCACGACAACGGTGAAGGGGAACACCGCCCCGGTGGGCGGCCTCATGGTACTCCCCACGCTGGTGACCGTGGCCTTCATGCCCCTGGTCCTTCCCTTCCTGCTCCCTGGCATTCCCCTGGATATCCTGGGCATCGCGGAAGTCCTGGTCCTCCTCATCCTCATCCCCCTCGGCCTGGGCCTCTTCGCCCGTTCCCGCTACCCGGACGCCACCACCAGGTACGCACCGCTCACCGCGAAGGTCTCGGCGGTGGCCCTGGGCGCGGTGATCGTCGGGTTCCTGGGCGGGAACCTGCAGGGATTCCTGGGGATCTTCGGGACGGGTGCCATCCTCGCCATTCTCGTCTTCCTGCTGGTCGCCCTCGGGATAGGATACCTGCTGGGCGGACCGGACCAGGGAAACCGGCGGGTCCTCGCCCTCGCCTCCGGCCAGCGGAACCTGGCCGCGGCAACCGCGGTGGCATCCCTCCTCTTCTGGGGGGATCCTGATGTCATCGTCATGGTGGTCGTCACCGGCCTTGTCGGGCTCATCCTGTTCATGGTGCTCGGGAAACGGCTCGCAATGAAAGGTACGTGAGGGGCGAGGGAACGGTGTTCCATGCCCCCGGCATTCCCTCATTCCCAAGAGCACTCCTGAAAACAGGGATGACACCGGCTGCGGGGCACGGGACATCACTTTGGTAGCAACAGAGAGGGCAGCCTGTCCGCTTCCGGAATACCTGCTGACGGGGTATTTCTTTCGTGGCAACGCTGGATGATTTCCTGGAACCGCTCCACCAGGGTGTGCTGGAGGTTCCTGTACCGAAGGAAGCGGTGACGGAGCCCCTGGATCCGGGCTGGAAGAAGTCTTCCATCAATATGCCCTCCCCCGGATTGGTATCCAGCTACCGGAAGGGCCAGTACCACGTACATGAGACCACCACCGAATACAGGGTTCACCTGGACCGGTACGATCCCAGGAAGCACCCGGTAATGCACCTCGTTGACGACGCCCCCTTCATCACCATGATCACCGATACCCTCCTTGCGCTCATCATGGAGACCCGGGGCACCGGTGACACCCAGGAGATCCTGACCGTCCAGAAGAGAGCCTGGCAGCGGGAGATCCTGATCGGGTCTGTCGTGGTCCTGACGGGGGTCCTCATCCTGTCAGATCCGCGTGATGCGTTCCACGGCCTCTTCCTCCTCCTGATCCCGCTCCTGATCACAGGCCTCGGTATCCTCATGATTGCCCGGGGGATCCGGTACCGGGCCCGCGGGGGCGTCTCCTGGGGAACTGTCACCTCAGGCCTGGGCATCTGCATCATCGGCTGGCTTGCGTTCTCGCTCCCCGTGCAGTTCTGAACCATCGTGATCCTCGCCATCCTGGCGGTGTGGGGATTTGCCAGTGACGTCGCTTCGTTCCTGGACGTACGCAGGGGTCGTGGCGCCGTGCCTGAGCGTCTGTAGTACCGCCTGGGCCTGGGGATCGGCTCCCTGGTGCTCACGATCCTCATTTTTCTCTCACCTGTCCGCGTCGTTCTGATACTCACGAGGATTCTCGGGGTCATTGCCCTTGTGCTGGGCATCACCCTGATCGTGAACGGCGTGCGCCTGCGGCGAAGAATGAGGAGCGTTCCGAAGTCGTAAACGCTCCCCTGCACCAGGGATTTTTATTCATCGGAAGGTCCGGTCTCCCTCCGGTAACTTCCCTTGCAGGAGATGTGCGTACCACCGAAAAAGAGGAAAGGGACGACCCGGTTCAGGCACCTGATCCCTTCGCCTTCTTCTCGGCATCCATCCGCTTCTTGAAAATGATCCCGGCGAGGATGGTGACGATGATGATGGCGAAGATGGTGACCATGAGCACCATGAGGAAGGCATCGTTCTGGACGTTCGTGAAGCTCGCAAAGACCACGACGAGCGCAGCGGTGGCGTTCCGGAAGCCGGTACCGAACGCGAGATCATTCCGCGATTCCTTTGCGAGGCCCCCGAGCAGGTAGGCGATGCCGAGGGCTCCCAGGGTGAAGACAATGGCCACAAAGACCGCGAGGGCACCCGAGCTGGTGCTCACGATATCCCTGATCCGGGCGAGGAAGATGAGGCCGAAGGTCAGGAAGATGACGGCGATGGAGATATTGGAGACCCAATCCATGAGGGGTCTCAGGCGGGCAGCGAGAGGCTCGGACCGGCTCTTGACCAGGATCCCGAGGATGATGGGGATAAGGATCATGACGGCCAGATTTGCCGTGACATAGAGGGGATTGGCCTGCGCCCCTTCCAGGATGAAGGGCAGCAGGAACGGCATGAGGACGATGGTGACAATGGTCATGATGATGGTCAGCGAGACCGACAGAGCGATGTTCCCCCCGGTGAACTGTGCAACCTTCGCCGTCGAAGGGGCCCCGGCCGCGACACTTACGAGGAGCAGGCCGGCTGCGAGCTCCGGGTTCATGGGAATGACCGCGATCAGGATGAGGGCAAGAAGAGGCACCGCGATGAAGTTCGCAAAGAGAGAGAGGGTGAGCACCCGTTTGTTGTGCACCGGTGCGAAAAGTTCACTGATGGTCACCATGAGGCCGGTCAGGAACATGCTCGTGAGGATAAAAACATAGACGGCAAGGGTACCGATGTTGTAGAGGAAAGAGGCCATAGCAGTTCCACCTGCATGGAACCGTTGCACAGGTATCTCTCTTATGAGTTCCGGTTTGTATCGGGAAGATCTCTGTGAGGTTCCATCGAAATTGGCCAGGGGTGTACCAGGGCCAGGCCTGCAGCCGGCCCCCGGTTTCCCGGCTCTCTCCCATCTTTTTCTCCTCGTCGTCGTTTGGATATGCATAAATATCCCATCATGCAATGCTTGTTCGGGATTTCCATGACAGAAGGGACACAGAAAGACATGGCGATCGGAGTCGTTGCCGGAACCATCATCTCGGTGGTGATGGACCTGGCCATTCCGTTTGCCGGTCCCGTGGTGGGCGGGTTTACCGCCGGTTACCTGGCGAAGGGTGACGTGCTGAACGCAGCAAAGGCAGGGGTACTGACCGGCTTCTTTGCCGCGATCTTCATCACCATCGGCATCTATCTGAGGCTGATGCGCTCCCAGGCCGAGGGATTCGTCGCAGGGTGGGGCACAGGCCTCCTCCTCTACCTGGTCATCGGGCTCTATTTTATTGCCCTCGCATTCCTCGGTGCGATTCTCACCTCGGTAATCCGGAAATAACATCTTCCCTTTTTCCGGACGCTCCCCGGCTTTCCGTCCCGGTTCCTGCCCGCTTCGAAAAAAGAAGGGCATCCGGGGGAACCGGTGCCCGCCCTGACCCGCTTCCCGGGCTTTAGGAATTCAGCAGCTTCTCTTTCTCGCGCTGGAACTCTTCCTCGGTCAGCGCACCGCTCTTCTTCAGCTGGTTGAGCCGTTCAATCTGGGCGAACTTGTCAACCGGGGCCGCCTGTGCGGGGGCAGCCTGCTGCGGTCCCTGTGCCTGTGCCTGCTGCTGCGCCTGCTTTGCCTGGCCGGCCTTGTAGGCGACACCGCCCACGATGGCCGCACCCAGGAGGGGATGTCCACGTCGAATAATCATCTACCTTCCTCCGTGATCCTGATCAGTCTGCCTTCAGTACCTTCTTCGATTTGAGAGCCTCTTCGATGACCGCCACCGGAATGCGTTCGTTCATGACGAGCCTGCCATTCGCCCTGAGGGTGGCGTCCCTGAACTTCTTGGCCCAGAGATGCTCGAAGAGGAGAATCCCAGCTGAGGTGTTCGGGGGGAGCATATCCATCATCCTCCGGATGTCCTCCTCAGAGATGAGACCGGAGACCTCGACCCCAAGCTTGCCAAAGAACTTTGCCGTCTCTTTATCCACACTCTCGAGTTCGATGGCCTTGGCTTTCCCCTTCGCATCCTTGATCACAAAGACGAGGTCAATGATCCTGATCATCTTCCTCTCCACGAGCTCGTCGAGGGCAGGCATGATCTCGCCCTTGAACTTGTTCCCCGGGAACTCGACCATCACCATTTCAACAGGTCCCAGCATCGGGAGCACCACACACACCTTTACCTTCATGGGGGGATATGTAGTTTTCCAAACGCGGTGGAAGGGAATTTCCGGGCGGGGATCACCGGAAGAACGGGTGATCGAATCCCACGGAGGGGCATGATCACACAAAAAACGGCAAAATACTGTCTCTCCCGCCAATCAAGCATCATTTCGCCACATTTAAATATAAATCTCACGGAGTAGCGGTTGTATGCTGGACGTGAACAAAGTGAAAGGGTTCCTCATGGCGCCCGCCGAGACATTCCGGGCGAGCAAGGGGGATTCCCTTGGTGGTGCATTCCGTTACTACACCCTACTGCTGGTGATCTGGGCAATCCTGAGTGCCATCGTCTGGATGACATTGGGCGTGTGGGCTTTCCAGGATGCCCTCTCCCGGATCGCGGGCACCGGTATTGTCGGTGGCCTGCTGGCAAACTCTCTCTACGACTTCCTCGGTTTCGTAGTATCCTTCCAGTTCTTTACGGTGTATGCCCTCTTCCTCCTGTCCCTGGTGGGAGTATTCTTCGTTGGCTTCCTCTGGCATGTCTTTGCACTCCTCTTCGGGGCGAAGAGGGAACTCAGGCAGACCCTCAAGACCACGATGTATGCGAGTACCCCTTTCTTCCTCCTGGGGTGGATCCCGATTGTTGCCATCCTCGGGTGGATCTGGTACATCGTGCTGATGATCCTCGGCCTCTCAGAGATGCAGGAGATGTCCATCGGCGAATCGGCGATGGCGGTCCTCGTGCCCATCATCCTCGTGCTTCTCGGAGCGGTCATATGGGGTACGGTCATTTCCACGCTGATGACCGGGATCCTGGGAATCTTTACCTGAGGAAGAAACAAAAAAAGCTGAAAACCCCGGTACGAATCCTTCCGGGTCCGGTGATCCGGGAAGGATCATCTCTCACCCTTTTTCCCTTCGCCTCCAGGGACATTGTCCCCGGAATGCCGTAACAATACCATTATTACCACCTGCCCTTCCCATGTTCCCCATGGATCTGATCCTGGGAATCATCATCCTGATTGACCTCATCTTTGCCATCGGGATCGTCTTCTTTGAGCGGCGGAACCCCGAGAGTGCGCTCGCCTGGCTTGCCGTCCTCGCGTGCCTCCCGGTCTTCGGGTTCCTGCTCTACATCGCCTTCGGCCAGAACTACTACCGGAGCCATCTCTTCCGGCTCAAGGCTGAGGACGACCGGAAGCTCCAGGACCGGATCTCCGACCAGCTCAGGCAGATCTCGCTCCTCGAACAGGGTGAGAAGGACGAGCGGATCCGCAGGTACATGGGTACCATGCAGATGCTTCTCTTAAGCAACCACGCGATCATCACCGACAAAAACCGGGTGGAAATCTATACCTCGGGTGAAGCGAAGTTCCGGTCCCTCTTCGAGGCGATACGGAATGCGAAGCAGTACATCCACCTGGAGTATTACTACATCAACGCCGACCGCATCGGCAGCGAACTCGCAGCCCTCCTCACCGAGAAGGCCCGGGAGGGCGTGGAGGTGAAGGTCCTGGTGGACGGCCTCCCCTTTGTCCGGGTCCCGAAGAAGCTCTGGGAACCCCTCATCGAGGCCGGGGGAAAACACGCCGTCTTCTTCCCCGGCCTCTTCGGGATCATCCACCTCCGGTTCAACAACCGCAACCACCGCAAGCTGGCGGTCATCGACGGGAAGATCGGCTTCTGCGGGGGATATAACGTGGGTGACGAGAACCTGGGCAGGGAATGGCTCGGGTTCTGGCGGGACACCCACGTACGGGTCGAGGGTCCTGGGGCCCTTGCCCTGGAACTGCGGTTCCTCCAGGACTGGAACTATGCCACGGGGGATACCCTGGAGTGGGATCCGGTCCACTTCCCGGAGGTGACGGGGGAAGGGACGGCCTATCTCCAGGTGGTCTCCAGCGGGCCGGATAACCGGTACAACCAGGTGAAGGAGGCGTACCTCAAGCTGATCAACATCGCCTCCGAGTCGGTCTACATCCAGACACCCTACTTTGTCCCTGACGTGAGCATTACCGACGCCCTCCGGCTCGCGGCCCTCTCAGGGATCGATGTCCGGATCATGATCCCCTGGAAGCCGGACTTTCCCCTGGTGTACGAGATCAACCATGCCCACGTGGCCGATCTCCTGGAAGCCGGGGTGAAGGCCTACGAGTACCGGAAGGAGGGGGGGTACATCCATGCCAAGACGATTGTCGTGGACGGGATGATCGCCTCAGTCGGGAGCGCCAACTGGGATGTGCGGAGCTTCCGGCTCAACTTCGAGACCAATGTGCTCATCTATGACCAGACCTACGCGCAGCGCCTGAAAGAGATCTACGAGGAGGACCTGAAGGAATCCAGCCAGATCACCCGTGAATCGCTGGAGAAGAGACCGTGGCGTGCCAGGGTATGGGAATCGGTGGCCCGGCTCTTCTCCCCGATACTCTGATCTCCCTTTTTATCCACCCGGGGTCCCCGGTCAGATTCCCCAACCTGGTTAATGCCGCCTCTTCGACAGGTACCGGTGTACCCGTCTTCCCGCGCCGGCGCAGTGGATCTTCAGGGAGGGATAGAACCAGGGCGCAAAGCGTGTGGAGATAACGGCCCCGGTGAGGAGCTTGGAGAGGAGCGGCTTCTCCCTGCCGATGACCCGGCCCCTTCCCTTCCGGAGTTCGTCCAGGAACTCCTCCGGCGAATCCGCGCGGGTACAGGTGACGGCGGTTCCGAGGTCCGACAGGACATGCCCGTCGCTCCCTCCGGACACCGGGAGCTGAAGGCGAAGGGCAAGGGCAACGGCCCGGAGGTTCTCGGCATGGGTCATATTGGCGCATATCCCCTCGATGGCCTCGCACTGCCGGTACAGCTCCTGATCAAGATACCCCTTGTCGACGCACTTCCCAAGGCCCCCGTTGAAGATGAGATAGCCGTACGGGTGTGCCGGGGCCCGGAGGCAGGCGTACCCGTCGGCAGCGTCCAGGATCTCCTGGGTGGTCAGCCGGGTCATGAGCCATGGGCTCTCGCAACGCCGGTCCCTGATGTACCGCAGGAAATAGTCCTCCAGGTCCCCGATGTGGTAGAAGTAGAGGAGGATGTGCGGGCCGTCAGCGGCACTGATCTCGATACCGGGAATGAGGGGGAGATCTTCCCGCTCCCCGCAGGCCAGCACAGCCCCTGAGATCTCGTTATGATCGGTGACCGCACAGCCGATCCCCCGGTCCCTGACCCGGGCGAGAAGGGCTCGGATGGTCACCATGCCATCGGTGTGCGAGGTATGGAAGTGCATGTCCACGGGAGTATATCCCCCATTCCGGAGCACTTCGATATCCGGCCGGGCAAAGGTGACTCCCGGGTGTATCCCGTCCCGAAAACCCACTCCCCCGCTTTTCTTTCGGCGCCTGGAACCGGGAGAATTGCCGGGATCCCTGTTCTCATCTGTGGTCATGGTCGTTTTTCGAGCGGTGAAGAACCGTTCAGCCAGGTAAATCCAGAATAGTGTCTCCTGACGAGGCCATGAGGTTATCCATTTCCGCAAGTCTCCAGGGGAACTGTCAAAAAAAGGGGAGGAAAACGGCTGGTGCCATGCCGGGACGGGATTACCCCGTCCCGGCCCTGGCGAATCGGCATGGTGGCGCGGATAAGAAATTCTTGACGAGAAATTATGAGAATTTGAATGTACTGTCCTTCAGCATGTTCCCCAGGATCTTCTCCTTCCCGTTCCTGTCCAGGTAATACCAGCATCCCAGGGCAATGATGATCGACGGGACCAGGACAAAGATCATGTCTGTCATGGTATCGAAATTGTTCGCCTGCATGGGACCGGCAAGGGACCCCCCGATGGTCTGATCGACAATGAATTCAAAGATCTCCCAGACATACTCTCCTGCAAGGCCGACGAGGAATATGAAGGCTGCCATCCCCGGTGGATCCAGTTTGTATCCTTGCATCCGGTCAATGAAGAGGATCGCGATAAAACCGATGAGCGCGAGCATGGATCCCGAAACCGTGTGGGCAAGCACGTCCCAGTTCGGGAAATGGAGGTACCTCCCCTGAATGTACCCGGAGGTGTGGATCAGGAGGGCGAGGGATATCAGGAAGTAGAAGAACCACGGGAAGGTGATCTTCGTCTTCCAGGTGATGAGATAGGGGACCAGCGCCACGAGGAACAGGAACACGCCGGTCGGCACCTCATCCCAGGCTCCCCGGATGACGGCATAGAGCACATTCATGCCAATGAGGAACTGGGCGAGATACGCAAGGTACATCCATGGTGAACGAGCCATGGAAGGAAATCCCGTTCTCAGCATATCTAGATTTCTTTTTCAACCGGGAGCCATCTTCCTTGAGGATTTCCTGATCCGGGGATGCCTGATGGCTTACCGCGATTCCGTTTCCTGCGAATCCTTGGTACATGCCCCGGGCCAGGGAATGGATCGACGGGGCTTCCGGGTGAGGGGATGCTGAGGAAAGGATCTCAGACAATAAAGCGGTGGAGGGAGATTCTGATGAGAGATGAGGAAGGGATGATACGGACCCGGCCGGGGGCGGGATCCCGTTCACCCATACTGCGTGAGACTCTCACGGGGTGGTCTTCTCGTCGGCCCCGTGAGGCACCCGTTCCCACGATGGCGGGTGCGCCGGGGTCGGTTACGTCGTCCTGGCCCGGTATACCAGTTTGCCAGGAGGGGAGGAGCTGGTGTGAATCGTGAGCATGTTCCCGGAAACCTCGAAGGTCGAAGCGGCCTCAAGGGTCATCAGGTAAGCTCTCTCCTGGGTATCCAGCACATTCCCGCAGCTCATGAGGGTTTGCACCATGTCCTTCACGGTGAGGGAGGATCCGGCGATCGTGTAGGTACCACCGTATTGGTTACAGCCCCCGGATCCCTGCACCTCTCCGTCTGCAGTGAAGACGGCGTAGATCGTGCCCGAAGGCATCTGGACAAGGGAACTGCCCTCCTTCACAACCGTCATGGCGGTCAGGTTCCAGGATCCCACCGGGGATGCCGGGGGACTGGAGAATGCCGTGGGGGTCGGGGAACTGGTGGCCGTTGTCACCACAGGGGTCGTGGTGACCGGTGTGGTTTCCTCGTTCTGGGTGCTGCAGCCGCAGACAAGGAGCGCGAGGACGAGAACGCTACAGGCGAGGAGAATACCGTGCTTCATATCCATGACTCATCACCCGCATATAATTAGGTTTCTTATTTTCCTGCGTTGTTGATTCCTCTCGCCACTGGACCGCCGGATCCCGAATGCACCGATCCAGGATTGCATCAGCCAGCCCTGCTCACCCGGTTTTTCCGCCTGGGGAGGGAGGGATACAAAGATC
>Ga0153915_10004903_pt1 | contig 12388 bp, 8 predicted proteins | sample Opewatmetagenome_2_FD_107003 | JGI IMG/M metagenome (GOLD analysis project Ga0153915, IMG submission 107003) | Freshwater wetland microbial communities from Ohio, USA - Open water 3 Core 3 Depth 3 metaG | ecosystem: Environmental > Aquatic > Freshwater > Wetlands | place: USA: Ohio, Lake Erie... | reverse complement strand
AGCAGAGTTTCCGGTTTACCGCAGTCATACCATCCTTCTACAGGAAAAGTAGTTATCTTTTCTCCTCTGTCGATCATAATTTGAATAGCATCGGTAAACTGCAGTTCGCCTTTGGTTCTGATATCTTTTTCAATAAGTTCATTTAATGCCGCTTTAAGTGAATTGGCATTACTAAAGTAATATAATCCGACGAGTGCAAGGTTAGAAACATACGTAGATGGTTTCTCAACCAGCTGCTGTATGAATCCATCCTTAAGAACTGCAACACCGAATCTTTTGGGATCCGATACTTCTTTAACTCCGAGGGAAGTATGTCTTTTTTTAAATACAGGAGTAAGATCAACATCAAACAGAGTATCGCCGAGTATCACAAGAATATCTTCTTCATCAAATGTGGGAGAAGCCACATAGATAGCGTGGCCAAGTCCCTGCATTTCCTCCTGAACTATAAACTCCGACTTCATCCCGGGATATTCCTTTGCAACATATTCTTTTATCATATCACCGAGATAACCGATTACAAAGGTGGATTTCGTCAGCCCTTCCTCAAGAAGCTTATCGAGAATATGTCCGAGTATAGGCTTCCCCCCAACATTTAAAAGCACCTTAGGAGTAGAATATGTATGTGGTTTTAATCTGGTCCCTATGCCTGCTGCCGGGATTATTGCTCTCATAAAATTAAAATTAATGTCTGATTCTTTTTCAAGAATACAAAATTACCTAAACCGGTTTTTAATCACAAATTATAATTGGTTTAGTGTCAGGGTGAAATCAACACCTCTTTTAAAACTTCTTCTGTAGATCTCACATTTTCAAAAAAGGATAGTATTGTCCGTAGTACCTTATCTACTAAAGTATCAGGGCAGGATGCACCACTCGTTAATATTATGTTTACAGGAGTCTTTGAAGGGATAAAATCTTCCGTAACTTTCTCCGATTTTGAACGCAAATCGAAATGAATAATTTTGTTATCGGGTAGAATTTTTTCAGCAGAGGAAATGAAATACGTAATATGTTTCTCCTCACAGAGCTCAACAATATGGCCGGTATTCGAGCTGTTATATCCGCCTACAACAATTGCAAAATCAACAGGTTCCTTAACAAGCTCAATAGCAGATTCCTGGTTATCATATGTCGCGTAACAAAGTGTATCTCCTGTATCCGCAAAATGATCATCCAGATTTTCTGCTCCGAATTTTTGTATCATTACACCCCTCAAATAGTCAGCTATTTCCTGCGTTTCCGATGCAAGCATAGTTGTCTGGTTTACTACCCCTATTTTTCTTAAATCTTCTTCAGGATTGAATCCCTTTGGATATTTACTTTCAAAAAAGGTATTAAATTCATCTATAGAAATTTTACCGAGAATAAAATCACCAAGCATTTCTGCCTCCCGGATATCCTTAATGATCAGTGCTTTGGATTTCTCAATACTGTGAGAATATGTTGCTCTTGTCTCTTCATGGTAATACTTTCCATGAATAATAATCGTGTAATTTTTTTCACCAAGCCGGGCAGAGCGGTTCCAGACTTTTTCAACAAAGGGACAGGTTGTATTATACCTGTACGGGTCGATTCCTAACTTATTTAGCTTTTTCTGAATTTCTAATGTTGTTCCAAAAGCAGGGATAATAACTATATCTTCGGCCGTTAATTCATTCCAGTTAATCAGCTGATTCCCGCGGGTATCCATCAGGAATTTCACTCCCCTGCTCTGTAAATCGCTGTTGACATCGGGATTATGAATCATTTCACTCAAAAGGAATATTCTTTTTCCTGGATTTTCTTCAATTGTTTTATACGCAATTTCAATGGCGTTTTCTACACCGTAACAAAATCCGAAATGTCTTGCCATATAAAATGCGACGGGGCCGAAATCGAGTTTTGTAGGAGTAAAGTCCTTTTTCCTGGGATCAGAATTCTTACGGGCATTTTTTATAAGTGAAATAACAGGACTTCTGTAAAAATCCGGGATATCAAATTTTTTCATTAAATACTATAATGATTATATAAAAATGTAAAGTTAATAAAATATTATGCTGAAGTCACTGTAATTCTATTTCATTTTATTTCATTTATTTCCTGAGGATTTAGCTTATAATCCGAAATAAACTTTTCCCTGCCCGGAATATTTATCAAAAACAATCCGATAACTGTTAAGGACATCCCGACAAAGAGAAAATCTCCTGTTAAAAGAAAGTAAGTTATTGAGCAAATTCGAGGCTCCCAGCAGAGCATATTTTATAATATTATTAAGACGGTACGAGTATAATTTTTCCTCCAGTTTAGATTCCCTGATTTTCCCGTTGATTGCCTGTGTATAAAATAATTTTGCAGGCACTACAAGAATTATTACGGGTATGGAGACTATAAGACCTGGTGCGGAATCATAATCTTCATTGAGAACAACCAGATTATTCGACACAAGTAAGAATGCCGCGAGAAAATAAATAATCTGTCCCGTTAAAAATGCAAAATAGATGATTCTCAGTTGTCTAAGCCGCTCATTTTTCCAATCCACAAGAGAAATCCGGTTAATAAAAATAGAAACTCACAAATTGACAGTGCTGTCCAAATTATTATTTAAAAAACTGGAAAAGTTAAATATTAAATAAAATTATAAAGGTTTTTCCGGGTTGTATTTCAAATCCCTTTTTATTGAAAAATATTTTGTCAGGGAATAAAAATGAGAGTTTTTATTGATAATGAAGGGGACGACGCTCCTCAAAAGAATTACGCCCGAAAAAAATTATAGAATTGAGCGTTTAATCCCGCCTGATTGGTGTTTTTAATAACATAAGGTGGGATTAAAAAATAAATACTGTTTGAGTCCCGCCCAGAGTATTGCATTAAGGCGGGACGAGTTTATTTATTTTAGTGACTATAGTCTCGTCGAAGACGGAAATGTAGTAATTTTTTTAGTAATTCTTTTGCAGAGCATGTTTCTTCCAGCCTGCTGCAGGTAGGTTGGTACTTTTCTTACGTGAAGAAAAGTAAAAAATAAAATTTACTTACATACTTCAGTAAATTTTTACTCCTCAATGCTAACATTGATTTTGAATTGGATTTTTACAAAGATTTATTTTGGACAGATATGGAAATTGAATGCAAAAGCAAAAGTGCAAAGGTCACTTGAGATTAATTAGAAAAAATTTTATAATGTATTTTGAAAAAATGGTTTATGATCGGCATATATGATTAAAATCTTTATCCCCGGTCAGATTTTTATTTTTGTGGTTAAAATTCTGTGCTATGGACGTATGAAAATATGTTGATGGGGGCACTGTTTAATAATTCAACAACACCTTAAAAATAATTTCACAAACATCTCACATTCGTCTCACAATCGTTCCCATAAGTGTATCGCAAGTGGGGAACAAATGCTTACTTTATGCGGATTCCCGGTTAATATTTTTGTATAGCATTTATTTTGATTTTACGAATACTCTAATTTGAGCAGGGAGTCATAATTTTTCATACCACCTCAGCAAATAATATATTAATTTTATGATTTAGAATTCGGAATCTGCTTTACTATATTTGTTTCCCCGATAAAGAAAAAAGATATGGAATTTATCGAAAGACTTAAAAAGATAAACGATCGCTTTGAGAATATAAATCAGCAGCTGTCTGATCCCGACGTTCTCAGCAACAGAGAAAAAGTTATAAATCTGAGCAGGGAAAGAAGCGAACTCGCCGGTATAGTCGATGCTTATAAGCAGTACAGTGAAGTATTAAAAAATATTGATGGTAACAAAGAAATCATCTCCTCGGGAGGGGATTCAGAATTAATTCAGCTGGCTGGGGAAGAACTGACAGAATTACAGGATAAAAAAGAGAAACTTGAGGAGGAAATTAAGTACCTGCTGTTACCGAAAGACCCTAACGATGACAAAGATATAATAATGGAAATAAGAGCAGGGACAGGAGGTGAAGAAGCTGCTCTGTTTGCCGGCAATCTTTTCAGGATGTATACCCGTTATGCCGAAATTAAAGGCTGGAAAGTTGAACTGATGGATATAAATGACACCGGTTTGGGAGGAATAAAAGAGGCAGTATTTTCAATCAGCGGAAATGATGTTTACGGCAATATGAAATTTGAAAGTGGTGTACATAGAGTACAAAGGGTACCCGAAACAGAAGCCAACGGGCGTGTTCATACTTCCGCAGCATCTGTTGCAGTCTTGCCCGAAGCTGAAGATGTTCAGATAGATATAAATCCGAATGATCTCAAAATAGATATCTTCAGATCGGGAGGTGCCGGAGGTCAGAATGTTAATAAAGTTGAAACTGCCGTCCGCATTACTCATTTACCCACCGGAATTGTTGTGCAGTGCCAGGATGAAAGATCACAGTTGAAGAACCGGCAGAAGGCAATGAAGGTATTGAGAGCAAGATTATATGATATGAAACTGAAGGAACAATCGGATGAGATTTCCGCCCAGAGAAAACTTATGGTGAGAAGCGGGGACAGAAGTGATAAAATCAGGACTTATAATTTCCCTCAGAACAGGGTTACAGACCACCGGATCGGCTTAACACTCTATAACCTTTCAGGTATAATGGAGGGAGATCTGGATAAGTTAATAGAAGAGCTTAAGCTGGCTGACAGAACAGAAAAATTGCAGGCAAGCAGTATTGAATAAGATCAATCTGATTTGACTGAGATCAGGCTGATGTCATCTTCATAATTTTTGTCGGAAAAATCATTTATTCCCTTCACAATTCCCTGAAGAGGATTACTATCGGTATTAATCTTTTTTAGAATTTCTATAAGTCCATCTGTCTGCAGCGGAGTCATTTCTTTATTCCTTAAATCTGTTACTCCGTCTGTAAGCATTAAAACAAAATCACCTGGCTGCATAGATATTTCAAAATCATTAAAATCTTCTTTGGGATTAAAACCGAGCAGAGAACCGGAAGAAATGATCTTCTGTATACTCCCTTTAGTTGAATTTTTATATAGAACAGGCAGATCCCCTGCCCCTGCATATTTTATCGTTTTTGTCTTATTATTTATAACCATAATAGATAGTGTAGCAAATACTTCAGATATTTTCGCATCATCGTAAACGGATTTATTCACCTGAGTTAATATTTTCCCCGGAGAAAATTCATTTGAATTCTGCAAAACCATTCTCAAGGCTGTACGTACATATCCTGCGTAAGCAAAAGCGAAAAACCATGCGCCCCATTTCTTACCCATTACATCCCCCAGAATTACCGCAAGATTATTTTCATTTAGGGGGAAAAAGTCGATAAAATCCCCCCCGGGAATTCCCTGATATGGCTTATGCCAGTATTTAATATCAAATCCTTTAAAATCCGGAGCAGAATCAGGTACAACTTTAACGTGTAATGATTCGGCTGCAGCGTGTAACTCAGTAACCACCCTTGATCTTTCTTTCCCAAGACTCTTAAGAATCGCATTTACTTTAGCGACTACCAGCTTAGGACCTGCCGTTTTGACAACATAATCATTTATCCCCAGCTCGTACCCCTCCAGTATATCTTCCTCTTCCCCTTTGGCCGTAAGAAACACAAAAGGAATAGTTTTCAACCTGTCATCATTCAACAATTCTTTTCTGAATTGATATCCATCGGTTTCAGGCATCATTATATCGGAAATTATTAGATCCGGAAAAAAAGTTTTCATTTTAAACATGGCTTCCTCTGCTGAAGAGGCAATCATACATTCATATCCGGCCCTTGTTAAATTATATTCAAAAATTCGGATTAAAGAGGCATCATCATCAACGAGCATGATTTTTTTCGATGTATGTAAAAGAGATTGTTCAAGATTTTTCTTAACTCCGTATATTTTATAAATGGCGGTCCTTTTTATAAGAGCTTTAACTTTAATCAGAAGATCATTTACATCGAAGGGTTTGGTTATTATGTCGTCCCCGCCGACATCAAGTGCCATGGATTTATCTTCCATGGTATTTTTAGCAGTTACAAACACAAATGGAATTACCCGGTACTTTTCGTTTTCCCTTACTTTTTTACAGAATGTAAAGCCATCCATTCCTTCCATTGTAACATCACAGAGAACCAGATCAATCGAATTATCCGAAAGATGGACTATTCCCTCCTCCGGTCCGGCAGCCTCAATAACATTATAGTTATTTTTATCGAGGTGATGTCTCAGTAATTTCCTGATAACAATATCATCATCAATCACCAGAATATTATTTTTCCCGGTATTGCTCATTTATTCAATAAAGTTTAAACTCTTTTAAAGAATTGATAGGAGGCATCTGGAAATTCCCGCATTTTGCGAAAGTTGTTATAATCCAGAACAAATTATCTCTCAAAACTTTGAATAGCATCCTCTTTTGATTTGAATGCTTCAAACACCCGGTTAAGCCTTGTTAATTCAAACATAGAACGAACCGCTGGTTGAAATCCCACCAGTTTCAGATCACCTCCCAGCGCAGTAGTTTTTTTCAGAGAAACAACCAGTGCACCCAGAAAAGTTGAATCGATAAATTCACAATTATTTAAATCCACCACAATATACTTATTTCCCTCTTCGATATCCTTTGTCAAAACATCTCTGAACTGCTCAGCTTCGTTTAAAGTGGCTCTTTCAAGGGTCACTATTTCAACCACTACATTATTGTATTTTTCGTTTATAAAATTCATTGCTCCGCCTATAATTTTTTATCGGTTGATGATATTGTATTTTTCCATTAGCCGGTAGATAGTTGCTCTTCCAAGCTGTAGTTTCTTTGCGGCTTCGACTATATTTCCGTTAGTTATTTTAAGTGCATGCTTTATGGCTTCTTCCTTTAATTTCTCAAAAGGTATAATCGTATCATCGGTAAATAAACTGTTTGATAGATCCGAATTCAGGGAAACATCATTTTCCCTTAAATGAACAGGTAAATCCTCGGCATCTATCATATCACCTTCAGAAATTATCATACATCTTTCAATAGTATTTTCCATCTCCCGTACATTGCCGGGCCAGTTGTACTCATACATATATTTGAGAGCTTTTTTTGAAAAGCCCTTAATATTTTTACCAAGTTTTTTGTTGAAGCCGGAGAGGAAATGCTGTGCAAGGACCAATATATCCCCTCTTCTCTGTCTTAATGGGGGAATTGAAATCGGGAAAGAATTTAGGCGGTAGTAAAGATCCTCTCTGAATTGCTTATCTTCCACAGCCTGTTTCAAATCCCTGTTTGTTGCAGAAATTATTCTGACATCTGTTCTTATTAATTCATTTCCGCCGACTCTTTCAAATGCCTTTTCCTGTATTACGCGAAGGAGTTTTGCCTGGAGAAGCATTTCAAGTTCCCCAACTTCATCAAGAAATAAGGTACCTCCGTTAGCAGCTTCAAATTTCCCGATCTTCCGCTGATAAGCTCCGGTAAATGATCCTTTTTCATGTCCGAAAAGTTCACTTTCCAGTAATTCTCTTGGAATCGAGGCACAATTAACTACAATAAATGGTTGATCTTTCCTTTTACCGTTATAATGAATTGCACGTGCGATTAATTCCTTTCCGGTTCCGCTTTCTCCGTATATTAGCACAGTTATATCATTCGAAAGAACTTTGGTTACCAGTTTGAACACGCCCTGCATTTTTCCGTCGGCAGAAATAATATTATCGAAACTATATTCTTTCTGAACGTCCTCGCGAAGTTTCTGCAACTCCCTTGTCAGGTCGTAATGTTTGATTGCATTTTTTATTGCAGGTTCTAATCTCTGCTGATCAATTGGTTTAGGGAAATAATCATAAGCTCCGTATCTGAGGGATTCCACTGCTACTTCAATACTTCCCTGGGCAGAGAGTATTATTACAGGAAGGTTTTCATCAAAATGTTTGATTCTTTTTAATGTTTCCAGACCATCCAGACCGGGAAGCATAATATCCAGAAGAATAAGGTCAGGTTTGCCGTTCAATCTTTTAAGAACGTCTTCTCCGCTTGCAAAAACTTCAACATCATATTTCCATTTATCTTTAACCCAATACGAAAGAAGTTTAGAAATTGCGGGCTCATCATCGACTATAAATACAAGTTTGTCCACTCTTGTTCCTCATTTAATTAGATTTAAGTTTGTTAGGTAATTTTATCAATACAGATGTACCTTTATCCCTTTCGCTCTGAACTTTTATAATCCCCTTATGCAGGTCAATTATCTGTTTAATAAATACAAGATCCGCATCATTTTCCATAAATTCACTGCTTCCTTTTGAAGAGTGATAGAATTTATGAAATATATAAGGGAATTCTTTTTCAGATATGCCTGCGCCGGTATCAGTAATGACAATTTCAACCTCTTCCCTGAACACTTTTATTATACAGGTTATTCTCCCTTTTGAAAGTGTGTATTTAATAGAATTATTCAGAATACCGTGAAAGACAAGATTTAATTTTTCCTTATCTGCTGTTAATTTGACAGGAGCAGCCGGGAAATTACAGGAAAGAATTAATCCTTTATTTTCGACTACCGGTGTTAGTTCTCCTACTATTGTTTTCAGAAGTTCGATAATATCAAATTCCGATTTATTAAGTTCAATTTTCCCCTGCTCATAGCGGGATAATTCAAGTATATCATTTATCAGTTTTGCTAATCTCTTACCCTCCAGCAAAATAATCTCTTCGAATTCTCTTTTCATCTCCTCAGGTATGTCCTTATCTGAAATAAGAGTTTCGGCGAATCCTATAATTGAAGCCAGGGGTGTACGAAATTCATGCGAGAGATTGGAAACGAAATCATTTCTCAGCCTGTTCAAATCAGATAATATATCTTTATAAAGTTCAGAACGTGTATTTTCAATATTTAATAATCTGAACGTTTCACTTAGTTTGTTCTTCAGCTCTATGTTTTTATTTTTAAGTAAGTTCAACTCAACTAGGGTTTTACCTGTCCCGAGCATTCCCACAATTCTCTCATCATTTCTTATCATACTGAAATTCATATGAAACGGAATCTCGTTCTCATATTTTCCAATCAACGTTATATCGTGTTCAAGCCCTGATTCATTAATGAGAGATTTTCTAAATGCTTCAATGACCCCGGACTTCTCCTCAGATTTAACATAATCAAGCAGGTACTTCCCCCTCATTTCAAGTTCCGGATAGTCAAGATTGCGGGCACCGTTTTTATTTATAGCTATGATATATCCGTTGTCATCGAGAACGATAAAAAGATCGCTGAATGAACTCAGTAAAGTTGAAAAAATAAGTTCACGGTTTTTAGTAAACCATTCTCCCGAAAAAGATGTAACTTTGGTAGCTGAATTTATATTTTCAGAGAAATTTTCTTTTATTTCTTTGTTAAGTTCCATTATGTATTTTCGAACTTCAGCTATTTTTTCTTTGGTATAATTCTCTTTTAAATTCGATAAAAGAAGCAGAAAAACAGAGTATTCACTTTCAGCTTCAAAAATTTTCTCCAGAAAGATTGATTTTATCCCTTTTTCGGCAGAAAGATAAAGAAATGAGTCCGATTCGGAAATATTTTTCTGATTTAACATTTCGTCAAGAAACAATCTGTAAAAATCATTTCCAAGAGGAGTAATATCCAGAAAATGTTCATTAACGGAAGCAAGAACTTCAAACCCGGGTTTTGATATTTTGATGATGAAACCGGTAAGAGTTTTCGTACTTTCCGAAAGAATTTCCAGATTTTGAATCAAGGTTTCAGTCATTATAGCTCGAATTTTCGTGATGAAGTTATGATTCTTTTCAAATTAATTCAATTTTGTCAAATATTGTTCCAAATTTAGAAAAGCCTTATTCTGATAATATTTCAGTATGCAACTGTCTTAAAATAGTACTTTCTTATCATTATCGGTAACTTTTTATGGTAAAAATACTGAGGCGGGCCACTTTTTTTAGTCTGATTGTGAATATTTTCCTTTTTTGTATCAAAATAGTAGTAGGAATAGTCTCAAATTCCATCGCGGTAATATCCGATGCAATCAATTCGTTAACTGATATCGTTGCATCTGTTGCTATAATGTACAGTGTGGGAGTTTCACTTAAAAAACCCGATAAAGAACACCAATTTGGACATAATGCTGCCCAACCAATAGCTGTTTTTCTAATAGCTCTTTTTACCGGCATCGTAGGTATTAATGTGGTCGAGGAATCAATCGGGAGAATAATTTCCCCAGCTAAAATTCATGTAAACAGCGCAGTTTATATTGTACTGGGAATTACTGTTGTCGTAAAAATTATTCTAACCAGGTACCAGTCTCACATAGGAAGGGTGTTTAAAAGTCCCGCTCTCAGGGCAAGTGCCGTAGACAGTTTAAATGATGTACTTACAGCCTCACTTTCTATCATCGCGATCTTCGTTGTTGAACTCGGATTCCCTTATGTCGATGGAATCGGCGGTATTCTGATTGCTTTTTTTATCTTCAAATCAGGATATGAAATAGCCCGGGAAAATTTAGATTACCTTATGGGAAGGTCGGCGGGTGAAGGGTTAATACTCCAGATAGCAAACAAAGCGATGAACGTAAAGGGAGTCAAAGGGGTAAATGATCTCCGGTCGCATTATGTCGGGAATAAATTTCATATAGAAATTCACGTTGAAGTTGACAAAAATATCAGTACTGAAGTTTCACATCAAATCGGGAATGAAGTTAAATTTGATCTGGAGAAAATTGATGAAGTTCAGCAGGTGTTTGTTCATATAGACCCGGTTTAATTCTTTATATTCTCCTTTTGTAGTGCATCGTAGTATTTTCGTATCAGCTCCTCATAATCCTTAGTATAACCTTCCCATCCGGTTTTGTTAAGTTCGTCTCTCAGTTTATCTTTTGCAGCTTCACTTGTAAGATCGAGTTCGGCAGGCGGCTTGCCGGCAATATCCTTCCCGGTATTTGATTCCCTCTCTTTCTCATAATCCCGCTGATTAATGGATCTCTGGGCATCCAGCAATTTGCTCAGTATTCTTTCCTGCTTTTGTATAAGATTATCATCGAGCTTTTCTGAATGCATATCCGTGATTACTTCCTGCATCCTGTTCATAATATCTTCAAGATTAGCCGGAATCCTTTTCGATTCACCTGATTGTTTAGCTTCCTGATTGAGCTGATCAAGTGATTTTCTTATTACATCCTGCTGCTGCGCCAGCTTCTGAAACTGTGCCTGCTGCTGCGGACTAAGCTGACCCTGCTGCATCTGCTGAAGCATCTGGGTCATGTTATTCAGGTTCATCTGCTGCCCGGACATTTGCTGAAGCTGCTGCATTAAAGACATCATGCCGCCTCCGCTTCCCCCCTGCATCATTGCTTCCATAGAACTTTTCATCATGGCTGCCGCTTCATTTAGTGACATCATTGCATCCTTTTGCTGACTTTTAACAGTTAAGCCGTTCCGGCTCTGCATCGATTGAATTGCCATTCCCATCTGCCGTTGGGCATCCCCCAGGGCTTTACCCATCTCCGGAGTGATTGCAAATGTTTTCTGCGAAAGATCCGACATTTGCTTTAGAATATTATTCAGACTGCTTTGAAGATCACTCTGCTGCTCGGCATTTTTCCTGAACTGATCTGAATTCGGATCGAGGCTTTCCGACTGCTTCTTTAAGTCCTCCTGCTGTTTGGAGAGAGTAAGCAGATTATCGATTATTTTCATCATAGCGTTGAGTGTCTGCATCTGGTTTTGCTGCTGCATCGACTGCTGCATCTGTAAAAGCTGCTGCTGCATGTTCTGCATATTTTGAGAAATTTGCTGCTGGTTCTGCATTGCCTGCTGCTGCTGGCTTTGCTGTATTTGTTGTGAAGCTTGCTGCGACATCTGCTGGTTTTGCTGTTTGTTATATTCATCCATCAGCTTTTGCATTTCATCAGCAGGCATATCATTCAGCTCACTCATTTTCTGCTGAAGATCCTTCATTTCATCGGAAATCTTATTCAGATCTTTTGTAACTTCATCCTGATTTTTGCTTAACTCATTTTTGTTATCCTGATTCTTTAGATCATGCTCCCCTGTTTCTTTATTAAGCTCATCCTGTTTCTTCTTCAATTCTTCCGTTCTGTTAACAAGCTCATCCATCTTCTGTTCAATTTGTATACGCTTTAAAAGATTCATCGTCCGTTCAATGCTTTTCTTAAACTGCTCCTCATCTATCTTCATATTCTGAAGCTGATCCTGTGTCATTTGTCTGTTCATACTTTTCAAAACATCTTGCATTTTCTCAAGCAGTTTTTTTAATTCTGGACTTGTCATTTCATCCATCAATTTCTGGAGTTCCATGTACTTTTCCATTGTTTCTTTGGAAAGCAGATTATTATCCTGCAGTTCCTGCTGCATCTTCTTCAAATTATCACTAACTTTACTTACTTTATCCTGCAGTTCCTGGTATTCATCCATTGCTTTTTCAATCTTCTGCTTCTCTTCCCAGCTCAGTTCTTTTT
>Ga0153915_10004902_pt1 | contig 12388 bp, 8 predicted proteins | sample Opewatmetagenome_2_FD_107003 | JGI IMG/M metagenome (GOLD analysis project Ga0153915, IMG submission 107003) | Freshwater wetland microbial communities from Ohio, USA - Open water 3 Core 3 Depth 3 metaG | ecosystem: Environmental > Aquatic > Freshwater > Wetlands | place: USA: Ohio, Lake Erie... | reverse complement strand
TGTAGAAGATGTTCCTAGATCATTAAGCATCATGTTGATAATATAATCAAGCTTGTTGTTAAGCAATTGGATAGAATTATAGATATCATCATTTTTATTTAAAAACGGAGTCTCCTTCCTTGTCTCTCTCTCAGGACTTTTTAAATAATTATGTGTGAGAAGGTTAGTGCCTAAGCCTTTTTTTACAAGATCTATCTCTGCCTCGTCTAATATCTGCCATCTGATTGGCATCAATATATCAACTCGAAAATTATTACGTTTATTATCGATCTCCATGAATGGTGCTCCAAATCAACAGGTTTACTGTTATTATAGCTAAAATTATTATAATACTAAAGATATAAATATATTTGTTTTAAATGAAGCTTTTAATTTAAGGGTGCTTGAGAGGGATAAGCTAACTTGCAATATCAGGATCATTATTAAATACTGAAATTGCTGCATGGACAACTTCAGGATCAAATTGTTTGCCGCTATTTATCTGTAATTCTCTGATACATGTAGAAAAGGGAAGTGATTTGCGATATGCCCTGTTAGAATTCATGGCATCAAATGAATCGGCAACTGAAAGTATCCTGGACAACCTGGGGATCTTTTCTCCCGACAAACCATCAGGATAACCTTTCCCGTCCCATCTTTCATGATGGTTTCTTATAATTGCCTGTTCCTGTGGGTCTAATCCGAGTGGGGCTACAATATTAACGCCAATCAATGGATGATTTTTTATCTCTTCAAATTCTTCTGTTGTCAATATCCCTGGTTTATTAAGGATACTGTCATGTATCCCTATCTTTCCGATATCATGGAGAGGACCGCTGGATTCCAATCTCTGGATATCATCATGACTGCATCCCATTTTATCGGCTATTTTAATGGAGTACTCAGTCACTCTTGATGAGTGCTGCTGGGTATAGGGATCCTTTGCTTCAATGGCGCTGACGAGAGAGGACATCGATGCCATAAGACTATGTGTGAGATTACTGTATAGGGCAATATTTTCAATATTTAGAGCTGTTCTTTCAGCAAGAAACATCAGAATGAATTTATCTTCATCATTAAATAACTGCCCGCCATCCTTATCGCCGACAATAAGCATACCGAATGGTTCATTCCTGATTTGAAAGGGTATTACTATAATATCATTGTTATGATTGTTGATATAACTTGAAAATATTAGATCTTCAGTATTTGATTTGCCGAAGTGTGTTTCAAGAAAATTTTTATCGATTATTACCTTTTCCTTTGAGAGATTTTTTATCCATACTCGATATCCAGGGTATACTTCCTTTAATCCGTATTGCGATAACACAAGAAGTTCAGGTTCTTCATGTCTATAAATCATAAAACATGCCTTGCCCGCGTTGCATGAATCAAGGCTTTTAGTAACAATGAATTTATAGAGGTCTTCTGATTTGCTGATCCGTGAAAGGGAATCTACGATGTCATACATCCTCGATTGATGCCCAATCATCTTTTTCAGTTCGAAATTCAATTTCTCAACTTCTTTTTTTCCTTCAAGTTCCTGGTGAAGCAACCAGTTTTTTTCCATCAGGATTTGAAATTTATATATCCTTTCAAGGATGATTTTTATATCTTGGAGTCGGAATGGTTTTATAAGAAAATCTGATGCGCCATTTCGCATCGCATTTATTACTGTATCCATTGATGGATAACCGGTCATAATGATGACATTTGTATATTGATATATGCCTTTTATCTGTTTTAATACCTCTATCCCGTTAATGCCTGGCATCATTAGATCCATGAAGATATAATCATATCTGGTGGTTTCAATTTCTGAAAGCGCCATTTCCCCGCATTCAACGGTTTTAATGTTGTTGATGCCCATGCTGTGGAAGAATATCTTCAAAGTCTCACATATCATCGGTTCATCATCAACGATCATTACTCTCAGTTTTTTGAGGTCGGGCTCATTTACTGTTTGATATTCCTGAATAGCTTCGATTTGCACAGGCTATATTCCTCTTCTGTTAGTAGCCCTCTTTCTCTGAGCGCAGCAGCGCGCTCCAAATGAGATAGTACGGGTTGATTAACATCCTGGATGTTTTCAGTATAATAAAGGGGCAACATGCTCCCGGTTATAAACACCTCTTTTTCCATTGTCTCAGAAAAAGATTGCCCCTCGTCTTTTTCTTCTTGGGTGAGGTTTATATTGACACTGTTCTTAATCATCTGGAGTTGTTTATATGCCTCTTGCAACTCCAAAATGAGATTTTTATTTTCTCGCATCAGGAGTATTTTTTCCCGTGCGTTATTGACTATAATTTTAATTTCATCCAGTTTAAATGGTTTTGTGATGTAATCGTAAGCCCCTTCCCGGATCGCCTGTACCGCTGTTTCGAGTGAAGCGAAACCGGTGATAAGGATGACAAGGATGTCCGGATCAATCTTACGAACTTCTCTCAATACTTCAAGCCCGTTCGTTCCGGGCATCATTAAGTCTGTTATAACCAGATCAAATTTTGTTTTTCGAAATAAATCAATAGCTGTCTGTCCATCGCTGCTTGTCGAAATGTCATGGTTTTCTTCAGCAAGAATGGTCTTAAGCACAGATAATAGATTCTTATCATCATCGACTATTAATATTTTCAATTTTGTCAATTCCTGACATTGATTAATAATTTTGTAAAGTTAAAATAAAAGACAAAAATCAGGCGATTTCATTAAATAGCGAGCCTGCAAGTTCTTGCATTCGAGCTGCTAAATCAAGCAGCTTTTCGGGAGGCATTTCTCTGATAACCTTTCCGTCTTTTTCTGATATCACTTTAATTATTATATCACCTGTTTTTTCATAAACCGAAATATCCAGGGATCGCTTGTTTGATTCTATATAATCTTTTAATGCCTGAACAGTCCTTTCGACCACTTCTTTTGATAATTTTTTAACATCCTCAGCAGAAGTCTTTTTCTCCTTAAAATCATTTAATTCACCACTTGAATTATTTTTGGTGATGTTATCATTCTCTGCATTGGGCGATGATGCAATTCCTGTTAAAGGATCTTGAGAAGAAATCGATCTCGCGGTATTTACAAGTTCAATCATCTTTTTATACCTCCTTTCTATTCATTGGATTTTTTTAATAGACCCTGATAAATACAAGAATAGTGTTATTCTTTTCTATCTATCTATCGGGAAAATCGAGTTATTACTTTAAGGAATTATATTTTTTGTGATATCAACATGTTATAAAAAAAGACAACTCCCAATCTTTGTACAAAGTTGAGAGTTGTCTTTTCTTTCGAAAGAATAATCGATTAACAGACAGTGAATAGAGCTTTATCCCTGTCTTTTAGAGAGCTGTTTATTAATAATTTACAAAGAAATGTAAGGACATTATATGTAGCCAGTGCGCCAATGCTGCAGATCCAATCGGCTTTTTCAGTGCATATCTTTTCCTCTGACTCGCCCTTATCTATTTTGTTCAGAATCTCATGGTGATATTGCTCTGTTGCCTTAAGGGCTTTTAATAAATATTGTTTTATATCTCCATCAATCTCACCATTATGACTTAAAATAGCGCGTTTAGACGACAGGGAAAGCAATTTTTTGATGCTGTTACAATAACTTTCTAGAGAGAAAAAATAGTTTGGCCAGAAGATGTCTTTAATCGGATCAAAATAGCCCGTCATATCGCCTAATGAAACAGTGCCCTCTTTTTCCTCAAAGAAAGAGATATGACATGGCGAATGCCCGGGTGTTTCGATGACACTCCATTTTATGCCTTTTCCTAAATCAATTACGCTATTTTCATCTAAAATTGAGTCTGCCTCAAACTTATATTCATCCAGATCTTCAGGTAGTCGCTCAATATCCCCTTTTTCCATCAAGATGTTGCCGATCATTTTATCTGAAGGAAGAAATTCTTTCACAAAACGTTCTTTTTTAAGAAATTTGTCGGCGGTAACACCGGCCAGGACCTTTAAATGAGGCCATATCTTCCTCAATCGGGGGACAGCGCCTACGTGGTCTCCATGGGTGTGGGTAAGAGCCAAATATTTTATTTTTAAAGGATCTATGCCCAGATCTTTTATCTGTGAGACGATTATATCAAAGGTAGGGCCTGTGCCTCCCTCGATTAACATACCGTCGTCTCCCATTGATAAATAGACAGGAAAGCTGTTTGTGCCTAATTGAAAAAGGTGGGGGCTTAATTGTATAGTTTTATGTATCATCTGATTCACCGTTATTTCCTCCTTGAATTTAATAATCCTACACGTAGAAATTTAGCAAAAATAGAAAAGCCGTGGGTTTTTTGCCCACGGCCTGTATTATTAATGATGGAATAATATCAATTCACGGGCATGGTTTTAAACCAATAATAATGGCCCGTTTCCAATAAATATTTTTTCATTTTACGCCTTATCTCAAAAATAACAAAAATTTGATATGTGTTTACTATGGGAATAGCTAATTGTCAAAATGTATTTTTATAATTTTTTCCAGCATATTATCGGATTGTTCTATGGCGATCGGCCATTTTTACATATCCTTTTGGCGCCTCTTCCACCCACCACATTTGTTTTTGTGTAACCTGTCCCTTAATCTCGGCAGGTACTCCGGCAACGAATGATCTGTCAGGTATCTTCATGCCTTCTCTAACCATTGCCCCTGCGCCTATTATGCAATAATTTCCTATCTCCACATCATGAAGGATAGTCGCATTTATACCTATAAGGACAAAATTGCCTATTTTCCTGCAATTTAATACAGCGCCGTGTCCAATGCTTACATTATTGCCAATTTCCAGGTCAGGGATAGCATTAGGGTTTGGTGTTCCTGCGTGAATTACACAATTATCTTCTACAGCAACGGCGCTCCCTATTTTAATTTTTCCGTAATCGGCCCTGATGATCGCACCTGGCCATATATTTGAATATTCGCCAATCTCTACATCTCCAATAATCCAGGCACCTTCATGAATGAAAGCACTATCGGCAATCCTGGGTATTTTGCCTTCGAAATCTTGAATCATTTAATATCCTATCTATATACCTGTGTCATTTAATTGAAGATTGATATTTTTCGATTGGAATTCTGTAGTAAAGAACATAACGTCAGCAAAAAAAGATCTTACAGATCGGCCTGAGTTTAAAATAATGCGGGCGTATTGTTTAATACACCCGCTTAAGAATCAAAAAAAATTAGCCAGCCAAGAACCCGCCATCAACCGGTATAATTGTGCCAGTCATGAAATCTGATGCCTTTGAAGACAGGAAGAGGATTGAACCAATGAAATCTTCAGGCTCACCCAGTCTCCCCATGGGTATCTGAGGGAGAAGCCCGGCCAGGGCCTGTGGATTGTCGAATATCCATTGTGTCAGTTTTGTCCTGAATACAGTGGGTGCGATGGCATTGACATTGATCTTTTGCTTGCCCCATTCCCAGGCCATGGTCTTTGTCATCAGGTGTACCGCCCCCTTGGAGGCATTATAGGCGCTGAGGTTTGTCCAACCGTATTCTCCACGCACGGAACCAACTATGACCACCTTGCCGCCCCTGTTTTGTGCGAGCATGACCTTTCCAACCTCTTTGAGGTAAAGCCATGTGCCCTTTACATTGGCGTCCATAACCGCCTGCCATTCTTCAACCGGCTGTTCAACAACAGGGCCTGGTTTATTGAATCCTGCAGCTGTGACAAGGATGTCTATGCCGCCGAATTTATCGACAGTGTCCTTTACAACCTTCTTTACATCTTCATGGATAGTTGGATCGCCTACCGAGTAGGCAGCTGTGCAGCCGTCCTTTTCAATCTCTGCGAGAAGTGCCTTAAGTTCCTTTTCATTACGTCCGGTCAACATGACCTTGACACCTGCCTGTGCAAGTGCCTTGGAGGCCGTATGACCAAGACCGCCGGTTGCGCCTGTTACGATAGCGACCTTACCGTTGACATCAAACAGACCTTTAATCAGATTTGTTTCCATTTTTATTTCTCCTTTTTAGATTCTAATGGTCAAAATAATTATCGAGGTAAACTTCCGGCTAACCCGGAGGTTTAGCTCGATAATTGATTGTACTATTACTTTAATGTTTGAGAGGGTGTCAATAAAAAAAAGCCTTAAAAACTCAAATGTTAAAGGTTGACAATCACACAGACTTTTCATATATTGTGTTTGTATCAATCGAATATTTAAATATAGAAATACTATGAATCCTCTATTTAATATCATCATAATTAACAAGGCAACAGGGATTACCGTCTCCTCCCTGTTGCTGGACCTTATACTGGAGAACTCAAATTCCCGAGTCTGATACCTATATCAATTTGAAATAATTTCATAACTATCGTTTACGATCCGTTATCAGGCTTACTGATAACGGATTTTTTATTAAAAGGATACAAGATGGGCAGAAAGATAATACTTTATGACACTACCCTCCGTGATGGAACCCAGGGTGAACAGGTTAATATCTCAGCAGAAGATAAGATGAGGATCGCAAAGAAACTGGATGAAATGGGCATTGAATATATTGAGGGAGGATGGCCTGGTTCAAATCCAAAGGATGCCAGGTTCTTTGAAATGGCCAGAAAGGTTTCTTTTCATACATCAAGATTGACAGCCTTTGGAAGTACTAGGAGAGCAAACGTTACACCGGAAAATGATGAAAACCTCAAGGCAATTTTGGAGGCTGAGACATCGTCAGTAACGATCTTCGGAAAAAGCTGGGATCTTCATGCAACGGAGATCCTTGGAGTTACACTTGATGAAAACCTTACTTTGATAGAGGATACCGTAAAGTATCTTAAGGGAAGAGGGAGGGAAGTGGTATATGATGCTGAACACTTTTTCGATGGCTATAAGAGAAATCCGCTATACGCACTGAAGACCCTCACAGCCGCTATAAATGGAGGTTCAGATTTTATTGTTCTTTGTGATACTAACGGTGGCACTCTTCCTGATGAAATACGTTCCATTATGAATGAAATAATGCCCAAAATATCTGTACTCCCTGTAGGGATTCATCCTCACAATGACTGTGGCCTGGCCGTTGCCAATTCACTTGCGGCGGTTCAATCGGGTGCTGATATGGTCCAGGGTACAATTAACGGTTATGGCGAGAGATGCGGAAATGTTGATTTGATAACCGTAATTGGAAATCTGCAACTCAAGATGGGATATAAGTGCCTTACAGACGAAAAGATCAGACATCTGACGGAACTTTCACATTATGTAAGCGATGTCGCCAACATCCCGCCGATGAATCAAAAGCCTTTTACAGGTACAAGTGCATTTGCTCACAAGGCCGGCGTTCATGTAAGCGCCATACAGAAAAATTTTTCTGCATATGAACATATAAATCCTGAATCAGTAGGAAACAGAAGAAGGGTTCTGGTATCTGATCTTTCAGGTAAAAGTAATATAGAATATAAAACAAAAGAGATGGATATTAAATTAGGCCTGGACGGTTATGACAGTAAAAAGATAGTAAATGAGATAAAGATCCTCGAGGACAAAGGTTATCAGTTCGAGGCGGCTGAAGGTTCTCTTGAATTATTGATCCGAAAGGCTGCCAATCAGTTTAAAGATCCCTTTACACTTGAATATCTAAGGGTCACCATTGAAAAGGATAAAACAGGCACAAGCACATCCCAGGCAACTATTAAAATCTCAGTCGAGAATGAACATGAGATTACGGCGGCTGAAGGAGATGGCCCTGTTAATGCAATGGACAATGCACTGCGTAAGGCCCTTACTAATTTTTTCCCTCAGATAAAAGATATGAAACTGGTCGATTTTAAGGTTATGGTCATAGAAGGAACTGAGGGCACAGGCGCAAGGGTAAGAGTAAGGATCGATTCAGGCGACTCTCAGGATGTGTGGTCAACTGTGGGTGTATCTGAAAATATAATTGAAGCAAGCTGGCAGGCACTGGTAGACAGCATCCAGTATAAACTTTTAAAGGATAATATGGCGCAAAAATAATTTAGAAAAATCTGGGCCGAATAATTATGCGTTATGGAAAATGTTATCGGATACAATTTTTACATATTGAATTCAAAATTGATTTTCAGGGATTTATAATAATCAATGCGATATTGAACTATAGAGTTCCAGATAGCGTTTCGCTGACGAGTCCCATGAAAAATTATGTTTCATGCAGTTTAGCATAAGTTTTTTCCAGGACTTTCTATCTTGAAATAAGCCAACTGCCTGTTCAACAGCGTTTAAAAAGGACTTTGAGTCATAGGAATCGAATTTGAATCCGTTTCCACTGTTTGTATGGCTGTTATATTGTTCAATTGTATCGTTTAGCCCTCCTGTTGACCTTACGACAGGTACTGTTCCATACTTCAATGCATACATCTGCGTAAGACCGCATGGTTCGTAATGAGAGGGTATAAGAAAGATATCCGAACCTGCCATTATATGGTGGGCAAGCGGATCGTTGAACCCCGTATGAAATGCAATCCTGGTTGGATTCTGATCAGACAGTTTTTTGAGCCTGTCTTCGATTACATCATTTCCTGAACCTAGGATAACTAAACCTGTATCAAGCTTAACGATGTCTTCTAAAATCGGTATCAGGATATCAAGCCCCTTCTGTTTATCAAGGCGTGATATCATTCCTATCAAAGGCCTCTTCATAAGGAAAGGACTGAGAGATACTTCTTTTAACAGGGCCTCCTTGCATATGATCTTACCTGAGGTTGCCTTGCGCGAAAAAGGAGCAGGGATTTTCTTATCTTTTGAGGGATCCCATTCATTATAATCAATCCCATTGAGAATGCCGTGCAGCGACTTATTTCGTCTTTGAAGAACGCCTTCCATGCCGAGACCGAATTCATGAGTCATTATTTCCGTGGCGTAGGTAGGGCTTACTGTTGTTACCGAATCGGAATAGATTATGCCTGCCTTAAGCAGGCTTAAATTCCCCCAGTATTCCAATCCTTCCGGGTGGAAAAACTGTGGGCCTGAAAGACCTGTTACAGCGAGCCTTTCAGGAGTAAATATCCCCTGATAACCCATATTATGTATTGTAAATACAGTAGAGGAATTTGATAAGCCGATTGCTGTCTTATAGGGGCCTTTCAAAAGTGCCGGCACAAGGCCTGTCTGCCAGTCATGACAGTGGATTATATCCGGAGCAAAACCGATTGCCTGCGCGGTTTTGAGAGCGGCATGGGAAAAATAGCTGAAGCGCTCCAGATTATCATAATAATCACCCTTTGAGTTTCCGTAGAGATGCGGCCTGTCAAACATGTCTTCCCGCTCTACGAGATAAGTAGGAATATCTTTCGATAGCTTGGTCTCAAGTATATTTGCATTAAGGGTCTTTTCACCAAAAGGTACTCCAATATTTTTGAACAGTAACTGATTTTTATATGCTCCTTCCCTTACAACACGATAAAAGGGCATGATCAGCCTCACATCAACACCGGCATGTTTTAAGGCGATAGGAAGTGCCCCTGCCACATCAGCAAGTCCGCCTGTTTTTGCAAAAGGCATAACCTCGGATGAAAGAAATAATACCTTTAAAAGCTTAGCCATGACGCCTCCTTAAAAATAAATTGCCTGCGCACAGGTATTAGTCAATAATCCCATTTCCAGTTAATGCCTACACCGGTTGAAGAATTTTCACGCATCTCGGTGTCAACAGTGATATTCGGGGTGACTTCCATGTAACAGATGCCTTTCCACTCTCAGTGCCCATACCTTTTTCCACCTCTATATAGAGATCGTCTCTCAGGTATTTACCTACACTCAGGGTTGATTCGTCGCCTTCTTCACCTTCCTCCTGCTTTAAATCCAACTGATCAACCCCGAGTATCTTTTTTGTCTTTCCCAGGATATCATATTTTTCTTTTCCCAACATACTGTTCAATGCATTGCCCAATTCAATTGCCTGAAAGGGAGAGATTTGAGAGACATCGCGACCGAAAAGAAGCTGAGAGAGTATCTCATCGGAGGGTAGTGACGGATCAGATGAAAGGGTTATATCCGGTTTTTTGAAATCACCTGTCAGTTTGATAATAGCAGTAATTTCACTGGTTGATGCCTCTCCTGTAACATCAAGATACGGTGATATGGGATATTTACCGTCAAAGTCAATCCGACCGTCAGTCAGATTGAACCGTCTCCCCAAAAAATTATAGCTCCCTCTTAATACAGAAAGTCTGCCGACCATTATCGGTTCAAATGTCGTCCCTTTTATACTGATATCTCCTTTCCATTCGGAATCCAGGCCCCTGCCTGTGAGATAAACCTTTCCGGCGCCACTAACCGTTATATCCAGGTTCATAATGGACCTTTCTTCAATTGTTTGTTGCTTCAGGACCTGATCATCTTCAGACTTATTGATTTCTAAAACCTCAAGATCCGTTATCTCTGCAGGAAGTCTTTCTGGAATCCGGTATTCTCCCCTTTCGACGGAGAGTTTGCCAGTCAGTGTATGATTCCGCAATGTCCCTGAGATTGTAGGCTTCCCGCTTACAATTACTGTAGTTGTATTGGTACGGATAATTGAAATATTTTTTAAATTTAATGAAAGATTGTAAGGGAACCCTTTTGAGGGAGAAAAATCAAACCACCCTTTACCTGAGATCTTTCCTTCTGCCCCATCTGTCCCTGTTATACTGTTTAAAATAAATCTGTTGGATTCGGCTGAGATCCCGGCCTTGAAATCTTTAATAAGGACGCCCAGACTGTTATTTTCATATGTTCCATTTTCAATTTTTGCCTCGCCGGTTATCTCGGGGGAGGTAATTGTCCCTTTGATTCCAAGGTCTATGCCCAGTTTTCCTTTGAATTTTTGATCATAGATCCCCGCTAACAGTGCAATGTCGGAAAGGTTGATCTCTCCAGAGAGATGGCCGTTTATATCTTCTTTTTCCGGAAGTCCAAAGGAGTAAGGATAAATGGAGAGATTCACAGGGATATGCATCTTCAGCGTAAAAGGATTGCCTGTACTGCTGTTCAATAACAGATCCGCCTCCATACGTCCGTCTTTAAGCAATGCATTGGCGGTAAGCTTGAAGGATGGCATCCTGGTGTCTTTTGCATCCTTCACGCCCAGGTTATTAAGTGTAAGCTGCGTCTTTACCGCAGGTTGTTTCAAATCTCCGGAAAGCATTACAGCGCCGGATGCATCACCCCCCAGTTCTGGAATTCCTGCCAATTGGAACATAGATACGGGGATATTGTTGAAATCCAGTTTGAGATCCAGTGTATCCGTAGATAAATTCCCTGATCCCTCAATGGTCCCACTTGCGAGATAGAGACCCATGGTTTCAAGTGCTATAGACTCTTTTGATCGGGTTATCTTAAATGGCTTTTTCAAGCTAACAGGTATTGCACCGTATGTAGCTGAAAACTTATTAAGACGTAGGGATTGTGCTATAGAAGTTAATGATAGGTTTCCGGAGGTTTCGATTTTTAAGTCATTACCTGCCTGCCCTATCCCTGTTATTGAGAAATCCAAATCCTGTAACGTACCCAGAGCATTCAGATCCATGGATTTTAACGTTACATTTTGATTGGTGAAACCCAGAATAGATGCGGATACTGTCAATTCCGGGTCACTCAATTCTCCGGACAATTTAAGCTTTATATCGAGTTTGTCTGTTTCCCCAATTCCAAATGAAAGATCATTTGCGTGAATATCCATGTCAATAATGTTTTTACCCATTGATGGGGCGGAGACAATATGAAATCTGGCGGCGCCATTTACCTTTTTGTTAAAGATCGCAGCAAGGATCGAAAGGTCGGTGGATTCCGAATCCAATCTGCCTTGAGTCAGTTTCTTCTGTGTATCAAATGACAGATCCCCCTTTAGATTAAATCCAGGACCATCAAATGATATGGCATTAAATGAAAGTATCTCGTTATCAAGTTTGAATCCGGCATATGCTTTAAATGTATGTCCCAGGTCCTTAAAGGCAAGATTGACATGGCCTTCATTCTTTTGAGACTGTCTTGAAAGTTCGATTGCTATGGATAAATCCTGGGGTCTTGCATTATTAAATACAATCTCATTTGACTTGAGGTCAGCCTTGATATGTAACATATCAATTATCCCGTCTATTGCTGTGTCGACCCTTGCCGATCCTTTTATGTCCTGATGAATAAGAGATGAGAATGCCGAGAGATTCCGAGCATCAATTCCGAGTAGGCTGTGAATCTCGTTTTTATTAAAATCATACAACCCGGAGCCTGATAATTCAAAGTTGGATGAATTGATCTTGAAATTTGAAAATTTAATAGATGTATGGTCATACAATGCGAGATCCCCGCTAAATTCAATATCAGGGCCTATGATATTTATAATGGAATCATCTTTATTTTCCTGCCGCACTATTGTACCGTTGATGCGGGCATTCAGCAGATATCCCGAGATTTGCGTATCAATCCTGGCAGACATTCCAAGACC
>Ga0153915_10004901_pt1 | contig 12391 bp, 11 predicted proteins | sample Opewatmetagenome_2_FD_107003 | JGI IMG/M metagenome (GOLD analysis project Ga0153915, IMG submission 107003) | Freshwater wetland microbial communities from Ohio, USA - Open water 3 Core 3 Depth 3 metaG | ecosystem: Environmental > Aquatic > Freshwater > Wetlands | place: USA: Ohio, Lake Erie... | reverse complement strand
GTCCTCTTCCTCGTGGATGGCCCGGAGCGCCTCCTCCGCCGTCGCGGCGTTCCGGAGCCTCACGGGCAGGGCGGCCGACTTGCGGACGAGCGCGGCGATGGACGCCAGGAGGCGGAGATTGACGCTCGGCTGCTCGAGGGGCGAGACGATCAGAAAGACGACGTAGGTGGCCCGGCCGTCGATGGACTCGAAGGCGACGCCCTGCCGCGAAACGCCGAGGGCGAGGATGGGCGCCTTGAGCCCCGCGATCTTGCAGTGAGGGACGGCGACGCCGCCGGCGATGGCCGTCGTGCCCAGCTCCTCCCGCTCCAGGAGCTTGGCCAGGACATCCTCCCCGTCCACGGCGTTACGGCTCCGGAGCCGGTCCACCATCTCGCCGAGAACTTCGTCCCGGCTCCGGCCCGCGAGGGGGAGCAGGACAAAATCCTCCTTGAGGAGCGAATGAAGCTTCATGCCCGCCTCGGACGGCTCATTCCGGCTCCACCAGCCCGTAGTTCCCATCCTTCCGCCGGTAGATGACGCTCCATTGTTCGGACCCCTCGCGGTGGAAGACGAACACTTCCCGGTTCTTGACCTCGAGCTGGACGACGGCCTCGTCGAGGGACATCGGCTTGGGCGAGAAATACGAAGCGCGGATGATCCGCTTTTCGGGCTCGGCCGCCTCGGTCGAAGGAGCCCTCTCCTTCCACTCCCGGCCGCCCCGCCGCTTCCGCTCGCGCCATTTCTCGCGCTCCTTCTTGACCTTCTTCTCCAGGCTGTCGAAGGCCCGGTTGAGAGAACTCATCATGTCCCGCGTTTCCTCGGTGACGAGCAGGCTCGTTCCCTTGGCCATGACGTGGATCTCGGCCTTGCTCACGCCTCTCTGGACGCCCAGGATGACGTTGACGTCCAGGATCTCCTCGCTCAGGCCCTTCAGCCGGCTCAGGCGCTTCCGGCAGTACTCCTGGATTTCCGGCGTCAGGACGGCTTTCCGCGCCGTGAATTGGACGTTCATGCGCGCTCCTCCATGATGGACTTTCTCTTCCGGATGTGCGACGGCTCGATCTTGAGCTGCATCCGGTATTTGGCGACCGTCCTCCGGGCGATCTTCAGGTTCTCCTTCGCCAGGAGATCGCCGATCTCGATGTCGCTCAGGGGGGTCGCCGCGTCCTCCCCGTCGACGAGCTTCTTGATCTTCTCCTTGATCCTGAGCGAGGACACCTCCTCGCCGTAATCCCCCGGCAGGGACTTGTGGAAGAAGAACTTCAGGGGGAAAACGCCCTGGGGGGTCAGGATGTACTTGTTGGCCACGACTCGCCCGACCGTGGACTCGTGGACGCCGATGTCGCGGGCGATTTCCATCAGGGTCAGGGGCTTGATGTCGTCGAGCCCCCTGTCGAAAAATCCCCTCTGCTTGTTGACGATGTACCGGGCGACCTTGAAGATCGTCCGGTTCCGCTGGTCCAGGCTCCGCAGGAACCAGACGGCCTTTTTCATCTTGTCCATGAGGAAGCGGTAAGCCTCGGGCTCGTCGCGGGAGGCCTGGGCGAGGAGCCGGCGGTAGTACGGGCTGAGCCTGAGCCTGGGGAGCCCCTCGTCGTTGAGGGCGATTTTCCACTCGTCGTCTTCCTTGGTGACGAGGATGTCCGGAACGATGTAGGTCGTTTTTTCTTCCGAGTACTTCCGGCCCGGCGTCGGGTCGAGCCCCTTGATCAGGTCGATCGGGTCCTTGATTTCGGACAGGGGCACGTTGAGGACCCTGGCCAGCTGGACATAGTCCGATTTTTCGAGAAGGGCGAGATGGCCGCCGACGATCGCCCGGGCGACGTTGTCCCGGATCTGGAGATAGTCCATCTGGGCCAGGAGGGCCTCGCGGACGTCCAGGCTGCCGACGCCCACCGGGTCGAAGGTCTTGATCTTCTCCCGGATCTCGTTGATCTTTTCCGGCGTCGTGCGGTGGAGCCTGGCCACCTCCTCGACGGGCGAATTCAGATAGCCGTCCTCGTTGATGTTCCCGATGATGAACTGGGCGACCTCGAGGTCGGCCGGCTCGAAGAACGTCAGCGACGCCTGCCAGTTCAGATGGTCCCAGAGCGAAGGCTTCCGGGACAGCGTGTTTTCCAGGGAAACGGCCTCGCGCGTCTCGTAGAAATGGGGCCGGAAGCCGTCGTCCAGGTACTCCTGGAACCTCGGATCGAACTCTCCGCCGGCCGCGCGCTCGAAGTCCGGATCGGCCGCGGGGAGCTTGAGCTCGGCCGGAGAGTCGTCGGGCGTCTTTTCGGCGTCCCTGTCCTCGACGGGCTGTCCGGGTTCCGGAGCCGTCCGATCCAGGGATTCGCCCTCGATTTCAATCATGGGGTTCTGGGCGAGCTCGGCGTCGATGACCTCGATGAGCTCCAGGTTGGTCAGGGGCAGGAGCTTGATGGCCTGCTGCAGCGCCGGGGCGAGGATCAGCTTCTGGACCTGGCGCTGGTCGAGCCTCTGTCGCAATGACATCGTTCCTTCCCTATCCTTTTTTCATCGTCCATCAATACAGACGAAAGTCGTCTCCCAAATAGCTCTTTCGGACATCCTCCGAGGCAACGATATCCGCCGGCGCGCCCTCCTTGAGGACCCGGCCGCCTTCGAGAATATAGGTCCGGTCGGTGATCTTGAGCGTCTCCCGGACGGAGTGATCGGTCAGGAGGACGCCGACGCCGCGGTCGCGCAGGTTCCGGATGATCCTCTGGAGGTCGAGGACGGCCAGCGGATCGATGCCGGTGAACGGCTCGTCGAGCAGGATAAAATCGGGCTCGATGATCATCGCCCGGGCGATCTCGAGCCGGCGCCGCTCGCCTCCCGAAAGCGTCAGGGCCCGCGACCGGGCCAGCTTTTCGAGGCCGAAATCCGCCAGGATCTCCGCCAGCCGGACGCCGGCGGCGGCCTGGCCGCCGGGCCGCGTCTCGAGGACCGCCAGGAGGTTGTCCTCGACCGTCAGCTTTCTGAACGACGACGGCTCCTGGGGAAGCAGGCAAAGCCCCCTGCGGGCCCGCATGTACATCGGCAGGTCCGTGATGTCTTCCTCCCGCAGGAAGACCCGCCCCCCGTCCTGGGGAACGAGGCCGAGCATCATGGAAAAGGTGGTTGTTTTCCCGGCCCCGTTCGGCCCGAGGAGTCCGACGATCTCTCCCTGCCCGACTTCGATCGTGACCTTGTCGACGACTTTTTTTCTGCCGTACTTTTTCTCGAGATCAACGGCCTTCAGGGAACCCTTCATTGTTCACGATTTGACGACGGTGATCGACCTTCCCTCTCCCTTGTTTTCGATCAGAATGTTACCATCGCCCAGGTGAAATGTCAATTTATCCCCCCCGGAGCCGCCTTTCCCCTTTTCGACCAGGACCGGGTTCCCGGTGAGGACCATGGTGTCGGCCGCGGGATCGTAGCGGGCCTCCCCGCCCCGCCCTTCATAAGAGCCGAACGTCAGCACGACCGAGCCTCCGGCGTCGAGGCTTTGGACGTCCTTTTCCCCCTCGACGAGATGGACGTCGACCCTGTCGGCCTCGAGAAGGGCATCGGGCGTCCGGACCCGGCAGGCCCGCCGGAAAGAGACCGTCCGATTGGTTTGGGAAAAGGCCATTTCCTCCCCGCCGATTTCGAGCCGGCGCTCGGCCGGCGCGTCCTTGCTCCGGAAAGGGAACCCGGCCGCGACCGCCCCGCGGCCGCGGACTTCCCCGGTCGTCTCGAAGACCTCGAGCTCATCGGCCTGTATGGCTCCGTTGCCCTGCCAGAGCCTGACCTTCCCCGTGAACCGGAGCCTGCGCTCCTCGCCTGAGGAGGCCAGGCTGCGGCCGGCCGCGAAGAGGGCCTCGTCTTTCGAGAAAAAGCCGACGGCCTTCCCGTCGGGCCGCGGTTTCATGACGCACTCGACCCCGTCCGAGGCGGTGACGTTTCCGGGGCCGGTCTCGAGGCCTATGGCGGGCGCTTCGATCCTGGAATCGGCGGATTCCACCCGGGCGGGCCGCGAGATCGACGCCCGGACCGCAAGGAGGCCGGACTGCCCCGAATAGTCCGCGGCCTCGCCCGCGATGTCGCGGTTCCCGCCGGCCTTCCCCTCGAGGTTCATCCGCACGCCTCCGGACGCCGCCCAGTCTCCGGCCTCCCCTTCGCGGCCGAAGGCCAGCTTCAGGCTCTCGGACTCGATATGCCCGTCCGGCCCCGGCGGGCCGGCCAGCGACATCCGGCACTCGCCCTGCGCCTCCACGGCGGAAATCCGGGAGGAGCCCGGGAAGAAGGCGAGGCGGATCGTTCCGGCCTGGATGACGCGCCGCCCCTTCCCTTCCCCGGCGAGGGAGCACTCCGCGCCCTTCTCGAAGGTCGCCGATTGCAGGAATTTTTCGTCGGCCGTGAGCTCGAACCGGGCGATCTCCGCGGTCCCTTCGCCCTCGGCCGAGGAAACCCGGGCCCGGCCTTCGATCCGGCCCGTTTTCCCGCTCCTGCCGTAGACGAGGGAATCGCCGCTGAGCCGCGCCCGTCCGCCGGAGGAGGGCTCGCCCCCGGTGTCGAGCTCGAATCCGCCCGAAAGCCGGACCTCGTTGGCCTTCTCGTCATAGACAACCGTCTTCCCGGAGCCGGCCAGCCGGCCCGAGGCGAAGGTCCCGCCCTGCCCGGCGCTGTAGAGCGCCGTCATCTTGTCGTAATCTGCCGAACCGGTTTCGAACGTCAGGTCCTCCGAAACGATCCTGACCCGTCCCGAAAGCTTGAAATGGACCATGCCCGTGTCGTACACGACGCTGTCGGCGGTGATCTTCGTCTCGCGTCCCTCGGCCCGGCCAAAATCGATGATCTCGACCTCCCCCTCCAGATGGTTGAGCCCGTCCTCGCCGAGGAAAAAGCGGTCGGCCCGGACATCGTCCCAGATCTTGCCGTCCTTGTATTCCCGGTGACGGATGCCTTCCTTATGGTCGATGGTCCGCGACGCGGGCGGGGTCTTGTCCGGGGCCGTCACGGCGGAGCGCGGCCGGCGGAAGGCGAGGCGGAAGACGACCGCGGCCAGGAGAACCGCCAGCAGAACGACGATCCCGAGGCGGGCGAATTTCACCGTGGCGGTCGCTCGCGCGCTCATGCGTATCGTCAGACTTTCAGGTCTTCGATGGACAGGCTGAGCCTCTGCTCGCCGAGATACTCCGACTGCAGGAGCGAATAGGCCAGGGCGACCCGGCTCCCCCGGCGGAGAACGGCGGCCCAGTCGGCCTTGTCCCAGCCGATGACGTCGAAGATGCGGCCGTTCGCCTGTCGGGCCAGGAACTTGAGGTGCTTCCTCTGGAGGATCTGCGGGTCGCTCGCGACCTCGACATCCTCGGTCAGGAAAAGCGGCTTGGGGTTGCCGACGCCGAACGGGAAGAGCTGGGAATATTGCTCGAGGAAGCGGGCGTCGATGGCGGAAAACGGGAGCGGAACGTCGATCCGGATCTTCCTGACCAGGGCTTCCCCGCCGATCCTCTCCTCGGCCAGCGCGTTGAGCCTCTCCTTGAAAGCATCCATCCGCTCCAGGGGCAGCGTGCAGCCGACGGCCAGGCTGTGCCCGCCGTAGCTCAGGAACAGGTCCCGGCATTCGTCCAGGAGGTCGATGAGCGGCACGTCCGAGACGCTGCGCCCGGAGCCGCAGGCCTTGCCGTCTTCATGGGCGAACAGGACGACCGGCCGGTAGAAATAATCCTTGAGCTTCGAGGCCACGATGCCGATGACGCCGCGGTGCCAGTCCGGACTGCCGAGAACGAGGCACTTGTATTTCTCGGCCAGGGACTTTTCCTCGATCATCGCCTTGGCCGCCTCGAAAATCTTTTCCTCGGTCTTCTGGCGCCTGGAATTCAACTCCTCGAGCTGGCGGACGAGCGGCTGGGCCTCCTCGGGCGTGTCGCAGAAGAACAGCCGGACGGCCACGTCCGTCATCCCCATCCGGCCGGCGGCGTTGATCCTGGGGCCGAGGCGGAAGCCGAGGTCCCCCTCGGAAATCCTCCGCTTGCCCAGGCCGCAGGCCTCGATCAGGCTCTTGAGCCCCGTGTTGCTGACATTTTCGAGGCCCTTCAGGCCGTACTTCACGAACAGCCGGTTCTCGCCCTTGAGCCCGGCCACGTCGGCCACGGTCCCGATGCAGACGAGCTTCATGTAATGGGGCAGGCCCGCGGCCTTGTCCGAGTTCTGGAGCAGGGCCTGGATGAGCTTGAAGGTCACTCCCACGCCGGCCAGGTCCTTGTCCGGGTAGCCCGAATCCTCCAGGACCGGGTCGAGAACGGCGACGGCCGCCGGCCGCGTTTCGCCGGGGCGGTGATGGTCCGTGACGATGACGTCCACGCCCTTCTCCGCGGCCCGGGCCGTGAACTCGACGGCCTTGACGCCGCAGTCGACGCTGATGACCAGGCTTGCGCCCTTCCGGACCGGGATATCCACGTGATGTTCCTTGATGCCGTAGCCGTCCGTCAGCCGCTCGGGGATGAAGTACTCGACCCTGGCCCCGAGCGAGGTCAGGGCTTTATAGAGCATGACGACGGACAGGACCCCGTCGACGTCGTAGTCGCCGAAGATCAGGATTTTTTCGCCGGCGGCGATGGCCCGGCGGATCCGGTCCACGGCCTGCTCCATGCCTTTCATCAGGAACGGGTCGTGGAGCCCGCCGAGATCGCCGTAGAGGAAGGTCCGGGCGGCTTCGGCGGTCACGATCTTCCGGTTGACGAGGACCTGGGCGAGAAACGGCGAGAGATCGAGCTCGGCCGCCAGGATTTCGGCTTCCGGCCGCGGCGGCGCGACGATCCAGACTGAGGAACGCATTGTTTTTTCACTCTAACACATTCCTCCCCAATCCACAATTTGAGGCCGCCGGTCGGGTCGCGCCGCTCCGGGTCATTGCGAGGAGCAAGGCGACGAAGCAATCCGGCGCCGGGATCGCCGCCGCCCGGGCGGCCTCGCGCGGATATCTTCCGGCGGCGCTTTTATTTCCGGGCGGGACGTTGACTTTCAAACGGTTGAAAAATAAAATGGTTGCACTGTGCTTGCCGACCTCCGCGAAAAGCTGTCCCGGACCCGCCGCGCCTTCCAGAAGATCGGGCTGATCTTCCGCAGCGGCCGGCCGAGGGAAGAGGTCCTGGCGGAGCTGGCCGAGGCCCTGATCCTGGCCGACGTCGGCGTGGCCGCGACCGAGAAGATCCTCGCCGCCCTGCGGTCCCGGACGCGCAAGGACGACGCCCAGGAAGACCTGCAAAAGGCCCTCAAGACCGAGCTCGAGGCCCTCCTCGCCCGGCCCCAGACGGCGCCGAACGCCGGGCCCGGCCCGACCGTCATCCTGATGGTCGGCGTCAACGGCGGCGGCAAGACGACCTCGACCGCCAAGCTCGCCGCCCACTACCGGCGCGCCGGACGGACGGTGATGATGGCCGCGGCCGACACGTTCCGGGCGGCCGCCCAGGAACAGCTCGTCCTCTGGGGACGGCGGCTGGACATCCCCGTCATCAAGGGCCAGTACGGGGCCGATCCCGCCTCCGTCGTCTTCGACGCCGTCCGGGCCTTCAAGACCCGGAAAGCCGACGTTCTCCTCATCGACACGGCCGGCCGCGTCCACACCCAGGCGAACCTGATGAACGAGCTCGAGAAGATCCGGCGCGTGGCCGGCCGGGAGATGCCCGAGGCCGCCCAGGAGACGTTCCTCGTCCTCGACGCGACGACCGGCCAGAACGCCGCCCTCCAGGCCCGGGAATTCCTGAAGTTCTCCGGCCTGACGGGGATCTTCCTGACCAAGCTCGACGGCACGGCCAAGGGCGGGTCCGTCATCGGCATCGTCGATGAGCTGGGCCTCGCCGTCCGGTACATCGGCGTCGGCGAGTCGGAGGACGACCTCCTCGAGTTCTCGCCGCGCGATTTCGTCGAGGCGCTTCTCTCATGAACAGGGCCGCGGATCTCGCTCACATGGAAATGGCCTACGGCCTGGCCGAAAAGGCCCGCGGCCGGTCGAGCCCCAATCCGCTCGTCGGCGCGGTCATCGTCCGCGACGGAACGATCGCCGGCTGCGGTTATCACGAGGAGGCGGGCAAGCCCCACGCCGAGATCATCGCCCTGCGGCAGGCGGGGCGCCGGGCCAGGGGGGGGACGATCTACATCACCCTCGAGCCGTGCGTCCACTGGGGACGGACCCCGCCGTGTCTCACGAGCCTTCTCGAGGCCGGGCTCTCGCGGGCCGTCATCTCGGCCTGCGATCCGAACCCGGTCGTCCACTTGAAAGGAATCCGCGGGCTCAGGCGGGCGGGCCTCGATGTCGCCGTCGGGCTCCTCAAGGAAAAGAACGTCCGCCTGAACGAAGCCTACATCAAGTACATCACGAAGAGGATCCCGTTCGTGACGCTCAAGGCCGCCATGAGCCTCGACGGCAAGACCGCCTCGAGGACCGGGGACTCGCGCTGGATCTCCGCCGCCGGAACGAGGGACTACGTCCATCTCCTGCGGGGGGAGCACGACGCCCTGATGGTCGGCATCGACACGCTCCTCCATGACGACCCGCTCCTGACCGTCCGCCACCCGGCCTGGGGCGAGAAGAAGCTCGCGCGCATCATCCTCGATTCCGAGCTTCGCTTCCCGCCGACGGCCGGGATTCTGGGCACGCTCGACCGCGGCCCGGTCATCGTCTTCACGAGCCGGGACGCGCCCGAGGCCCGGGCCGCCGCTTTGAGAGACAAGGGCGTCGAGGTCGTCAGGCTGGCCCGTTCGCCGAAGGGCGCGGGCCTCGAAGCCGTCCTGGCCGAGCTCGGCCGACGGGCGATCTCGAGCCTCCTCGTCGAAGGCGGCGCCCGGCTCGCGGCCAGCTTCATCGAGAGGAAGCTGGCCGACAAGATGCTCGTCACGATTTCTCCCAAGCTCATCGGCGGCCGCGACGCCCCGGGCCTGTGGCGCGGAGAAGGCGCCGACAAGGTCGCGGCGGCCCTGGCCCTGAAAAACGTCCGGTCGTTCGGCCTGGGAGACGACCTCGTCCTGGAGGGATATTTCTGATGTTTACGGGAATCATCACGCATGTCGGACTCTTCGGCGGCTACCGCCGCGGCCGCGCGGAACTTCTCGTCGAGGCCGCCGCTCTCGCGGACGCGCTCCATCCCGGCGACAGCCTGGCGGTCGACGGCGTCTGCCTGAGCCTCCTCGACGCGGACAGGGGCCTGCTCCGCTTCAACCTGTCCCGGGAGACCCTCGACCGGACGACGCTCGGCAAGCTCAAGCCGCGGGCCCGCCTCAACCTGGAGCGGCCGCTGACCCTCTCGACGCCCCTCGGCGGCCACCTGGTCACGGGGCATGTCGACGGCGTCGGGAAAATCCTGCGGGCGGTCGAGCGAACGCCCGGCCGCAGACTGACCGTCTCTTACCCGCCGGAGCTGCGGCCCTTCGTCGTCGCCAAGGGCTCTCTGGCCGTCAACGGCGCCAGCCTGACGATCGCCTCGCTCGGCCCGTCGTCCCTGGAGATCGAGCTCATTCCGTTGACCCTCGAAGGGACCAATCTCGGCGGCCTGCGCGGCGGGGCGGCGGTCAATATCGAGTGTGACATCCTGGGGAAATACGTGTATAATTGGCTGGTTCTGGAACGAAAAACGGGCTGACAAGCGCCCGCCGACGGGCTTTGATCCTCCCGACCGAAAGCAGCATGGACAACAAGGAAAAAGTGATTTCCGTCGAGCAGGCCCTGGCCGAGATCCAGGCCGGCCGGATGATCATCATCGTCGACGACGAGGACCGCGAAAACGAAGGCGATCTGATGGTCGCGGCCGAAAAGGTCACGCCCGAGATCATCAATTTCATGACCAAGCACGGCCGGGGGCTTATCTGCCTGCCCCTGACCAGGGAGCGCCTCGAGGAACTCCAGCTCCCTCTCATGGTGGCCGACAACACGGCCCGCTACCAGACGGCCTTCACGGTTTCGATCGACGCCAAGCAGGGCGTCTCGACGGGCATCTCGGCCCACGACCGGGCCAAGACCGTCCTGGCGGCCATCAATCCCGCCACCAAGCCCGAGGACCTGGCCCGTCCGGGCCACATCTTCCCGCTCCAGGCCAAGGAGGGCGGCGTCCTGGCCAGGGCCGGCCAGACGGAGGCCTCGGTCGACCTGGCGCGCCTGGCGGGTCTCGTTCCGGCCGGAGTCATCTGCGAGGTCATGAACGAGGACGGCTCCATGGCCCGCCGGCCCCAGCTCGACGAGTTCCGCCGCGAGCACGGCATCCCGATCCTGACCGTCGCCGACCTCATCCGCTACCGGATGAATCATGAAACTCTCGTCCGCAAGCTCGTGGAAACCGACATGCCCACGCGCCACGGCCATTTCCGGCTCGCCCTCTACGAGGACGTTATCGGCAAGGACCAGCACGCCGCCCTGGTCAAGGGCGAGATCCGGGGAGACGAGCCCACGCTCATCCGGGTTCACTCCCAGTGCCTGACCGGCGACACCTTCGGCTCGACCCGCTGCGATTGCGGGGAGCAGCTGCGGCGGTCCATGCAGATGGTCGAAAAAGAGGGCCGTGGGATCGTCCTCTACATCCTGAACCAGGAGGGGCGGGGCATCGGCCTGGCCAACAAGGTCCGGGCCTACGCCCTTCAGGACAAGGGCGCGGACACGGTCGAGGCCAACCACCGCCTGGGCTTCAAGACCGACCAGCGCGACTACGGCATCGGCGCCCAGATCCTCGCGGACCTGGGAGTCCGCAAGATCCGGTTGATCACCAACAACCCCCGGAAGTACATCGGCCTGGCCGGTTACGGATTGGAGATCGTCGAGCGGGTGCCGCTCGAGATCGAGCCGAACGCGAATAATCTCAAGTATCTGAAGACGAAAAAAGAGAAGATGGGCCATATCCTGGACCGCGTTTGACGGCCCGCTGCCGGGCCCGGCCCGGCGCGGATCGTCCCGTCGGCGGGACGGTAGCCCGCGGAGGAGATCCGAAGGACTTGAGCAAGGACGAGCGCTTTCTGGTTGAGCCGGCGGCGGAGTTCCGGCCTCTCTCCCCCATCTGCGGCAGGTTCCTGTGCAAGCTGTCCGGAACGGCGTCCAAGGAAAGACGGCTCACCATCCTCAAGGCCTGCGCCAAGGTCAAGGCGCCCTGGGTGGAGGAGCTTCTCTGGGAAACGCTCGGCGACTCCTCCGAGGGCGTCCGGGATTTTCTCGTCCGCGAGCTGGCCCGCAGGCAGACCCTCGATCTGGGCCGCGCCATCTGGCGGCTGGACCGTCCGCCGTGGTACGCCAAGAGCGCCGTCTTGAAGCTTCTGGGCATTCACCGGGTCAGGGAGTCCGTCGGAGACATCAAGAGACTCGTCGACGATTCGTCGAACGCCGACATCCGCCGGTCCGCCGCCGAGGCGCTGGGGGAAATCGGCGGCGCCGAGGCTCTCCGAGTTCTGGTGGGATTGAAGAAGGACGCCAATTCCTACGTCCGCCAGGCGGCCGAAGAGGCCATCCTCAAGGCCAGCGAAGTCCGATTCAGCTGACGGCCGATCGCGGCCAACGGGCGGCGTCGCCGGGAAACGATCCCCCGGCTCTCATGGCCGGCAGCAATGGATCTCAGCCGCCGATAAAAAACGGTTATTCCGTATGATGGGATTATCCAGCCGTTCAGGGGGAAATTTTCGCGTGAAGCCAGAAATCAGACTTTACTGCAAGATCAAAAAATGGGCGAAGGCCGCGAATCAGCTGGCCGATGTGTTGCCGGAGCAGGCCGCGCAGCACGTCGCGGTCATACTGCAGCTGTTCACGAAATTGTGCGGTGAAACGGCCGCCATACAGGCGTGCTTGCAGTTGCACAGCACGGCCTCTTCCGGCTTTCCTCTAAAAAGAATGATCAACTCGGGCGTACGCCAAGTTTTTTTCATCGAAAGTCTCCTTGGCCCTTATTCCTTTTCCTTATCCTTTTCCACGAATAATAGTAAGTCTTTTCAAACCTCTTGTCAACCTCTATCGATGTTCTCGACCCTGGCCTTGGCTAATAGACAATATTTGTCAATCGGCTTGTCCAGCTCCCCTGTTTCCAGATAAGCGTGGGCCGGGCACCAGAGGCAGAGGTTGATGATCGGGCACTTGGCGCACTTCTCGAGATATTCTTTGCGGCCGGATTCCCTGGCCAGGACCGCGGGCACGAAATCCGTCCAGGCCTCCGCCAGGCTTCCTTTTTTCAGGTCGAAGAGAAAATCCGGATGGCAGAGGGAGTCGCAGGGGCGGAAGAGCCCCTCGGGCCCGACGACGAAATAGTTCTGTCCGGCGTCGCAGCGGAAAAGATGCCGATCGTCGGACGTCACGAACCCGGGGACGATGAGCCGGCTGCAGTTCTTCTCCAGGGCCCGGAACCGCTCCGTGTCCGCGCGCTCGAGCCCGGCGACCTCGGCCGGCGTCAGCCGCTCGGCTTCGATCTCCGCGTTGCGG
>Ga0153915_10004900_pt1 | contig 12391 bp, 11 predicted proteins | sample Opewatmetagenome_2_FD_107003 | JGI IMG/M metagenome (GOLD analysis project Ga0153915, IMG submission 107003) | Freshwater wetland microbial communities from Ohio, USA - Open water 3 Core 3 Depth 3 metaG | ecosystem: Environmental > Aquatic > Freshwater > Wetlands | place: USA: Ohio, Lake Erie... | reverse complement strand
TCAGAGGTTTTTTATTTTAAATAAGCAGTCTCTTTAAAAAGAAAATTGATGTTGGGGGCGCAAACCTGCGCCTCCTGTATTTGAATTTTATTACTTCTCTGCCGACAATGTAGAAAATTGAACTTCTTGGAAATTTTTCCTCCAAACTTGTTATTTTTGTAAGGATATATTTTATTATTGGCAATTATTCAATAACAAGAACGGCAGTTATGAAATCTATAGCGGAATATGAAAACAGTTTTACAGTAGCGTCATACGAAACAGATTTTTCGGGGAAAATGTCTCTTTTTAATTTATTCAACAGAATACAGGAATATGCAAGCATACATGCAGAGCGCCTGAACGTAGGATTCGATGTACTCAGGGAAAAAAGGTTTGCATGGGTGCTATCGCGTATTAAAGTTCAGATAAATTCCATGCCCGGATGGGGCGATAAAGTGACTTTGAAAACCTGGCCTAAAGGAATAGACCGCCTCTTTGCGATGCGCGATTTTTGTATGACAAATGAGAATGGGGAAACGCTCCTGAAAGCAACAACCGCGTGGCTATTAATAAATATCGATAAAATGCGTCCCTGCAGAATAGAAACCCTTCCGGTGAATTTAACATTCACCGGGGCGCCCGATGCTATAAAAGATCCGCTTGATAAAATTCCAATACCGGAAAAGACCGAACCGGCATTTGAAAAGCTTATCCTGCTCAGCGATATTGACAATAATCTTCATGTCAATAATGCCCAGTATGCAAAATGGGCGGCGGACTGTTTTACTCAGGAAAAATTTTCTAATCACACTATTAAGTCGGTACAGATAAATTATCTTGAAGAAACGCTTTTAGGCGATACTGTGGAAATATTTAAAACACCCGAAGATAATTCTTACTCAACAAGCTATATTTTCGGTAAAAGCAGGGGAAAAGGTTCTGTGTCATTCCAGGCGCATTTAATCTGGGAGTAACTCTTTTTAAACGGACAGTATTTATAAAAAGGGGAACATATTGGGCGCAATATGTTCCCCATGATCTATATTAAAACAAGGGAAAGGAAAACTTCATTACTTTATTTCAGAAGGCGTCCTTTAGTTTTTTGTGATAATAGGTTATTCCCAAACCCTGTTTCGGAAATATTAGTTTTAAATCTCGTAATAAGATTCAACAGATTTTCAGTAAGCCTGTTTAGGTCTTCGGCGGCATGCGCAATCTGCTGTATCCCCGAAGCTGTTTCCTGCGATACGTTGGTTATCCCTTCGATGTTTCTGCTTATCTCTTCGGCTGTTGTTGACTGTTCCTCGCTTGCCGCGGCAACCTGATTTACCATATCAACCACTTTCCTTGAACCGCTTATTATTTCTTTTAACGATTCTCCCGCTTTCGATGCAAGTTCTCTTCCGCTGTCAACTTCCTTTGTGCCCGCTTCAATAGCGTTAACCGCATTTACGGTATTCTTCTGTATTGATTTAATCATATCGGCAATTTCTTTTGTTGCCTTGCTAGTTCTTTCTGCAAGCTTTCTAACTTCATCGGCAACAACGGCAAACCCGCGCCCCTGTTCTCCGGCTCGCGCCGCTTCAATTGCAGCGTTCAACGCTAAAAGGTTAGTCTGGTCTGCTATGTCGTTTATTACCTGGATTATCTCACCTATCTGCTGGCTGCTCCTTCCGAGTTCTTTAATTATAGATGCGGCTTCATTCACTACATTGGCAATCTTGTTCATACCATCTACAGTATTGCTTACAACAGTTCCCCCGGTATCGGCAATTTTACCGGAGTTCTGGGCTGTCTCGGATGCAATTGACACATTTCTGGTAGTCGCAAGTATTGTTTTGGCCATTTCTTCAACTGCTCCGGCAACTTCGGTAACCTTAGAACTCTGTTCCTGAGCCCCTGCGGCCATCTCTTCGGTGCTGGATGATATCTGTGCGCTTGCGCTTGCAGTTGCCTGTATTGCCTCTGTTATATCGCTTATAAGTTTATTCAGCGTTCTGCTCATATTATTGACGTAACTTTGAAGTTTCTCATATTTACCCTCGAAATTACCTTCCAATGTAACAGTGAGGTTTCCCGAAGCAAGTTCTTCAAGAACCTTTTCGGTTTCATTTATCGGCGTTACTATAGCGGCAATCGTATTATTGAATCCTTCAATAATTTCCCTGAAACCGCCTTCAAATTTCTTTGTATTGCCTCTTACATCAAGATTTCCTTTAATGGCGGCTATGGTAAGAATCCCGGTTTCTTTTTTCACGTCTTTAAGAATACCGGAAATATTGTTTAGCGATTTTGCGAGAATGTCCTTATCCGATTTTTCATCGACTGTAACATCAAGGTTCCCCCGGGCAAGTTTATTTACATGTTCTGCCTTTTCTTTAATGCCGTCTATCATTTCTTTAAAAGAAGAGAAAAGTTCTCCAACTTCGTCAGTGCTTTTTGTTTTAATCTCTAAATTGACGTCTCCCTTTGAAATGGCATTCGCCACACGCACAAGTTTATTAAGAGGACGGGTGATTTTTCTGGCGGCATAAAAAGAGACAAAAATTAATATAACAGCGACAAATATTATTGCTATAATTGAAGCATAAAGAAAGTTTGAGTATGCCGATTCAATAATATTTCTGTCTTTGCCGATAAAGTACATGCCTATAATTTTGCCGTTTGTATCTTTAATCGGCCAGTAAAATGTTTGGAAAGATTTACCGAAAATAATATTCTTATTTGTAAAATCTTTCCCTTTATCAAGGACAGTCTCAATAATTTTCTTATTGTCCATCTTGGTGCCGATGGCTCTTTTGCCTTCTTTCATTATGGTGGTTGAAACTCTTTCATCGTTATAAAAAATAGTGCATTCGGCGTTGCACATGCTTTTAATTCTATCTACGAAAATTGAATTGCCTGAAATATCGAGCCCTGTTACAACGGCGCCTATTATTTCATTATTCAAATAAATTGGAACGGCGGAACGGAGCGAAAGTTTAACGACTGTTCCTATGTCAATGCCTGATATGCTTTCTCCCTTTACAGCCCTCGAAAGTAAAGCCTGATTTGAGGCAAAATCGCCGAATTTTTCCGAATGCCCGCGCGCTATTACTTTCATATTTTTATTTACAATCGTAACAACATCTATACCGGTTGATTTTAAAATATTTTTGCTCATTGCAGCCAGCTCCAAGGATTTCTCTTCTTTAAGCAGAGTAATTATCTGCGGATTATTTGCAATGAAAAAAGCTGAATGAGTTAGTTCTTCTTTATGATTGGCAATAGTATGTTCTACGACATTCTTATATGCTGCTATTTCTTCTTCTGCAGTTTTCTCGAATCCTTCGGATATGAAATAATTGTTTGTAATTATTATTGTAATTGATACAAAAAGCAGAATTGAAACTGTAATGGAGATGATTTTATTCTTCATCTTCCAATATGCCCATTTTTTCATTTCCCTCTCCCACTTATAATGAAATGATTTTCAATCTGATTATCGAATTTGCAAAATCATACTTTAGAGTATTTATTCTTAAACGCTTACTGGTTGAGAAATCATAGAAGATAGAAGGTCTTATATAAAAAGATTCAGGTTAATGGGGGCAGAACTATAATGATTTTAAGTTTAATTTACAGTGCAAAATCAATTATATTTATGAACCAATTTATTATTTTATAAACCATCTTAGAAAGTGAATAATTTTATGAATATTCTGTTTATCGGGGATATTGTAGGAAAACCGGGGTTGGATATGGTTGAAACCTGGCTGCCGAATATTTCGAAAAAGTATAAAACCGATTTTATTATTGTCAACGGCGAGAACCTTTCTGACGGGAAAGGATGTACAGAGAAAGAAGGAAAAGCTCTTTTCAATCTTGGAGTTAACGTAATTACAGGGGGAAACCATACGTGGGATAAACCGCAATCGCAGGATTATCTTAAAAATGAAACAAGATATATAAGGCCTTTTAATTACCCGAAAGGAACCTATGGCAACGGATATATTATTTCAGATGTTAAAGAGAAAGGAAAAATTGCAGTCGTTAACCTGCAGGGGCGCGCTTTTATGTCTCCGATTGATTGTCCCTTCAGAGGGCTGGAATTTCTTCTTAATAAAATAAAAAATGAAGCAAAAATAATTGTTGTGGATTTTCACGCCGAAGCAACCGCCGAAAAACAGGCCCTTGCATTTCATTTCGACGGCAAAATAAGCGCTTTAATCGGCACTCACACTCATGTGCAGACGTGCGATGAAAGAATATTGGCCGGCGGAACCGGATATATTACAGACAGTGGTATGACCGGACCTTATGATTCCGTAATCGGGATGAAAACCGATGCAGCTATAAACAGATTTATTTATCAGACTCCACAGAAATATCAAACAGCAACCGATAACGTACATTTGGCCGGAGTGTTTTTGAAGGTCGATTCCGAAACAGGAAAGACCATTGAAATTGAAAGAGTATTTTTTCCTGAATTTGACCATAAAACTGAAAGTGAATGATTAATTTTCAATTGCCCCGGTTGGATACGGATAATGACTTACGAAGCCTGCTTTTAAAATACTGCCGGCTGAAATATGGCGAAATATGGATTGATCCGGAGGAAAATCATAAAGTAGGCTGTCTTAATTCTTCCGTGAAAGAAGAGATTGCCCGGCTTATGGAAAAAGATAAAGGAACTCTTGCTATACAAGACCCGCCTTACAATCTAATAGCCTTCCAGCAGACAGACGCAGATTCTTTTATTCAGTGGTGCCGCGAATGGGTGGATATATCTTACGATATAATGAAAAAGAACAGTTCGCTTTATGTATGGCTTGGCGCGGATCAGAAAAATAATTTTCAGCCTTTTGCTGAATTTATTATAATGATGAATTCGACAGAATTTAAATCCCGCAGTTTTATTACAATGCGCAATCAAAGGGGATACGGCACCCAAAAGAACTGGATGTCAGTTAGACAGGAGCTTCTCTATTATACAAAAGGAGAGCCTGTTTTCAATATCGAGTATGTATATACCGATATTCCCAAAATATTAAAGGGTTATTATAAAGAGGTTGGGGGAAAGGTAACTGAGAACCTCGAAAGGAGCAAATCTAATTATATACGGGCGGGGAATGTCTGGGTGGATATCCAGCAGGTGTTTCATCTTATGGAAGAGAACGTCAACGGCTGTTTTGCCCAGAAACCGTTAAAAGCTATTGAAAGAATTGTCAATGTATCAAGTGAAAAAAAGGATATAGTGATTGATTTCTTTTCCCATGCGGGTACTACCCTTATTGCGTGCGAAAAATTAGAAAGAAAATGCAGAACAGTTGATATAGACCCGATTTATTGTGAAATTTCGATACGGCGTTTAGAAAGATATAGAAAAACCGGAAAAACAGGGTGGCAAAATTCAAATCCCTTTGCTGAAGAGATTCTAAATGACCCGGAGTTGAAAGAGTATTTAACCGGAAAAGGGGTAAAAGTACCCGTTAAACTGAGTGAGTAAATAATGGCTGTTATTATCGACGGTAAAAAAATATCGCAGGAAATAAGAAGCGAACTTAAGATTGAAATTGAAGAACTGAAAAATAAAACCGGTTCGGTTCCGGGACTTGCAACAATTCTGGTAGGGGATAACCCGGCTTCGCAGAGTTATGTAGCCTCGAAGCTGAAATACAGCGAAGAATTGGGAATGAAATCGGTTCTTGAGAAAAAAGATATTTCAATATCCGAAAGTGAATTACTCGATTTAATTTATAAATATAACGAAGACCCGGCGTTTCACGGTATCCTGGTTCAGCTTCCGCTCCCGAAGCATATCAGCGAAGATAAAGTTATCGAGGCTATAAATCCAGCCAAAGATGTAGATGGTTTTCATCCGGTAAGCCTCGGCAATCTTGTAATCGGAAAAGATACATTCTATCCCTGCACTCCTTATGGAATTCAGGAACTTATTCTTAGATATAAAATTGAAACAAAAGGAAAACATACGGTCGTTGCCGGCAGAAGCAATATTGTAGGCAAACCGATTGCCAATATGATGTTCCAGAAGAAAGAAGGGGCAAATTCAATTGTAACTGTATGCCATTCTGCCGCTAAGGATTTATCGGAATATACCCGCACGGCTGATATTCTTATAGCCGCAATCGGTTCGCCCAAATTTATTAAAGAGGATATGGTTAAAGAAGGCGTTGTAGTGATTGATGTAGGAATTAATAGAATAGACGATCCGTCGGCAAAAAAAGGTTATAGAAATGTAGGGGATGTCGATTTTGAGAATGTAGAGAAAAAAGCTTCATATATAACTCCGGTTCCGGGGGGGGTCGGTTTAATGACCGTTGCTATGTTAATGAAAAACAGCGTAAAAGCATTTAAAAGAATTAATAATATTTAAAAAGGATTATTATGGAAAGCCCGCAGATTGATAAAATAGTTTCACAGGTTTTTATTGAAAAAGCGCTGCGCGATTTTTATTGCGCAGGAGGCACTTGCACAGGATGGGAAAGAAACGTTGTAGATCAGCCGGCGGCTGTAAAGAGCATTATTGAAAACGGCGCCGAAAGAATTGCCGCCGGACTTGGAATAGGAAATGAGCTTGGAGATATAAATTTAGCCCGCATGATAGACCATACTCTCCTTAAACCTGACGCTACTATTGAAGAAATTGAAACATTATGCAAAGAAGCAAGGCAGTACAGCTTTGCATCGGTTTGTGTTAATCCCGGATATGTTGCTTTGTGCAGCAAACTCCTTAAAGGATCAATTGTAAAGGTCTGCACTGTTATAGGATTTCCTCTCGGGGCAAATAAAACCGAAATTAAAAGGCAGGAATCGGAAATTGCTCTCAGTGAAGGCGCCGAAGAAATAGATATGGTTATCAATATCGGAATGCTCAAAAGCAGGAATTATGAATTTGTTTTCAACGATATTAATCAGGTTGTTCTGGCCGCCAAAAGAAACAATGCGGTATGTAAAGTAATTATTGAAACCGCTCTTCTTACCGATGAAGAAAAGATTAAAGCATGCGTTATTGCAAAAGAAGCAAAGGCCGATTTTGTGAAGACATCCACGGGGTTCAGCAAAGGAGGCGCAACTGCCGGAGATGTAGCTTTAATGAGAAAAGTTGTCGGAAGTTCCGTAGGCGTTAAAGCCTCGGGCGGCATAAGAACCGTTGAAGATGCAGAAGCTATGATTGCAAGCGGCGCCGACAGGATTGGAGCCAGCGCAAGCGTTAAGATTGTAAACCGCGACAGCTCAAAATCTTCCGGTTATTAATGGTTATAGATTTAATTGTCCATTTTTCAGACGACGGGTTCAGCAGCGAAGTGCCTTCAATTAAAGGGTGCGAATCGTGGGCTCATACCGAAGATGAGGTTATTGATAAAACCGTCGAAATTGTAAAATTCTATCTTAAACTGTCCGATTCTGTTAAAATTAAAATTGATAAAGCCCGAAAAGAGGAAAATCTCAGTATCTATAAATTAATCTTCGATAAGTAATTGAAAAGATTCAAAACAGACCAGCGTTTGGAAAAAATTGCAAACGTTATTAATAGGAGGCAGTATTCTCTGCGCGTTGTTTTAGAGAATATTCACGATCCTCATAATGTGAGCGCAATATTCAGAACGTGCGATGCAGTAGGAGTGCCGAAAGTCTCTCTTCTTTATACTTTTGAGAAATTTCCGAAATTAAGCCGGATAAGTTCGGCTTCGGCAAATAAATGGGTGGAAAAAGAAAGATTCGAAAGTCCGGCTGTCTGTATAGATAAACTCCATTCGGAGGGTTTTAAGGTCTATGCTTCAATGCTTTCGGAGGATGCCGTTGATTTTTACAGTCTTGATCTGACTGAAAAAGTAGCGGTTGTTATGGGAAACGAACACAGGGGAATAAGCCGGGAAATGGCCGAGAAAGCAGACAAAGTATTCTATATCCCGATGAACGGAATGATTCAGAGCCTTAATGTTTCGGTGGCCGCCGCGGTTGTTCTTTTTGAAGCCGAAAGACAGAGAATTATTAAAGGGATGTATCCTTCCAAAGAACTGACAGAAAATGAAATTGAAACAATAATTGACGAATGGTGCGCAAAATGATGCAGGAATTTAATTACATAGAAAAAATTGAAGGAAAATTATCTCTTCCGGGGGATAAGTCTGTTTCGCACAGGGCTGTTATGTTTGCCTCTCTTGCAAAAGGGAAATCGGTTATCGATAACTGCCTTAATGCCGATGACGTAAATTCTACAATCTCCTGTTTCAGAGAGCTTGGATGCCGCATCGAAAGGAAAGGGGATATTGTAATTGTTGAAGGCAGCGGTTTCAAAGGATTGAAGAAACCTCAAAAAGATTTATATGCGGGAAACTCGGGCACTACAGCAAGGTTAATAAGCGGTATCCTTTGCGCCCAGAATTTCGAATCTGTTATTACCGGGGATGAATCTTTATCCAGACGCCCAATGAAAAGAGTAATAGGCCCTCTTTCATTAATGGGGGCTGATATTAATTCAGCCGACGGAGGCGCCCTCCCGGTTACCATAAAACCTTCTAAGCTTCTTCATCCTGTTTCTTATGAAATGGAGGTTGCAAGCGCTCAGGTTAAAAGCGCGCTTCTTCTGGCGGGGCTTCATCTCGAAGGAATTACCAGAATAACGGAACCCGAAAAAACGAGAAATCATACCGAAAACCTTCTTAACCTTCTCGTTGAAGAAATTGAAGGGAAAAATGTAATTTCCGTTTCAAAGGAAAATTATCCGCTGAATTTTGAAATGACTGTCCCTTCCGATATTTCATCTGCGGCATTTTTTATAGTTTTTGCTCTCCTTTCCAATTCATCTGAACTGGTTATCGAAAATGTGCTTCTGAATGAAACCCGCACCGGGATTCTTGAGATTCTGAAAAGGATGGGGGGGAATATCGCTATTACAGATGAAAAAATAAATAACGGGGAAAAATCAGGAACTCTGATTGTCAAAAACTCGAAACTACGTAATTGTTCAATTGAAAAAGAGCTTGTCCCGAATATTATAGATGAAATACCCATTCTTTCTATTGCCGGATTATTTGCCGAAGGTAAATTTGAAATAAGAAATGCAAAAGAATTGAGGTTCAAGGAATCGGACAGGATAAAGGCTCTCTGCGAGAATTATAAATATATGGGGCTTGAAGTTGAAGAGTTTGAAGACGGTTTCTCAATTCAAGGGGAAATAAACGGAAGGAACCTCGTTTTTGAAAGTTTCCTCGATCACCGCATCGCAATGTCGTTTGCGGTTCTATCTATGCTGCGCAAAAACGGGGGAAAGGTTAATAATTTTGAATGCGTCGAAATATCAAATCCTGAATTTCTCAATCAGATAAAAAGCATCGTTTAAAACTTGTTATAAAATCATTCCAGTTCAATTACCTGATGTTCAAATTTATTGACGGAAAGTTTATCGAACAAATCCTTTAAGAATGCATGTCCGTATTTGTTTACAAAGTAAAGGAAATTAATTTCCCGTTCCTGCAGGTTCTGGTTAGGGAAAAGGATATTTGAAACTTTTCCAAGCTGGCGGAAGACTGTATCGTGTTTTTTCTTCTCTGCTTCTGCCGCTTTATTCTTTAATTGGTCTAAATTCTGGAGCGTTTTTTCCTGCGCTTTATTTGCAATATCCACAAGGGTCTTATCAATATTAAACAGGTATGCGCGGATGTTATCGAAAACAAGCTCGGTATCTTTTGCCGCTTCATTGAAAACAGAGTCTATTTTCACCTCTGAAATTGAGTTCATAACTTTTGTGAAAACCGAATTATCCTCAAAAAGGAAATCGGTAAATGAAAGATTGAACTTGTCAAAAATATTTCTCACTCCTTTTTCAATAATTGTAACCGAGGCTCTCGGGTAAATAACGGGGGCGGGGATGTCGAATAAATCATATAAAGGCATTAATTGGGCAAAGTAGCTTATCTCCCCCGGGCCGGCTACATAAAATGCTGTGGGAAGAAGAAAATCCTGGCAGACAGGCCTTAGCAGAACGTTGGGTGAGAATTTTTCCGGTTTCTCTTCGGTAAGTTTAATAATCTCATCCTGAGTGAATCTTTTTCTTTTTCCCTTTAACCTGTATTCATTTTCGGACGGCTCAATTAAAAGCCGTTCCCCCTCTTCAATCATAAACAGGTTTATCGGTTTTACTTTTACCTGGGCGTGGTATCGGTCGTCAAGTTCGGCGCTTCTTTCAACCAGAATATTAGTATGTTCCCTGAAATTGACCAGTTCGTTTTTAAATACAGGGGTCAGAAGCTCTTTTATATCCTTATCGGATGGGTCAAGGATTATTAATCCGTACTCATCAAAAATGCTGAAAAGGAGTTCGGTAAACGACTGGAGGAAAGAACGCCCCTTTTTATAAAACCTTTCTATGTAAGGAATAATCTCTTTCTTAAATTCAGTATCTCTAAGGTTTTCATTCAATCCGGCAATAACGTTTCCTATATCCTCATTAAAAATATTTAGGCTTACAGGCCCTCTGTTTACATCTTCTTCAAACCCGTCTTTGTATTTAAGCTCAACAATCTGGTTTTCCTTTCCAAGAATTGCAGTCCAGCTTACTTCGTCAAAATCGTGGTCTTCGCTTTCGAGCCAGAAAACCGGCACAAAATTGAATCCTTCATACCTTTCCTTCATCTGCTGGCACAGTTTTATTGCCGAAATAGTCTTATAGAAGGTATATAAAGGCCCGCCGAAAATTCCAAGCTGCTGGCCGGTTACAACTGCAAAAGTGTTGTCCGATTTAAGAAGTTCAATGTTATGAAGCGTCTTTTTCGAAGGGAGTAGCGAAGAATACTGTTTCTTCATAATTTCGGCTGTTTTTGAGGTTATAGCGCGGTTTTTTCCGGCCAGTATTTTAAATAATGCCTCATAATCCTGTTGAGAATGTACATTGCGTTTGTAGTATTTACTTACGTTTTCGAATTCGCTTATATAGTCAAGAAATAAATTCGAAAATCCGGGTAAATCGCTATAATGAATATACATTATCTTCCCTCATATATTATATGTGCAAAAATACAAAATATTTATTGTAATGTTAATTTTATAAAAACAATAGGCTAAAAAGTTTCAATTTATTATCTTAGAATGTAAGTAAAATGGAGAGTGGATGAGAAAAGATTTGATAATTACAATTGATCTCGGCGGAACGAAAATATTATCCGCATTAATCAATTCTAAAAATCAAATAATCGGCAAAGTAAAACTGCCTACCGAAGTTGAAAAAGGGAAAAGATACATAATTAAAAATATCGTCGAATCGATTGAACAGCTTAAGATAGAAAAAGGAATAACGGATAAAGAAATAAAAGCGGTGTGCCTCGGGGTTCCGGGAATCGTAAATCCGCATACAGGCGTTATTGAATTTGCCCCAAATCTCGCATTGAAAAAATTCAATATAAAAAATGAATTGAAAAAATTTACATCAATTCCTGTTTTTATAGAAAATGATGTAAACCTTGCCGGGCTTGGAATAAAGAAATACGAATTAAATGACAGCGTGAAGAATATGGCGGTTGTTTTCATAGGCACAGGAATTGGGGGAGCGCTGTTTTTTAACGGACGGCTTTACCGCGGTTCAACATTCTTTGCGGGAGAAATAGGGCACATTAGAGTAAATAAGAAAGGAGCTGTTTCATCATCTGATTCAGACCTCTCTTTCGAAATGACTGCAAGCCGGACTGCAATTGTGAACGGAATAAAAAAAGACCTTAAGAAAAAGAAGAAAAGTATATTAAAAAATTATACATCGAACGGTAAGGTAATAAAAAGCAGGATGCTTCAATCGGCGTTGAAAAACGGAGACCCCGTTGTTGCAAGGCATATTAAAAGCGCATCCGAATCGATTGGGAAGGTTCTGGGAAGCGTTACAACCCTTCTGAATTTAGATACCATTATTCTGGGCGGGGGAGTGATTGAAGCAATGGGAAGTTTTATGCTTCCGAAGATAAAAACCAGTTTCAATAAATCTGTTCTTAAAGGCCTGGAAAAGAATGTAAAAATATTTGCAACCAAGCTCGGCGATGACGCCCCTCTCTACGGCGGGCTTGCCCTTACGGAAGAATTTCTAGAAGGAAAATGATTTTTCCGTTTCTTCCAGTTCGTGGCTCAATGCCGTCCATCTGGAATATAATTCATCAAGTCTTTGTTTAGCGGTTTCGTATTCCAGATTCTTTGTCTTTGCGAGTTCCGGATTGCTGTAAACCTCTTCTCTCGTTAATTCAATTTCAAGCGAAGCCTTTAACGTCTCATTAATTTCAATTTCTTTTTCTGCTTTTTCAATTTCTTTCTTTATGTCTTTTGTAAGAAGATATTTCTTCTGCCTTATTTCGGCTTCTATTCTTTTCTGGTCTTTTTTATTTACTTTGTCTTCCGGTTCATTTAGGTTTACTGCCGCCGTTTCTTC
>Ga0153915_10004899_pt1 | contig 12392 bp, 22 predicted proteins | sample Opewatmetagenome_2_FD_107003 | JGI IMG/M metagenome (GOLD analysis project Ga0153915, IMG submission 107003) | Freshwater wetland microbial communities from Ohio, USA - Open water 3 Core 3 Depth 3 metaG | ecosystem: Environmental > Aquatic > Freshwater > Wetlands | place: USA: Ohio, Lake Erie... | reverse complement strand
TTCAGTTACCAAGTGGAGAAGAAAGAAGATGTCCAAGCACCAGCATAAGAAGCTTCTCAAGAAGACTCGCTGGCAAAGGACACACAAGTAAGGAGCGTTTCGTGGGATTAAAAACTTATGAGCCAACTTCTCCAGGCCGGAGATTAATGTCGGGCGCTACTTTTGAAGAGCTGACTGGAGTGGCTCCTGAGAAATCCCTGCTGGTGCCGCTGAAAAGGAAGGCAGGGCGTAATAGCCGAGGGGTAATAACTGTGCGTCATCGTGGTGGCGGCAGTAAACGCAAACTTCGCCTTATAGACTTTAAGAGGGATAAGATTGCCGTTCCGGGGAAAATAGCTTCCATTGAATATGACCCCAACAGGGCAGCTCGGATCGCCCTAGTTCATTATACTGATGGGGAGAAGCGTTATATACTCGCTCCTTTGGACATTAAGTTGGGTGATACTGTACAGGCAGGCGAGGACGTTGATATAAAACCCGGGAATGCTCTCCCACTGGAGGCTATTCCTGTGGGAGCTCTAGTACATAATATTGAATTTGAGCCAGGCAAAGGGGGAAAGCTTGTTCATAGCGCAGGGAGTTCTGCCCAAATTGTAAACAAGGAGGGTCAATATGCAGTGCTTAAACTCCCTTCGGGTGAACTGCGCAGATTTCATCAAAGGTGCTGGGCTACTATTGGTCAGATAGGCAACGTTGACCACGAAAACATAATAGTGGGCAAAGCTGGAAGGACAAGATGGTCAGGTTGGCGGCCTACGGTCAGAGGTTCTGCTATGACACCCCGTGACCACCCGCATGGGGGTGGGGAGGGCAGAGCTAAGCGAGGAATGAATCCGAAAACTCCATGGGGGAAGCCAGCTTTGGGAGGTAAGACACGTCGCCGCACAACATCGGATAGAATGATCGTTAAGCGGAGGAAACAGAATGTCACGATCGCTTAAGAAAGGGCCTTTTTGCGACGCTAAATTGCTTAAGAGAATAGAAGCGCTCAATAGTTCTGGCGAGAAAACAGTGCTGAAGACGTGGTCTCGTGCCTCTACCGTCTTGCCCCAAATGATAGGTCACACTATTGGAGTACACAATGGGAGGAAGCATGTGCCCATTTTCATCACTGAGAACATGGTGGGGCATAAACTGGGGGAATTTGCGTCTACCAGGACATTTAGAGGCCATATCACCAAAGCCAAAGTAACCGAACAGCCGGTCGTCAAACAGCCGGTGGTTAAACAGCCGTAAGATGCAATGAAGGTAAAAGCAGTAGCTAACGACGTTGGTATCTCGCCTCAGAAAGTTCGTTTGGTGATAGATATGATTAGAGGCAAGAAAGTTGACGAGGCTTTGACTATCCTTAGGTTTTCGCCTACCCCTGCAGCCAAGGCGGTGGCTAAGGTAATCAAATCAGCAGTAGCCAATGCTGAAAACAACTTTCAAATGCCACCTGCTGGACTCAGAATCACTGACATATTTGCTGATCAGGGGCATACTTTGAAGAGATTTCGCCCTCAGTCGAGAGGGAGGATTAGTCCTATCCTAAAACGGTCTAGCAATATTACAGTTTTTGTGACTGAAGAGGAGGAATAGTTTTGGGACAAAAAGTTCATCCCTACGGCTTCAGGCTAGGTGTTAACCAGGATTGGCGGGCTAGGTGGTATGCTAAGAAGAACTATACTCGGTTTTTGTTGGATGATTTAAAGCTACGCAGAGTTGTGGAACAAAAATGTGTTGGAGGAGCAGTTGCTCGGGTGGAAATTGAACGTCAGGGAGATGAGACACATTTAACTCTTTACTCAGCTCGTCCTGGCATCTTGATTGGTCGGGGGGGACAAAATGTGGAAGTATTAAAGTCGGACCTGGAAAAGGTCAGTGGGGATAAAATTAGATTGACCATTAGGGAAGTTGAGCACCCTGAGCTCGAAGCTGTTTTGGTAGCTCGGAGCATAGCTGAGCGGCTTGAAGAGAGAATCCCCTTCCGCCGGGCTATGAGGCAAGCGACCTTCCGAACCCTGCAAGCTGGTGCTAAGGGAATAAAGGTAAGGTGTGGTGGCAGACTTGGTGGGAATGAAATTGCTAGAAGGGAAACCCTCCGTCAAGGTCAAATGCCGTTGCATAAGATACGTGCCAATATTGATTACGGTCTTGTTGAAGCTCATACTGTAATGGGGCGTATTGGGGTTAAGGTATGGATTTATAAGGGCGATATTATCCCTGAAGTGAAGGAGAAAAATGCTACAGCCGAAACGAGTGAAGTACCGCAAGGTACATAAAGGAAGGCGAAAAGGTAGTGCCCAGAGCGGGGATACCATTGTTTTTGGTGACTTTGGCATGAGGGCTGAGGAATCTGCGTGGGTAACAGCGCGACAAATTGAGGCAACCCGTCGCGTATTTGTCCGCCACTTGCATCGTGGTGGTAAACTATGGATACGAATTTTCCCTGACAAATCTGTGACAAAGAAACCTGCGGAGACAAGGATGGGTGGTGGGAAAGGTGCTCCGGATCACTGGGTAGCCGTAGTGAAGAGAGGCAGAATCATGTTCGAGTTGGCTGATGTAAAAGAGGATGTGGCTTCGGAGGCAGCCCGTCTTGCCTCCTACAAGCTTCCTATAGCCACTAGTTTTGTCAGGAAAGAGAGGCAGAAAGTTGAAAGCTAGCGAAATTCGCGCTCTCAACAATGAAGAGCTACTAACGAAGCTCGAAGAAGCTCATGAGGAGCTTTTTAACCTCCGTTTTCGCTTGGCTACTAGACAGTTGGGGAATCATCGGGAGATTCCTAGAGTGAAGAGAAGAATTGCCAGAATAAAAACCATTCTGAGAGAAAGGGAACTTGGCACAGTAAGATGAGTTATCTCGAGAAAAGAAAGGTTAGAAAAGGGTTGGTGGTGAGCAACAGGATGGCTAAGACCATTGTAGTAGCTGTGGAGACCAGGAAGGTCCATCCACTTTACAAGAAGGCTATTACGGTGACGAAGAAGTACAAAGTTCACGATGAAAAGAGTGTTTGTAAGATTGGTGACATGGTGAGCATTGTCGAAACCCGCCCTCTGTCGAAAGAGAAGAGATGGCGGGTGGCAGAGATAATATCCAGTAAGGAAACGGTTGAACCGGAATCCGAGCGAGAGAAATGATTCAGACTTATACCAGACTAAAGATAGCAGATAATACTGGGGCTAAGCAGATTATGTGTATCAATGTCCCTGTCGGGGCAAGGAAGTATGCTCATATAGGTGACATTATTGTAGCCACGGTGAAGCGAGCCGTACCTCGTGGAATGGTGAAAAAGGGTGAGGTGGTGCGGGCTGTGGTGGTGCGTGTGACTAATCCCTATCGCCGCCCTGATGGCTCCTATATCAGATTTGATGAAGACGCCGCAGTCATTCTTGGTGAGAAGAATAATCCTAAGGGCAGCCGTATTTTTGGTCCTGTAGCCCGGGAACTCAGAGACAAAGACTTTGCGAAGATAATATCCTTGGCTCCTGAGGTCTTGTGAAATGAAAATAAGAAAAGATGATACGGTCGTCATAGTTGCTGGCAAAGACAGAGGGAAAAAGGGGAAGGTTCGTCGCGCTCTCCCCAACGAAGATAAAGTGATAGTGGAGGGACTCAACATGATTAAGCGCCACTCTCGAGCTCGCAGAGCTGCGCGCCAGGGTGGCATAATTGAGCTGGAAGCTCCAATTCATGTGTCCGACGTAATGTTGGTATGCGAGAAATGTAGCAAGCCGACGCGCGTTGGCTTTCGCTTCTTGGACGATGGCAAGAAAGTGCGGATCTGCAATTCGTGTCGAGAGGTGATTGACTAAAGGAGTCAGTTATGAAATCTCGGTTGGAGGAAAAATATTTGACTGAAGTAGCTCCTCAGCTTAAAGCTAGACTGGGCTATGAGAATGTGATGCGATTGCCCAAATTGAAAAAGATTGTGCTTAGCATTGGTTTGGGCGAAGCGATACAGGAAGCCAAAGCTCTTGAGGCGGCGGAGAAGGACTTAGGTACAATCTCAGGGCAACATCCAGTGACGACACGGGCAAAGAAGTCTATTTCCGCTTTCAAACTACGGGCTGGTGTACCTATCGGGATGATGGTGACTTTGCGAGGTGTGCGGATGTACGATTTTTTTGACAAACTGGTTAACGTTGTTCTGCCTAGGTTTCGCGATTTCCGGGGAGTTTCACGAGATTCGTTTGATGGTCGAGGAAGCTACAGCCTAGGTATAAAAGAGCAGATCGTGTTCCCTGAGATTGACTACGATAAGGTGGACAAAATTCGCGGCTTGGAGGTAACGATTGTTACTACGGCCAAGAACGATGATGAAGCCCGGACTTTGTTGGAACTAATGGGAATGCCTTTTAGGAGAGCATGATATGGCGAAATTATCTAGGATTATCAAGTCAGAGCGCCCGCCAAAATATAAGGTGCAGCAACATAATCGCTGCAAGTTATGTGGTAGGTCGCGTGCTTATATGCGTAGATTCGGATTGTGTCGTATTTGCTTCCGGGAACGTGCGTTAATTGGTGTGATCCCCGGGGTAAGAAAGTCAAGCTGGTGAAGAAGAATGACAATCATTGACCCCATCGCTGATATGTTGACCAGGATACGCAATGCGATTATGGCAAGCCACGAAAGTGTGCTCGTGCCCTCCTCCAAAATGAAGCTTTCTGTCGTCAAAATACTGAAGGAAGAGGGGTTTATTGACCGTTATGAAGTGCTTAAAGGGAAACCGCAGCCAATGATAAAGATCCATCTCAAGTACACAGATGACCAGCCCGCAATCTTAGGTTTGGAAAGAGTGAGCAAGCCGGGTCTGAGGGTCTATGTGGAAAAGCAGGAAATCCCCCGTGTCTATGGGGGCTTGGGTATTGCCATTCTGTCCACATCCAAAGGCATTATGACTGGCCAAGAGGCGTGGAAGCAGCATCTTGGCGGTGAAATTCTGTGCTATGTATGGTAGATTGACTTAGGAGCTTTAGATTATGTCTCGTATTGGTCTACTACCCATTCCTATCCCTCGGGGTACCGAGGTAAAGGTGGATGGAAGTGAAGTTGTGGCAAAAGGAAGCAAAGGTGAACTTCGTCGCCGATTCCACCCTGCGGTTTCTATTGTCTTTAAGGACGGCTGCTTGGTTGTGACGCGCCCTAGCGATAGTAGAGTGCATCGCTCTTTGCACGGGCTCACTCGCAGCCTTTTGGCAAATATGGTCAGGGGAGTGAGTGAAGGTTTTGAGAAGACCTTGGAGGTAAACGGCGTAGGCTATAGAGCGCAGAAAACTGGCGACAAGCTGGTGCTTCAAGTAGGATATGCCAATGCCATAGAGTTTTCCCCTCCCCCGGGTATTAGCATCACTGTCGAGGGGACAAATCGCATTCGCGTCACTGGTATCGACAAAGAACTGGTTGGGGAAACGGCTGCTAAAATTCGGGCGATACGCCCTCCGGACTCCTATAAAGGAAAGGGCATCAAATACTTGGGTGAGAAGCTACGTCTTAAGCCTGGCAAATCGGGCAAAATAGGCAAGAAATAGTGGCTATAATGAGTGGGAAAGATTCAAAGGTAATCAAAAAGATACGGCACAGACGGGTGAGGCAGAAGGTAACGGGAACGACATCACGTCCCAGGTTATGTGTCTTCCGTAGCTTGAATCATATCCATGCTCAGCTTATCGATGATTCTATGGGCCAGACTTTGGTCTCAATGAGCACCCTTGACTCTCAGGTGAGAAGCAAGACCGATGGAATGGGGAAAAGCAAAAAAGCCGAAGTAGTGGGGACTTTGCTTGCGGAGAAAGCATTGAATAAAGGGATCAAGCAGGTGGTTTTTGATCGTGGTGGCTGTAAATATCATGGCAGAGTTAAGTCTTTAGCTGAGGCTGCCAGGAAAGTTGGATTGGAATTTTGAGGATTAGCTTATGAAGGCAGTTACCAAGTTAAGAGAGAAGAAGGGCCGAATTGATGCTGCAGAGTTGACTCTCGAAGAGAAACTGTTAGGCATTGACCGTGTAACTAAAGTGGTCAAAGGTGGTAGACACCTTCGGTTCAGGGCTTCAGTGGTAGTTGGCGATGGCCAGGGACATGTCGGCTTTGGTTTAGCTAAAGCGGCAGCGGTTCCTGAAGCAGTGCGCAAAGCAGGTACTGTGGCGAAGAAGAGGTTAATTGAGGTGCCTGTTAAAGGCGGCACAATCCCTCATGCAATTCTAGCCAAGTTCGGTGCGTCCAAGATCCTGCTAAAGCCGGCGGCCCCTGGTACAGGCTTAGTTGTTGGCAGTGCTGCTAGATCAATACTGGAATTAGCAGGGATAAAAGACGCCATTGGCAAATCGTTTGGTGGATCAAGCAAAATCAACGTGGCTAAGGCAACGATGCTCGCCTTGGGTAACTTGAGGAAAAGTGAGGAAGGAGCAAATCAAGAGGGGCTCACAGATGTGACTGCTGGAGAAGCTGAGAAAGAAAAGGTAGATGAAACAGAATGAATTAAGGCCTCCTGCAGGTGCCAAGCACAAGAGGAAGTTCGTGGGTCGAGGAAACGGAAGTGGACATGGCACCTATTCGGGCCGAGGCTGCAAAGGGCAAAAGGCTCGCTCCGGGGGTGGTGTGCGGCTTGGCTTCGAGGGCGGCCAGTTACCTCTGATAAAACGGCTGTCGGAGAAGAGAGGATTCACCAATGTTTTCAAGACTAAATACAATACTGTTAATGTTGGGGAGTTAGCCATTTTCCCCCCGGGAACCGTAGTGACTCCTGAGGAATTGCTTCGTGCCGGTTTGATTGATACCACGGATCATCCGACCAAGATTCTCGGCGTTGGCGGTATCAAGCATCCATTGCTAGTTAGTGCTGACAAATTCTCTTCATCGGCTGAGAAAAAGATTGTGGCTGCTGGAGGGAGCGTAAAGCAGGCTTAGAATGGAGCGAAAAACAACCCGACCGCGACTTGTCCAGGCAATGATGGACATATGGGCATTGCCTGATTTGCGGCGAAGAATTCTTTTCACTATCGGCATCCTTGTCGTTTTCCGTTTTATGACTCACGTTCCCTTGCCCGGCGTAGACCTTGCAAAGCTGCAGGAATACTTCGCGGCGAGCCCTCTCTTCGGTATGCTTGACCTTTTCACGGGCGGTGCCATGGAGAAATTCAGTGTAGCGACCTTGGGCGTTTATCCGTACATCACTGCGTCCATAATCATGCAATTGCTAGTCCCGGTGATCCCCAGCCTTCAGGCTATATCTCAGGAGGGAGAACTTGGTCAGCAAAAGATCAATCGAATTACTCACATAGCAACCATACCGCTGGCTGGCCTGCAAAGCTACGCCATGATTGCTTTACTACGTTCCCAGGGAGTCACTCAAACCCTTGTACCACTGACCATGGCCAACATAGTAATAACAATGATCGCCAGCACAATGTTCCTCGTCTGGCTGGGTGAATTGATTACTGAGCGCGGAGTCGGCAACGGGATATCGATAATAATCTTTGCCGGTATCGTGACTGACGTGCCTGGGATAGTAGGTCGCGGCATTATTGCTGCTGCTGGCGGAAATCCTGGGGGGTTGATCGCCTACGTTATTCTGGCCGTGGCCATGGTAGTGCTTATAGTCATATTTGTGGAAGCTCATCGCCGTATTCCTGTCCAGTATGCTCGGAGCACTTTTCGTAGTGGCCGCATGTATCGCCAATCAGGTTCTACCTACATTCCCCTGCGAGTCAACACTGCGGGAATGATACCCCTCATTTTCGCCATCGCCTTGATGCAGCTTCCGGGTACGATAGCTACATATTTCATGAACCCCACCGGTCAGGATCCGAATTTCTGGAATACAGTCTATAACATCTTTCAATCTGATACCGTACTCTACCAGGGGGTATATTTTGCCCTAGTAATTGGTTTCACTTTGTTCTACACTATGGTTATATTTGAGCAAATGAACCTGCCTCAGACTCTGCAGCGGCAAGGCGGCTTCGTCCCCGGAGTTCGGCCTGGCAAGGCAACGGCTGACTACTTGAATGGAATCATCAGGCGTATTACCTTTGGGGGTGCCATCTTTTTGGCTGTGGTGGCAATTCTGCCCTTCATTGGTGAAAAAAGTACGGGCGTTAATTTGGTGATTCAGAGCACCGCTCTGCTCATAGCTGTCGGCGTGGCTCTAGATACCATGAAGCAACTGGAAGCCCAGCTAACCATGCGCCGCTACGAGGGTTTCCTGAAATAGATAATGTACATTATCATGCTTGGTGCTCCGGGGGCAGGGAAGGGAACTCAGGCAGATATTCTCTCTCAGGAGTTGGATTTACCTCACATAGCCTCTGGGGATTTGTTTCGGCAGGCGTTGGAGAAAAGAACCGAAATGGGCCTCCTGGCGAAGAGGTATATGGATAAGGGGGAACTGGTTCCTGACGAGATAACCATAAAAATGATTCTGGAGAGAATTAGCCAGGGGGACTGTGCCTCTGGCTGCCTTTTCGACGGCTTTCCCCGGACTTTGCAGCAAGCTAAGACCCTGGACAAAGCCCTTAAGGAACAGGGAAGAACCATAGACAAAGCAATATACATTGAAGTGCCTAATGAGGAGCTGGTGAAACGCCTCAGTGGGAGATGGCTTTGCCGGACCTGTCAGGCACCCTATCATATAACGAATTCCCCGCCTAAGACACCGGGAAAATGTGACAGGTGCGGCGGTGAATTGTATCAACGTCCTGATGATAAAGAGGAAACAGTCAAGGAGCGACTTAATGTTTTCCTTGCTCAAACCGTTCCAATACTTGATTATTACAGAAAACAAGGTAAACTAGTTAGGGTGGACGGTAACCGGGGGATGGAGGGGGTGGCTAGGGGCATAGTCTCTGCACTCAGAGCACCCATGTCATGCTGAGAGGAGCGAAGGGTGTCCGAGATTCTCTGGTCGCCGCGCTGCCTCAGAATGACATTGGAAACGAGCAGCGACAGAATATATGGTGATTATAAAGTCTGACGAGGAAATAGCTATTATGAGAAGGTGTGGCAAGATCCTCGCTGCTATTTTAGATAGACTGAGAATGGAGGTAAGACCGGGGATTAAGACTACCCAGCTGGACATGATCATGGCTGAAGAATGCAAGAACAGGGGAGTTACGCCTTCTTTTAAGAACTATCGTGGCTTCCCTGCGAGTTTATGTGTTTCCGTAAATGATGAAATAGTCCACGGCATTCCTGGTGAGCGGATACTAGAGGAAGGTGACATTGTTTCTTTAGATGTCGGAGCAAAACTCAAAGGATTTCATACCGATGCGGCCATAACCGTTGGCGCAGGGCGGATAACTAAGGAAGCCGAAGACCTTATTGCGGTCGCAGAAGGTAGCCTAAAGTCGGGCGTCGCCCAAGCTATAGGCGGAGCATGGGTAGGGGACATCTCGTCTGCCATTCAGCATTATGTTGAATCAAGAGGATTTTCCGTCGTTAGAGAATATACCGGACATGGTGTAGGCCGGGACCTGCACGAAGAGCCTCAAGTGCCTAATTTTGTAGTTGGCAAAGGTCCCTTGCTTCGTAAAGGCATGACTCTGGCTATTGAGCCTATGGTTAATGCTGGAGATTGGCACACCAAACTGGCGGCGAATCAGTGGACGGTGCTGACAGCCGACGGAAGCCTCTCAACACATTTTGAACACACCATTGCCATAACCAATGGAGAAGCTGAAATACTTGTTTAGACAATACTTTAAGAAATGGCTAAGAGAGAAAGAATAGAGGTCGAAGGCAAGGTGATTACAGTCTTACCTAATACAATGTTTCGCGTGGAATTGGCCAACGGACATCAGGTATTGGCTCATATCTCGGGCAAGATGAGAAAGCACTACATCAAGATTCTGCCTGGCGACCGAGTTCTTGTGGAACTGTCCCCGTACGACTTAAGCCGTGGCAGAGTTACCTACCGGCTCAAATAGGTTGATAGGTTGACAGGTTGACTGAGAAAGGTTATCATAACAGTTTGTTTGCACGGTGATTCCAAATGAAAGTGAGAGCTTCAGTCAAGCCGATATGCCGAAAATGCAAGGTTATCAGGAGGGAGGGCGTGGTTAGGGTTATATGTGAGAATCCAAAGCATAAGCAGAGGCAGGGATAGTAAGCATGGCACGTATTGCTGGTGTAGACCTTCCTAAGGAGAAGCCGATCTGGGTAGCTTTGCAGAGCATTTATGGCATCGGTCCTACATCAAGCAAGCGCATCGTGGCTGCCACAAGTGTTGCTGCAGGCCTCAGGGTTAAGGAACTCAGCGAAGAGCAAGTTGGCCAGATTCGAGATGTTATTGACAAGCAGTATAAAGTGGAAGGTGATCTCAGAAGAGAGGTTCAATCTAACATAAAGCGGCTCGTTGAAATTAGCTGCTATCGAGGCACAAGACATCGCATGAGGCTGCCGGTCCACGGGCAAAGGACGCGGACGAACGCGCGAACCAAGAAGGGGCCGAAGAAGACAGTGGCTGGTAGAGGTCAAAAGCGCGGTGTGGCTAAGAAGTAAGGAGATTGTTTTAGCAAATGCCAAAAAAGAGAAAAGTTCATAAGAAGGTTAGCGAGGGTAAAGCTTATATCCAATCTACCTTCAACAATACTATTATTACGATCACTGATATGGAAGGCAATGTTGTTGCTTGGGGAAGTTCTGGCACTGCCGGATTCAAGGGTTCTCGGAAAGGGACTCCTTATGCTGCCCAAATAGCTGCTCGAGATGCAGCGCACCGGGCAATGGGTGATGGGTTACACCGAGTCGAGGTGTATATCAAAGGCCCCGGTAGTGGACGAGAGGCAGCTATTCGTGCCTTGCAGGCAACCGGCATTACTGTCACAGCTATCAGAGATGTGACTCCTATCCCCCATGACGGCTGCCGTCCCAAGGGAAGGCGAAGAGTATAAGATGGCACGATATACAGGCCCAACTTGTCGCGTGTGTCGCCGTTTTGGGGACAAGCTAATGCTGAAAGGCGAGAAGTGTGCGACACCCAAGTGTCCGGTAGAGAAAAGGAATAGTCCGCCGGGCGAACATCGACCGACTCGTGGGCGCGGCGGGATTTCCGATCGCGGAGTCCAGTTGCGCGAAAAGCAAAAGCTTCGTTTTAGCTACGGTGTTTTGGAGCGGCAATTTCGCAGATTTTTTGAAGAGGCAAAGAAAAGGCCGGGTGCTACAGGAGAAACCCTTCTTATATTGCTGGAGAGGAGATTGGATAATGTGGTTTATCGCTTGGGCTTTGCCGATTCGCATGCTCAGGCCAGGCAAGTAGTCGGACATGGCCACATAACGGTCAATGGTCGCAGGACAGATATTCCTTCCTTTCTCGTGAAATCGGGGGATGTCATCAAATGGTGCGAAGCCAGCAAAAAAACTGAATATTATAAAAGACTAGCTGAAGAAATTGAGGCAAAGTTTATCCCTAACTGGTTAAGCTTGGAAAAGGAGAGCATGACGGGTAAGGTGTTGACCCTACCAGGGAAGGATGATGTTGAAGCCAAGTTTAACGTCAAATTTGTTGTTGAATACTACTCGAGGTGAGTCATGCCCGAATTATCTATCCCCGCTGTAACTTGTGTCGAAAGCAGTGTTGACTACTCTCGTTTTCTTGCTGAGCCTCTAGAGCCTGGTTTTGGCGTCACCTTAGGGAATGTCTTAAGGCGTGTGCTGCTTAGTTCTTTGCCCGGTGCGGCGGTAACCTGGGTCAAGATCGAAGGAATTCAGCATGAATTTTCTCCTATTCCCTATGTCAAGGAAGATGTTATGGAGTTCTTGCTGAATGTGAAGCAACTGAGGCTCTGCGCTCTTTCACGTCAGCCCGGGCAGTTGTTATTGGAGGTGGAGAGGGAAGGCAAGGTCTGTGCAGCGGATATTAGGCCTTCGGCTGACTTTCGTATTGCCAATCCTGAGCTTTATTTGGCTTCTTTAGATTCCTCCAAAGCCAGGCTTTGCGTTGAACTTAACGTAGAGCTAGGAAGAGGTTATATGCCGGCCAAGTCAGCTGATGGGTTACCTGTGGGAGCACTGCCGGTAGATGCCATCTTCACCCCAGTGCGGAAAGTCAATTTCTCTGTTGAATCTATCAAGCCTGGTCAGGAGGGGAGTCCGGAGAAGCTCATCCTGGAGATTTGGACTGACTCTACCATTTTGCCCTGGGAGGCACTCAGTCAAAGTGCCAACATCTTAACTAGTCAGTTCGCTTCCTTCAGGGACTTTGAAGTTCCCATGGCTAGAACACTGGCTGTTTTACCCGAGGAGTATGGTACCCCTCTGGAAGAACTAAACCTGTCAACTCGTTCCTACAACAGTTTGAAGAGAGCTGGCATTTTCACTTTAGGGCAATTACTGGAGAAAGGCAGGGAAGGTTTGCCGCCATTGCCTGGTTTGGGGGCGAAATCTCGAGCTGAAGTGGAAGAGTTGATGGCA
>Ga0153915_10004898_pt1 | contig 12397 bp, 12 predicted proteins | sample Opewatmetagenome_2_FD_107003 | JGI IMG/M metagenome (GOLD analysis project Ga0153915, IMG submission 107003) | Freshwater wetland microbial communities from Ohio, USA - Open water 3 Core 3 Depth 3 metaG | ecosystem: Environmental > Aquatic > Freshwater > Wetlands | place: USA: Ohio, Lake Erie... | reverse complement strand
GTGACGGTGGACTGCTCGCAGGGGGAGGGGAAGGTGTACGGAGGCCTCCTGAAGTTCAGGGTCGACCGGACGAACCTGACCGAGATCCCGAAGACGCGCACGAAGATCATGATGAATGTCGGCGTCCCGGAGCATGTGTTCACGCAGGGCAGGATCCCGTGCGACGGTGTCGGACTCGCTAGGCTGGAGTTCATCATCGCGTCGCACATCGGAATCCATCCCCTGGCCCTGATCGAGTTCGACAAGCTGAAGGAGCGTGGGGAGAAGGAGCCGGAGATCGCAAGGATCGTCTCGGACATCGAGGCGAAGACCCCGGGATACGAGAACAAGGAGAGCTTCTTCGTTGAGAAACTGGCCTGGGGCGTGGGAAAGATTGCGGCGACCTTCTACCCTCGGGACGTGATAGTCAGGCTCTCTGACTTCAAGACGAACGAGTACGCCACCTTGCTCGGGGGAAGGCTGTACGAGCCGTCGGAGGAGAACCCCATGATTGGCTGGCGGGGCGCATCCAGGTACTATGCTGGCAGCTTCAAGGAGGCCTTCAAGCTGGAGTGCGAGGCGCTCAAGCGCGTTCGCGAGAGCAAAGGCCTCACGAACGTCAAGGTGATGGTGCCCTTCTGCAGGACGCCTGACGAGGGTCGGAAGGTCATCGAGACCATGACCGAGTTCGGGCTGAAACAGCACGAGAACGGACTCGAGGTCTACATGATGGCCGAGGTCCCTAGCAACGTCGTACTGGCGGAGGAGTTCGCCGACGTCTTCGACGGCTTCTCGATCGGATCGAACGACCTGACTCAGCTCATGCTCGGCCTAGATAGGGATTCGGAACTCGTGTCTCACCTGTACAGCGAGCGCAATCCCGCGGTCAAGCATATGATCGAGATGGTCATAAGCCGGGTGAAGAAGAAGGGGAAGAAGATAGGCATCTGCGGTCAGGCGCCGTCCGACTTCCCCGATTTCGCCGAGTTCCTTGTCGACTGCAACATAGACAGTATCTCGCTGAACCCCGACAGCGTCATCAAGACCCGTATCCTGGTCGCGGAGAAGGAAAAGACACTAAAATGCGACTGACATGTGTGGTTCTCGTCGCTTTGATTATCAGAACTGATAAAGATTATTATACCCGACGGCCATCAGGGGAACATAATCCTCCCCCCTTTTTCTTCTGTACGATTCTGAACGAGTGGCGCACTCTCGCGCCAAGTCATGTCTGGCTCTAGATTCCGACATTGCCAGTCGCGCGAGACAAGTCGACTTCGCGGTTCCACAGAAGCAGCAGGAAGAGCCCGACCGGCGTCGCCGCTAATGCAAGGACTAGGAGGCTCGTGGTCAGTCCGAACTCGTTCGCGACCCAACCTGACCCCACCTCCACGACGGTCAGTGTGACGGTGAACAGAAGGGTCGCGATCGCGACAACGGTCGACCTGTGCGGCGAGTCCACCCTCCTGTTTATGTAACCGTTGATTATCGGCGCCTGCAGCGCGGAGACGCTGTAGATCAGGAACTGTATGAAGATGACGGCGGGATGCGTCACGACGAAGACGACAACAAACGAGCAGACGACCGATAGGAGCAGGAAGAGGAGCGACCGTTTCTCCCCAAGCGTCCCCTCGATTTTCCCCGCCTGGAATGCTGCGAACCCGCCAAAGATCGTGAACGCGCCAATGAAAGTCCCAAGTTGCAGGTAATCCAGGTTCAGATTCTCGTCCATGTACACTGACCGGAACACTGCCATGACGTACACAGCGATTTCGATGACGATCTGGAACAGAATCAGGGTCAGGATCGCGCGTGAGGACATCACGCGTCTCATGCCTTCCCGGAGCTGCTTGGTGTAGGATACGAAGTGTTCTCGGTCAACCTTCGGCTCACGGACCAGGAGGATCGTGAAGCATCCCACTAGGCCGACGAGCGCGCTGATCTTCAGGGTCAGGTCGAGCCTGTGCGGATCGGTGAACTGAACGAGCATTCCACCCACTACACAAGCGGCCGCGCTCGCAACGGCCTGGACTGTCCAAACGCGCGCTGAGATCTTTATGAACTCGCCCGCGCGGCCGTGCTCAAGGAGCGTGTCGTAGACGAAGGGTGTGTCTCCGCTGACGATGAAGCACACTCCGATCGCCCAGATGGCGTTCGCCCCGACGAGCATCCAGAACTCGGTGGAGAATCCGAAAGCGAGGACGCCGATGGCAAAGACCGCCTCGCCGATGAACAGTACCGGCTTCCGGCCGTATTTGTCCCCGATCAGTCCAGCGGGGACCTGGAACGCGATCATCGTTATCCAGAACGCCGAGTCGACCACGGTCAGAAGGAACAGGTTTTCCACGTTCGTGTAAGCCCATAGCGTCCAGAACGGAATCCACATCGAGAACGATGTGACTGCTCTGAACAGAAAGTATCTCCGAATCTGGTCGTCCCCTCGCGCCACGATGCTGACCGTATGGCAGACGACCTATAAGGGTATCCACGCATAGCGGTCGTCGGCACCGGAAGTTGGGTAGAAGAAAACGAATTTGCCGGAGGATGCATCCACTCCGGCATGCGAAATGTCTAGAGTTTCTTCTCGCGGCAGTTCATGCCGTATTTCGGAAGCATCTTCACAATGGGATTCGCGGGGAGCATCTCCGGCGGATAGACTCCCTTGTCCGGAATCTTGCCCTGAGCGAACAGTATCGCTGCGATTCCGATCGGCACTCCGACCGACCACGCGGTGGCGCTGTTCTCCCACTTCTTCCAGCACTGCTGGTGGTCCAGAGATGTCCAGATGAACTGGGACACCTTCCTCCCGCTCTTCGTGCCTTCCACGACCGCACCAATCGCGCACTGCCCCTTCGCCAAGTGTCCAAGCTGGGACGGGTCCGGGAGCGCGGCGTTGACGACATCCCTCGGAGCGACCATCGTGCCCTTCACGTTGATCCTGTTGGGGTTGTCCAGGCCGAGCTTTCCGATCATCTTGATCGCATCGACATATTCGTCCCCCAGCGCGATCTTGAAGTCCTGGTAGTTGCAGCCCTTGCCGAGGACATCGCCAATGTATGTGCCAAGCGTCTCCGATTCCTCGTGGGCGACGTTGTATATCGGGATCTTGCCGACCCCGTCCGGGAAGTCGAATATCTCCTTGTTCTCGAACGAGCCGTACTTCCTGTAGTGTCCGTCGGCGTAGTACGTCGCGGGCATCAGGACCTCTTCGATCAGGGTCTCAGGCGACCACAGCGGGGCGAAGTCGTATCCCTCAACGTATCCGTTGTCGCCGTCCCTGATCAGTATCTTGTCGACCTTGTCCATGCGGTCCGCAGCCATCCTCGCGAATATGTTCGAGAGCCCCGGGTCGCATCCGATTCCGAGCATTCCCGTGAGGCCCATCTTCTTCCAGGCCTTGTCCTTCTTCAGGTAGAGGAACGACGGCGGGGCGGGTTTGACGATCTGGCCCGGCTTGGTCTTGTCAATCGCGATGTCCCACGCGGTGTCCGCGTAGTTCACCTTGGCTTTCTCGCACGCCTCCATTATCTGGAAGTTGAATCTTGGGATAGCGAGGTTGAGCACGATGTCGAGCCCCTTGAAGGCCTGGGTCATCGCGCGGACGTCCGATGCATCCACCTTCTTGACGGAGACCTTGTCGCTAGAAATCTTCTTCTCCAGCCTCTTCCCCTTCTCAGGGTTGCGGGCTCCGAGAATCACCTTATCGAACTCATCGGACCCCGCGAGGACTTGCGCAGTCACAGATCCTATCGCACCTACTCCTAGAACCATTGCCTTCATTTTATCCAATACCTCAAGGAGACAAGCCTTTGTCTAGCGTTCCCCCGAAGGGCAAATGCCTAGGCCCCTAAATAAACCTCTGGAGACCTGGCCGAGGGAAGATTCAGGAGGACGACAAACAGCTAAGAAGCCGTGCCTGATTCCGGGTCAGGGCTTGATCAATCGATGAGGAACTCAGGAAGGATACTCAGGATAGTCAGGATGGCGAGTGTTCTGCTCATGGCGCTCCTGATCTTTCTGATCACTGCCTATCTTGCCGGAGTCACCGAGAACGAGATTATCAATCAGGTGTCCCTGCTCGCCTTCACCGCGTTGCTCATCATCGTGGTGACCCTCTTGCGTCCGATATTGGTGAAAGTGCTCCCTCATGGAGCCGGATTCGGTTCAGAGGTGGAGTTGCCTGAAAGGGAAGGTGAGATCCACATGGCCTATCCCCCGGGCTTCCGAATGGTCCCGTTCGGCATCCTTGCGGTCATCTTCATCGCTATGGTCTACTTGGCACGCGTGAGATCATCTCTTCCCGTCGTGCAGACGCGGCCTCTGGGACAGGAAGCAATTGATATGGCCATACTCTTCCTTGGGGGTTCCGTCGTATTCGCGCATTCCCTATTCATCTGGATACACAGCGCCGATTACACGTTTAACGAAGAAGGTTTCAGGTGGACGGCGCCGTGGTCGAGGAAGAGATTCGTCCGATGGGAAGAGGTGGAAGGGGTTGGGCATGCCCCTTGGCTCGGCATGGGAATATGGTTGAAGACCACCAAAGGGAGATTCAGGATCGACTTCGACATGGTCAATGCTAGACTATTCATGGACCATGTCCGTGGGCATCGCTCTTCTTCTCTCGGAGTCTCCAAGGGCAAGAACGCCGGATGACCAACCGCTGACTCGGGGCGCTCGACATCGAGCCGGATCCCGCCGGTCACATCTCCTTCACGTGGAGGTCCATGTGCACGGGCATGCCCAGCTTCCTGAGTTCCTCCAGCCACGGTGCCGGGTCCATCATCTCCGGCGGGAACACGCCCCTCCTTGTGATCTTCCCCCGGGCGAACAGCTTGGCTGCGATTGCCAGCGGCACGCCGACCGAGTACGCGGTCGCGCTGTGCCCGTACTTCCTGAAGGTCTCCTTGTGGTTCAGTTGGACCCAGATGTAGTATCCGACCTCTTTGCCATCTTTCAGGCCCTTCGTTATCGTCCCGATGGCGCAGTCCCCCTTGGCGCGCTCGCCCAGAGTCGACGGGTCCGGGAGCACCGCAGCGACGACATCCCTTGGGGCGACCTTCGCGCCCTTGACATCGATCTTCTTCGGATTGTCCAGCCCCATCATGCCGAGCATCTGAATCGCGTTGACATACTCGTCGTCGAGCGCGATCTTGAAATCGCAGTATTCGCACCCCTTGCCGAGGACCTCGCCGATGAAGGTCGGGAGCGTCTCGGACTCCTCGTGATCGACGTTGTAGATCGGGAGCCTGCCCACCGGGTCAGGGAACTCGAACGACTCCTTGCCGCTGAACGGCGGGAGCTTCCGGTACTGGCCGTCCTTGAATACCGTGGCTGGCATCAGCACCTCCTCGATCAGCGTCTCGGGGGACCAGAGCGGCGCGAACCTGTGCCCCTCAACGGTGCCGTTGTCCCCGTCCCTCACAAGGATCTGTCTAACGCTGTCCATCCTGTCCGCTGCCATCCTGGCGAACAGGTTGGAGAGGCCGGGGTCGCATCCCAGGCCCATCATCCCCGTGAGCCCCGCCTTCTTGAAGTCGTCGTCCAAGTTGAGCTGCATCCATGCAGGGGTTTTCTCGATGACCTGTCCCGCCTTGGTCGCGTCGACTGCGATGTCCCAGGCCATGTCCGCGTAGTTGGACCTCGCCTTCAGGCACGCGTTCATTATGTTGAGGTTGAAGCGCGGAATCACCCCGTTCAGGACGAGGTCGATGCCCTTGAAGGCGCTCACCATGTTCTCCTCGTCGGATGCGTCCACTTTCTCGACCACGACCTTGTCGCTCGAGATCCTCTTCTCCAGTCGCTTCGCCCTTTCAAGGTTCATGTCGGCCAGGACCACCTGGTCGAACTCTTCGGACCGCGCGAGAACCTCCGCGGCCACGGAACCCACTGCTCCGACTCCCAAAACCATCGTCTTCATTCAGTATCACATACACCCCGGGTGCTGGTGCTCATGACCAGTATCCGTTGGAGGCTCGATTGCACATTCGTTATATAATGACTGGGGGCAGTTCCCGGCGTTATCCCGAACGCAGTCGAACGTTTTCGTCCGGCGATGCTCGGAAGGAGGATCAAGAACTCCTTTGAACCCTTGACGCGGCCCCTGGGAACCTGGAGATGTCCCGATGCGGCAAGAACATCGCCTGCGCGAACTCCGATTGGAAGTCCTTCTCGGCGGCGAGCTCGATGTACTCAACCTTCTTGGAGAGCTTGTCCGCGAGATCGCGCATCTTCGTCGACCTCAGGCACATTCTGGCGCCCGAACCGGCGGCGTTCCCGATGAAGCTGATCCTGTCGACCGGGACGTCAGGGTACATGCCGATCGCGATCGCGCTGGCGGCGTCGACGTACGTCCCGAACGCACCAGCCGCATAGACCCTGTCAATCTGCGACGCCCTGAGCCTGAGCCTCCTCATGAGGATGGAGACCCCAGTGAAGATGGCGGCCTTCGCGAGTTGGATCTCCTGGATGTCATGCTGGGTGATGGTGATGTCCTCTCCAGTACTGGACTCGCTCCCTTTGGCCAAGACGAACTCCGGCAGGCCCTTCTTTCCCTTTCGCACACGGCTGCTGCCATCAACGGACTTGAGCCTTCCCGATGGGTCGACCAGCCCGGTCTTGAATAGCTCGGCGACTGCGTCGACTATTCCCGAGCCGCATATGCCTCTCGGAGGAGCGTCGTCGACCGTGCGAAGCCTCACCAAGTGGCTCTCGGGGTCGATCCACACGCGCTCGATCGCACCTGTCGCGGCTCTCATCCCGAACTTGATGTGCGCTCCCTCGAACGCGGGGCCCGAGGCGCACGAACAGGCGATGAGCCTATCCCTGCTCCCCGCGATGATCTCGGTGTTCGTCCCGATGTCTATCATCATCCCGATCTTCCGGTCGTCGTACAGCCCGCTTGCGACGAGGTCCGCGACCGCATCCGCCCCGACGAACCCGGCGATGTTCGGCAGCGACGATACCTTCCCTGACGGGTACATGTTCAGTCTCACGTGGGACGGGTTCACGCACAGCGAGGTCCGCACCGCGGGCGCATAGGGCGCAGCCGCCAGGTGTTGTGGCGGTATCCCGAAGAATATGTGGTGCATCGCGGTGTTCCCAACGACCATGGTCTCGAGCAGGTCGTCGGGCGTCAGGTCGTTCGCCTCGCAGAGCTTCAGCATGAGGTTGTTTATCCCCGACGCGATGGCCGTCTGCAGCTTCTCAAGGCCGTCCTGGTTCTTCGAAGTGTAGGTGATCCTCGCGATCACGTCCTCTCCGAACGGAATCTGCGGGTTCGGCATGCTTTCCGAGCCGAGCGCCGCGCCTGAGGTCAGGTCGACCAGGTACGCCACCACCTTGGTGGTCCCGATGTCTACGGCCACCCCGAAGAGCTCAGCAGACGTGTCCCCGGGGTCAATCCTGATGACCTCTTGGTTACGGAACAGAGTGACCGTCGCGGTCCAGTCCTGCTTCCTGAGGGCCCCCGGCAGATGCCTGTGAACTCCCTCGGATATCCGGACGGGCCACTTCGCCTTCCTCGAAAGGAACTCGATCAGCCTGTCGTCGTCCGCCCTCAGGTCCTTGAGCGTCGCGGGCGGGAGCTTCAGGACGAATTTCCTGACCGCAGGATCGAGGGCGACCTTCCTCTCGGTGCCCGCTGCGAGACGCCGATGATGCCCCCTCTGGCTCTCCTGGGGAACCTCCACGACTATATGGCCGGCGCCGCACACGGTAGCCTGGCACGCGAGCCTCGCCCCAGACGCGAGCTCGAGAGAATCCAGAGTTGACTTCTCCAAATGGTTCGCGGGCGTGACGCTCCCGATGCCCGACCTGACGATGACCTTGCACTTGCCGCACCTCCCGGCACCCCCGCAGATGGACTCGATGTTCAGACCCGCCTCAGATGCGAGGTCGAGTAGTGTTCTGCCCTTCTTCGAGGAGACCTTCCTGCCCTGGGGCTGGAACCTGACGAGGGGCTCGGGCATGCTGACCACCACTCCCACATGATGCGAAATCGGAATAAAGCTTCTCGCCTTCTCCAGAGTCGTTCCCAGTGACGCCTGTTCGACCAGTAACTCTTTTATACGGCTTGCCTTTACTCCGTTCTGCTCTTTTCGTCAGAAGGAGCCCGTGAATGATGACGGTGCGCGAGCACCTGAAGGAGGTATCAACTTGGCAAAGCCAGTCTACGTGAAATTCGATATGCCCAAGGACCTAGCGGACAAGACATACGAGATCGTCGAACTCGCTAGAGACGGTGGGAAGCTCAGGAAGGGCACGAACGAAGTGACAAAGCTCGTCGAGCGCGGCGAGACCTTGTTCGTTGTCATGGCCGAGGACGTGTCCCCGCCGGAGATCTTGATGCACATGCCGGCCCTCTGCGAGGAGAGGAACGTGCCGTACGCGTACGTCCCTAGCAAGGCAGAACTGGGCAACGCGTGTGGACTCGAGAAGCCAACTGCGGCCATCGCAGTGCTCGATGCCGCAAAGGGCAAGCCTGCTCTGGACGAGCTCATCGAGAAGCTGAAGGCGCTCAGGAAGTAGGTGTCATAGATGGCCGATGAAAGCATCCCGTCAACCGTGGTAGAGGTCATCGGGAGGACGGGGATGACCGGTGAGGCGACCCAGGTCAAGGTCAGGGTCATGGACGGCCGAGACAAGGGCCGAATCATCACCCGGAACGTGATGGGTCCCGTGAGGGTGGGCGACGTGCTCATGCTCAAGGAGACCTCGAGAGAGGCTAGGAAGCTCAGCGTACGCTGAGCCTCCGTTCATCATCAGAGGTTGGATTCCAATGGTCGAGCGTAGGGTTTGCACATTCTGCGGTTCGGAGATAGAGCCAGGAACGGGCAGGATGTATGTGAAGAAGGACGGGGTCGTCTACAACTTCTGCTCCTCGAAGTGCTACAAGAACATGGTGCTCCTTGGACGGGTGCCGAGGAGGACGACATGGACGAGGTACTTCGAGCGGGAGAAGGAGATACGCATGAAGGGCGGCCCGGAGGCCGTCGAGAAGCCGCGTGCGCGCAAGCTACGGAAGGCCGAGGCCGCTCCCGAAGCAGAGGAGAAGGCGCCTCCGGAGGAAGGCGCCGTCAAGGCGAAGGAGGAGAAGGCCGCAGAGGAGCCCGAGCGGAAGAAGCCGGAGCCGCCGAAGGAGAAGAAGGCCCCCGCAAAGAAGTCAGAGAAGCCCGCCAAACCGCCAGCGAAGAAGGAGAAGCCCAAGGAGGCGGAGAAGGAATGATCGAGCGGACGTTCGTCATGGTCAAGCCGGACGGCGTGCAGCGCGGGCTCGTCGGGAAGATTGTGCAGAGATTCGAGGAACGCGGGTTCAAGATATGCGCGATGAAGATGATGCACATCCCGCGCGAGTTGGCCGAGAGGCACTACGAGGAGCACAAGGGCAAGGGGTTCTACGACCCGCTCTTGGACTATATCACCTCTGGACCGGTCGTCTGCATGGTCCTTGAGGGCGACAACGCGGTCGCCGCCATGAGGACGATGATGGGCAAGACCAATCCCCAGGACGCCGCCCTCGGGACAATACGCGGCGACTTCGCGCAGGTCACTGGCAGGAACATTGTACACGGCTCAGACTCCCCTGAGACGGCCAAGCGCGAGATCAAGCTCTTCTTCAACGACTACGAGCTGCAGAAGTACGAGAAGATAGACGAGCCCTGGCTCTTCGAGAAGTAGCAACTAGCTAAACCTATTATCACCGATTCCTATTTTGGAGCAGACATGACGGTAAGGCATCCGATAGTCTCGGTGATGGGTCACGTAGACCACGGGAAGTCCACGATCCTCGACAGGATCAGAGGCACCAAGGTCGTCGCTCGCGAGGCGGGCGGCATCACACAGCACATAGGCGCGACCGATGTCCCGATCGAGACGATTCACGCTCTGTGCGGCCCGCTCATTGGTGAGAGGAGGTTCTCGGTTCCGGGCCTGCTTTTCATCGACACTCCGGGACACTACTCGTTCATCACCCTCAGGACCAGGGGCGGGGCGCTCGCCGACCTTGCTGTCCTCGTGATAGACATCAACGAGGGTCTGAAGCCCCAGACGATCGAGTCTGTCAACATCCTGAAGAAGTTACGGACGCCCTTCGTCATCGCTGCGAACAAGATTGACATGATTCCCGGGTGGCGGCACGATTCCAACAGGACTTTCGCGGACGCCATCGCCGCGCAAGACCCGCGCGTGGCCGAGGAACTCGACCGCAAGATGTACGAGCTCGCAGGGAAGATATTCGACAAGGGGGGCTTCAGCGCTGACAGATTCGACCACATCACGGACTTCACGAAGACCGTGGCAATCGTCCCGATAAGCGGGAAGTTCGGCGAGGGATTGCCGGACCTCTTGCTTGTGCTCGTGGGCCTGGCCCAGCGCTTCCTCGAGCAGGAGCTGAGGACCGAGGAAGGGCCGGCCGAGGGCACGGTCCTCGAAGTCAAGGAGGAGCGCGGGATTGGCACCGCCATCGACTCGATCATCTACAAGGGCACCATCAAGGTGGGCGACCAGATCATCGTCGCGTCCGTCGACGGCAACCCCATCGTGACGCGCGTCAAGGGGCTCCAGAGGCCGAAGCCTCTGGACGAGATAAGGGATCCGACGCAGCGCTTCGACCGCGTCAAGCAGGTCTCCGCGGCAGCGGGCATACGAGTCGTGGCCCAGGGACTCGAGAATGCGATGGCGGGAGGGACTGTCAGGGTTATCAGCGGTGACCTTGAGAAGCTCAAAGAGGAGATACAGCAGGAGAGCCAGATCAAGGTCGAGCTTGCTGAGGAGGGGATCATCGTTCGCGGGGACGCGGTCGGATCGCTCGAGGCTTTCGCGTTCGAGGCTAATCAGTTGAACCTGCCCATCCGGAAGATCGCGATCGGCAACGTTACCCGCAAGGACGTGGTTGAGGCATCCCATTTCGAGAACCCGCTCCACCGCGCGATCTTCGCGTTCAACGTCGGTGTGAACGACGACGCGAGGTCGGAGGCGCTCTCCCTGGACGTGAAGATATTTGAGAACGACGTGATGTACCGCCTCCTCGAGGACTACAGGAACTGGTGCGACGAGAGGACCAAGGAGCTGCAGGTGGAGAAGCGCCTGGAGATGGTCTATCCGGGGCGGGTCGTGATCATGAGGGACCACGTGTTCCGCGTGAGCAAACCTGCGATCGTGGGTGTGCGTGTGCTCGCTGGGCGCATCAGGCCTGGCCAGGGACTGATGAGGGGCGACGGCAACCCCGTCGGAAAGATCAAGAGCATAAGGAGCGGGGACGAGTCGTTGAAGGAGGCGGTCGCGGGAGCGGAGGTGGCGATATCCATCGACGATGCCACGGTAGGGAGACAGATCGATGTCGAGGACGTTCTGTACGTCGATATCCCGGAGAGCCATGCCCATCAGCTGCAGACCGAGAAGCTCACGCAGGACGAGGCGGAAGTGCTCCAGCAAGTGATCGAGCTGAAGCGTAAGGAAAAACCTTTCTGGGGAAGATGATCACTTCTCGGTCGGATACCCGGCTTCCTTCCAATCGGCCAGCCCGCCCTTGAACTCGAGCACATTCTTGTAGCCGTATTCCTCCAACTTCGTGGCGGCAATCGTGCTCGACTCGCATGTGAAGCTGGAACAATAGGTCACTATCGTCTCATTCTTCCTGATATCCTTGAGGATGTGTTTTCCAAGGTGGTCCGCGGGGATGGAATTCGCACCCGGGATGTGCTCCTTGTCGTACCCTGGATGCGACCTCGCGTCGATCAGGACGAACTTCTCCTTTCTGTCCATCATTCTCTTGAGCTCTTCCCTCGTTATTTGCTTCATCTGCGCAGCCCGCCTCATCAATGACGAGCCGTCGAATATTGGTAGCGCCGCACAACTTCGTCGATTCGCAGCGCCAAATATCGGGCTCGCCAGTACCGAATTTTCATTTCCGGAAACTATTTAACTCCATCCGCAATAGGCCTCCCCACACGCCGGAGTGGATAGCATGGCAGAGTTCAGAGCCGTCGTCAGCGATCCGAAAGATGGCAAGTCATATCAGGTTCCTGTAGCAGGTCATCACGCGAACTCACTCATAGGGAAGAAGATCGGGGATGTCGTGGACGGCATCTTCGTCGGCCTGCCCGGATACAAGCTGCAGATCACGGGTGGGAGCGACAAGGACGGTTTCCCGATGCGCAAGGATCTGCCGGGCCCGAGGAGGAAGAAGCTTCTGATGTCGAAGAGCATCGGATTCAACGCTAAGGAAGGAGGCCTCCGTCGGAGGAAGAACGTCCGAGGAAACACTATCGCCCCTGACACCCTCCAGGTCAACCTGAAGGTGACCCAGCACGGCATGAAGCCTGTCTCCGACCTCATCAAGAAAGAGGAGAAGAAGGCATAATGAAGGTCCCAACCCAGCCGGAGACGAACATCGGCATGATCGGCCATGTGGACCATG
>Ga0153915_10004897_pt1 | contig 12397 bp, 11 predicted proteins | sample Opewatmetagenome_2_FD_107003 | JGI IMG/M metagenome (GOLD analysis project Ga0153915, IMG submission 107003) | Freshwater wetland microbial communities from Ohio, USA - Open water 3 Core 3 Depth 3 metaG | ecosystem: Environmental > Aquatic > Freshwater > Wetlands | place: USA: Ohio, Lake Erie... | reverse complement strand
GCCCGTTTTTTCATGTGAAATGGGCGGCCTGCTGTGGGGCCGGAACTAAGCCTGCTGCAGCGGGCGGCGGGGCATCTCAATATAACCAGTTCATAAGAATCCGGATGATTGTTCAATGTCTTTCCGCCCGCTTTGGTGCATCTTATGCATAGATTTTGCTTTTAAGCCATTTCACATGAAAAAAAGGTCTCCCGCCGCCCCAGGGCAGTTTCATATTCGATCAAACTGGACGCAACAGTGGCAAGCGGCTGGGCTGACTTCCGCTTTTTCCGCTTCCCAGCCTCATAGCCTTTTAATCCATCTGTCAAATTGACTTCATGATTTTCATCGTTTATATTTAACCCATCTAACAACAATGTACATTGTTATGCTGCTGAGATCGATTCCCAACAGTCTGCAAATCCCGAAGGTATGACTCTTATATCTTTAAGGGCGCTGTTCGGAAAAGTTTCCGATGATCTTCTCCAGGTTGCATTTCGTGCATCCACAATTATATATTGGGACAGGACTCACCAATTCTGCGGCCAGTGCGGAGGCCCGACGAAGCCCTCAGCAACCGAGCGTGCAAAAGTCTGCACAGTCTGCGGATTCAAGAGTTATCCCCGAATTTCGCCTGCTGTCATTGTTGCCGTAATTAAAGAACGGCAAATATTATTAGGGCACTCCAAAGGTTTCCCGCAGACTTTTTACAGCGTTCTGGCCGGATTTGTGGAACCGGGCGAAACCTTTGAAGAGTGCATAAGGCGTGAAATTAAGGAAGAAGTCGGCGTTGATGTAAAAAACATTCAGTACTTTTCCAGCCAGCCGTGGCCGTTTCCCGATTCACTGATGGTTGGATTTACTGCTGAATATGCAGGCGGCGAGATCTGTGTTGACGGTGAAGAGATAGTTGATGCAGGGTGGTTCACGCCTGAAAATCTGCCCGAAATACCGGGAAAGATAAGCATATCAAGAAGTTTGATAGACTGGTTCGTGGAAAAATATGGATAAGTAGTAAGGCCCGGAATGCTAGAAGTTAGGAACGTAGGTTAAAAGGTGAATCGGCAATTTATTTTTATCTTTTAACCTCACTACATACAACCTATCCATTTGCAGGATAATATTTATCAGACAACGCAGGGTGAATATGGGTTGGACTGTATATGAAGATTACATCATGAGGCAGATTCGCAATGCTGCGAGGGCCCTGCTTCGTATCATTGGGTTAAGGGAAGCGGGAGAACTCGAAGCCGCCCGGAGGGAAATTGGGGAAGTCTACCGTAAATTATTCGGAGATGACGGCCATCTGTTTTTATACTATGAACGAAATTAGGATTAAGCATAATAAGGAATTTGACCGGTCAATATTAATTCGGGCTATAGGTTTTTATTTGATTTGTGTCGGCGCACTCCTGGTAATATGCATTTTCAAATGAGAAGAGGACCGCCGGGATATTCAACAGTTTTGAATGGGAAAGGAGGGTTAAAAATGAAAAACCTCAAGCGCACAGTCTTTACTATCGCAATACTGACGCTATACATTGTTGCCCTGGCAGCGTCCGCTGGCGCAGTTGACGCCTCTGCCAAGGTTTCCAACACGGTGGTTGCGGGCAAGGACGGCAGTCTCACAATAAACGGCAGACCCGTCACAGCCAAAAGAAGCGACACCTTCGGCGCTTATGATGTTACCGGCAATGTCGAAGGCTATAAGTATGCCCATATCCTCCATGTCAAAGACGGCAAAACCGCTTTTGCAGCAGATGCCTTCCCGGATTCCAGGATCACCGCAAAAGGCGTCTCCGGTGGCGCCCTTTCCATTGAAGGCAACTACATCAACGGCATCTCAGTGGAAGGCGGAGACTACCGTATTAAGGACATAACCATTAAACAAACCGGCGACGGCGTATGCGATTTCCTCGCATTCGGAAACGCCATCGGCATTGCAAACGGAAATGTAGTCTTGGACAATGTCACCATCAACACCCTGGGCGATATTGTACCAGCCCTGAATGCCGGAGGCGATTCCAACGTGGTTGTCATGAATTCCCGTTTTACCGCCCTCGGCACTGCGGAGGATACTACAGGCCTTCATTCCGGAAAGAAACCTTTTTCCGGCTATAAGGGCGCTATAACAGAGGTCCCCTGGGTGCTCGGGCTTTACGGCACGCTCCGCGCCACAAACCTCATAGGAAAGGCCGATATAGTCTATTACAAAACCAGCGTAGAGGCGAACGGCTGGGGCGTTTATTCCACGGACGGGGGTGCAAACCACACCCTCATAAACAGCTACGGCCATATAGCCGACAATGGCACGTTCGGCTATGGCTACGGCACCTACGCCCTTGGTCTTATTGTCAACTATCTCGGCATAGAGATTGACGTACCAACCTACGGCATTGTTTCCCGCGGCAGTTTTACGATGATGAAAAGCACTCAGGAAAACCTCGCCAGGGTAGATAATGACGCCATGTCCATGTTCAGAAAGGAACTCGGCGGCGATTACAGCGGCATCGAGGCCCGCCGCAACAAGATCACCGCCAGATACGGCGTCATGTCTCACGGTGCCAAGGAAGGCATCTTCGAGATCTCCGGGACGGATTTCCATGTAGACAATGCCGCCTTCCTGCTGAAAGACGCATACGTGGATATTAATGTCACTGATACCGCCTTCAACTTCAATAATCTCGCCGACGGGAGATACGGGACGATTCTTCATGCCATGCAGAGCGACGATGCAGGCATCGCAATGTACGCCTATGACAACTGCTGGGCCGTCTGCTCCACTTTACTGTATGCAGACCCCGCCCCCGTCAAGGTGTCGAATGAGGTTAAGGCGACATTTACCGGCGAGACCTTGAGGGGCAATTTCTACAACACCATGGCAAACGGCGGCAAACTGAATCTTGTGTTTGACGGGACAAAGGTGGACGGTGCGGTTACCTCCGCCTCCTATGTCCATAAGAATGCCTCTTACTACATTGTCGATAACGGCAAAGGCGGATATATCGCGGTTGACGCCAAGGGCAAGGCCTATGCAACCCTTCACAACACCGGCATGTTCCCAGGTTCCGAATATTACTACCCCGAAACTGACGGCAAAGGCAATTTTGTTTACTCCGGCGAGACCTATGACCCCTCCCTTATCGTCGGCTACTGCATCTTCTACACTGATGCCGGGTATCTGAACGAGGTCAATATCACGGCAAAGCAGGCCGTCAACAACCCGGTATACATTGAATTGAAAAACGGCTCCGTATGGAATGTCGCCGACGTATCTTACCTTGCCGGCTATAGCGTGGATGGAACCTCAAAGATAAACGGAGCAATCGCTAAGCTTGCGGACGGCACATATATGGCTTCGCCTTCATCAGGCAAATAGGCTGACGGAAAAGGGAGGTCGCCCCAAAATATAAATCGAAAAAACAAGCGAGATAAATAAATGATATAATGCATGCCGGCCCGGCACGGCATCCTATATACATCCCCTATTTCACTTACAGCCCGGATAAGTCACCCTCGATACCATTAAAATACTTGAAAAGTTCGTCTTTTTCGGATATTTGGAAAAGAGACACATTATCCGATCAAACAAAAAACAAAGGAGGGTTTTATGAAGGAATCGAGACGAAGGATCAATTTTCGAGTCAGTCAAATTGTTTTCATCTTTTCTTTATTATTATTAACCATTGTTTGGATGCAGGCCCCGGCATTCTCTGCCCAGGCAGCAGGGAATGCAGACAGCGATTTTATTACCGTATATCCGGGCGTGCTTACCGCAAAGGAAAAGGCCACGGTCGAAAAATGGGACGCGGAAAACAAGGCCATTGATGAACGCGGCCCAGTGGACATCAAGGCCCTCATTAACGGAACCCTTCCCAAGGATACCCCCGGGGTCGGCAAAACGCTCGCGGTGACACGGGAAATGCTGCTCTATGCCGCAGGCAAGTACGATCCTGAAAATACCGTTCTTAATAACGCCGAATATGCGAAAAAACTCGGCTACAAGGATATCGTCGCCTATGCCACCTTCGCGGCCAATGACGATATCATCATGCCCAAATACCCGACACGGGACAAGCTCCTTGTAAGCGACCTGAATCACAACATCACCTGTTACAAACCGATCTATCCGGGAGACACCATCTATACGGTCATCAACAAGCGTTATACGGTGGATATGACCCCTGCTGAAGGTTCCACCTACAGGCATCTCTGCATCTATTCCGAGGCAAGCCTTTATAACCAGAAGGGTGAAAAGGTCCAGGATGCCATCTTCCGGGTCACGGAAAACCTGAGATTTCTGAAAGAGGGAAAGACGGCTGTCTCCGACGGCGGGCCGATGCCGGCCTGGGAATCTCCCGCATGGACAAGCCGTCCGGTTTACAAGTATACAGACGCGGACTGGGACAAGATCAAGAAGATCTGGGCCGCGGAAAAGAGGCAGGGCGCCGCCCCGCTGTACTGGGAGGACGTCAAGGTCGGTGATTATACCGCCAAAACCGTGGACGGCCCCATCATGGCATCCGTTACCCCGACCGAGCCATACGGTATGGGGGTAGGCGGGAGCAGGACCTTGAAAAAAGAGATCATGGACCCTGCCGTTTTCAAGACCATGTATAAGGATCCAAACGGGGTCTGGCTGACAAAGGATTCCAGCGTCTACATCCCTCCTGTGCCTGATCAGGAAAAGAAGGAAGAAGCCGCCGCGGCTGTGGATGCGAATACGGTCTCCGATATCAATACCGCGGACATCCATAAGTCCACTGAAACCACAAGGGCCACGCTGATCAACTTCATGGGCCGGGATATCGCCATCCGCAATATAGACAACTGGATGGGCGATCACGGGTGGCTCTACAACATACGCTGGAGCATCATGGCCCCCTCGGCCATGAAGGCGGCTGGGAAAAACGTGCCCCAGAGCCCGATTACAGAGCGTTATGTTCACAGGATCCCTGTCCTGGCAAAGGCCAACCGGGTTGTTAATGGCCACCCCCTGAGCAATGATGCGCTCATTGCGCAGGCCTACATCGAGAAAAAATATGTCATGAACAACGAATATTACGTGGACCTGGTGTGGTGGGACGAGACCCTCGACGGATACATCGTTGAGGAAGGCGGGGCAACCGTCAGGCTTCCTTCAAGAACCGAAAAGAAGTAAGACAAAAGAATGAAACCGGGAAGACGGCCTGGGCGACCGGCCGTCTTTCTGTTAATCATGACCCGCAGAAACCTGCTTCTTTGAGAACATCCATACCGCTGCAACGGCTGCAGAGACACTTGTCATGAACTGAAGCGCCGGGCTGATAACAATCATCAATGTCATCCAGCCCCAGAAGCTGGCCTTAAGGGTGTAAAGCAGGAGGGGCATGCCGGCATTCTTATAATCAAATCCCGGATTAAATGATCTTAAAACCCACGGCAGCCAGATGATGAGCATGAAAACAAAGGTGCTCAATGCAAGGACAGCGGACGCCTTCAGGATGCCTGAATAAAAATGATGGTGTCTATCAGTCTTCAATTCCTTTTTGAATATTTTAGAAACCACCAGAAAGCCATATGGCGCGCCCATCAGGATACAAAAAATAGGAACGCCCATCCCTGCACCCACAAGGACGCCGTTTATTAAAATTGAAAAAAAATAGAATCTGATTGACATATTATCTGCCTCCAATCTCATTTATCCTGGCATCATGATATCCTGACAAAAGGATTATTGGTGCAAGTGAACCTATAAAGGCATACAGCATATCTGATTGTGTGTCCCGGGCATAGCCTGGTGTTACCTCCAGTATCAACGTATTATAGTCCTTCGGATTTTTTCCGATCATATTAAACCGGCAAAATAGATTGTGGATATAAAAAATCAAATATTTATTGGCTTTCATATCTCCCCTCCTCATCTGCTTCTTTTATATGCCACTATCCCAACGTTCTTGATATAATTAATAATATCGAATTTATTGATGGTTCCATTATTCACATCTAAAAATTAAGCGGTTATACTTTTTAATTCGGATACAAACACACCGTTATTTGGCCTGGATTTTGCAAATTTTATTATGAACCATTTTCAGGCAACAGACATGGATAAAATAATTTTTCACATAGATAAGATATTAACACAAAGGCAATTAAAATGGCTATAAATAAAAAACTTAGAGTCAAAAGAGGGGCAACAATCCTTAAAAATGAAGAAGCTGCTGTTATGGAGCTTTTCAAGCAGATTCAGCAACCTGATATGGAGGCTTCAATCTTTTTCTGCTCCTCCAGATATGATCTGGAAAAACTTGGAAATATTTTAAAAAATACATTTTCATGTCCTTTGATCGGATGCACTACTTCGGGCGAGATATCATCAGAAGGTTATCAAGACGGAGGCATCATGGGTGTCAGTATTTCGTCAGACGAATTGAAGCTGCATTCTCATGTAATATCCCCTTTGAAGGGTTTTGGCTTTATGGAAGCCCAAATGCTCTCGGAATCAATAAAGAGCGAACTTGTATTTTCAAACAGATTTCAAAAAGACAAGATGTTTGGATTTCTTATGATAGACGGGCTTTCCAATATGGAGGAGCGCATAATTGCAAGCCTTTACAATCAGTTTGAGTGGATTTCCATTGCAGGAGGTTCCGCCGGTGATGACATGCAGTTAATCGAGACAAAAGTTTATTCGGACGGGAAATTCATATCTGACGCTGCTGTCTTTACCGTCATCGAAACCACATTGCCCTTCTATATTTTTAAGACACAGCATTTTATCCCGACAGAAAAAAAGCTGGTGATAACAGATGCCGATCCATCCCAAAGGCTTGTCAAAGAGATTAACGCGGAACAGGCGGCACAGGAATATGCCAATGCATTAGGGATTAAGGTGACAGATCTTAATCCGACTGTTTTTTCTACTCACCCTTTAATGTTGAAGATAGGCGACAATTGGTATGTCCGATCGATTCAAAAGGTCAACGATGATGGAAGTCTGTCCTTTTTTTGCGCTATTGATGTAGGTCTTGTTATGACTTTAGGACAATGCGGCAATATCCTGACGGATTTAAAAGAACTATTTGAAAAGATTTCTCAGGAAATCCCGGATTCGGCTTTAATAATAGGATGCGACTGTGTTTCCAGGAAGAGGGAGATGATTGAATTCGGCATTATGAAAGAAATTGGGAACCTGCTCAAAGATAAGAATTTTATCGGCTTCAGCACCTATGGGGAACAATTCAATTCTGTTCATGTCAATCAGACTCTTACAGGCGTAGCCATAGGGGGAAGATAATGGAACGGATCGAAGAGCTTGAAAAACAGATTATCATCCTGGAGTCAAGACTTGCTAAAAATGAAAAGATACGCAAAATCCTGATGGACAGGGTTGAAAAAAGCATTGAATACGCGGGTAGCGCCTACACCCTTTTTGAAAACAATATCCTTTTGAATCAAAAGATCCAACAAAGGACCGGGGAATTGGAAAAGGTCAATAAAGATCTGGTGGGTGAGATCGCCAGACGAAAACAGGTGGAGATTGAACTGCAAAAGGCAAAGGAAAAGGCCGAAGAAGCAAATCGTCAGAAGAGTGAATTTTTGGCAAATATGAGTCATGAGATCAGGACGCCGATTAACGGCATTATCGGAATGACTGAACTTCTTCAGGATACCGAGGTCACCAGGGAACAACGGGAATATTTGTATTCAGTCAAAACATCGGCCGAGTCCCTGATGACAATTCTTAACGACATACTGGATTTTTCAAAGATCGAGGCCAAAAAACTGGATCTTGAATCGATCAATTTCAATCTTCGCGACAATATCGCCGACATCCTGCAGACGCTTACCTTCCGCGCCGCTGAAAAGGGGATCGAGCTTGCCTACCACGTTAATCCTAACATCCCTGACGCAGTCATAGGAGACCCTGTCCGTCTGAGACAGATTATTGTCAATCTGGTAGGAAACTCAATAAAATTCACGGATCATGGCGAGATTGTCGTTTATGTTAATGCTGAAGAAGGTCAGGGGGAAGAGGCGCAGCTCCTTTTCACCATTACCGACACAGGCATCGGAATTGCACCGGATAAAAAACAAAAGATATTTGAGTCCTTCTGCCAGGCAGATGCATCTACAACAAGGAGATATGGAGGCACCGGTCTGGGTCTTACAATATCTGCCAGACTTGTAGAATTGATGGGAGGCCGAATCTGGGTTGAAAGCGAGTTAGGCAAAGGCAGTTCCTTTCACTTTACAGTGCGGCTGAGCCTGCAGAAAGAACAGCATATCAAGAAGGTCCCCTGCAAGTTATGCAATCTGAAGGATCTGAGGGTTCTTGTGGTTGACGACAACAAAACAAACAGACGCATACTTGAAGATACCCTTAAAAACTGGCGTCTTAATCCGACAACAGCGGAAAGCGGACCTGAGGCGCTTAATATTATTGCTGCGTCATCAGGGTCAGGAAATGACTTTAGCCTGTTTCTCTTCGACATTAACATGCCGGAGATGGATGGTTTCACTCTGGCAGAACAGATACGCCATAATAAGGAATACAGGGATATTCCAATAATAATGCTTACCTCATCGGGTCTGCGTGGTGAGTCTGCCCGATGCCGTGAGATAGGAATCTCCGAATATTTAACCAAACCCGTCAAGCAGTCTACACTGCTTGATTCCATTTTAGATGCCCTGGGCGCGACAAAACAGGATAAAGCATTGCCGTCCATAACGAGCAGCACTCCGGTTCACAAAGGAACCCGCTCCCTGCATATCCTCCTTGCCGAAGACAATTCAGTTAACCAAATGATCGCATCGGCGATCCTGGGGAAAAAAGGCCATACCGTTGTAGTTGCTGAAAACGGCAGGGTGGCCGTTGAAGCCTTTGATTCTCAAAATGATCGTCCTTTTGATCTTATTCTGATGGACGTGCAGATGCCTGAAATGGATGGATTTGAAGCGACATCCCTTATACGGGAGAGGGAAAAGACAACAGGCAAGCACGTCCCTATTATCGCCCTTACAGCCCATGCAATGAAGGGGGACATGGAGACATGCATTAAGGCAGGAATGGACGGCTATCTTTCAAAACCCCTGAAGACGGATGAACTTTTTTCAGTCATAATGAAAATGACTGATGTGCCTGAGCAAAATGCTGAGATTTTCAATAATAATGAAGTCGAAAAGGAATCCGTGTTTGACATCAAACAGACCCTGGCGATTGTTGACGGCGATCCGGCGCTTCTAAAGGAGGTTATAGGGTTGTTTTCAGAAAGCTGCCCAATAAAATTGATTGCGATCCGCGATTCGATAATCAAAGGAGATGCATCAAGGCTGAATCAGGCAGCACATTCCTTTAAGGGTTCGGTGGCTAATTTTAACGCAAAAAAGGTTTATGACACTGCCTTCAAACTTGAGATGATGGGTAAAAATAATGATTTGTCAGGAGGGATGGAAGCGTTTGCACTTCTGGAAGTTGAAACAGAACAACTGAAACTGGCGCTTGACAAGTTTGCAAAGGAGGGCAATGGATGAGGATACTGATTGCGGAAGATGATTTTGTTTCGCAACGTCTCCTTATGGCTAAACTCGTCAAATGGGGATACGATGTGGAAGCCGCAGATAATGGCGATGACGCATGGAAAATCATCAAATCAGATAATGCCCCTAGGATTGCCATCCTTGACTGGATGATGCCTGGCGCTGACGGCGTTGAGTTATGTCGCAGGGTGAGGAAAGAGATATTAGAACCTTACACCTATATCATCCTTCTCACTGCTCAGCAGCGTGATGAAGATCTCATTATCGGGATGGAGGCAGGTGCCGACGATTATATCATCAAACCCTTTAAATCCAATGAACTCAAGGTGCGTCTTCGCGCAGGCAGGCGCATTATTGAACTGCAGAACGAATTGATAGAAGCCCGCGAGGCGCTCCGTGAGAAGGCCTCTCACGACCCCCTCACCGGACTCTGGAACCATGAGGAGATAATAAGGATAGTCGAAGACCACTTATCCAGGACTGAACGGGAAGGGGGTTATGTGTCTGTGATCATGGCCGACATTGATTATTTTAAGAGGGTCAATGACACGTACGGCCACATGGCCGGCGACGCAGTGCTTCGCATGACCTGTCACAGAATAATGTCACAAATCCGCGCCTATGATTCAGCAGGTCGTTATGGCGGAGAAGAATTTCTTATTGTCCTGCCGGGGTGTAAAAGGGGGGATGCAGCATCTGCGGCCGAAAGAATCAGATTTTGTATAAACCGTGACAGTATGAATATTTCCGAAGGCATGATACCGGTTACTATAAGCCTGGGAACGGCAACAAATAACAGGGAAAAGACCTGCAATGCAGAATCTCTGATACAGGCAGTTGATGCAGCCCTTTACAGGGCTAAAAAGAAGGGGCGCAATAGAGTAGAGGTTGCAGTTGACAGCGATATTGGAGTTGCCTGAGAGCTTCTTCTGTTCCGATGTCAGATTTTTTAAGCCGTGCCGATAAAAATGGCAGCTGTTATATTCAAGCAAAATCATTGCACGACGCAATACATTATCTAGTTTCGTATAAAAGAAGGCCGATACTCTGACAGGGTCAGGATATCGGCCTTTCATATTCATCACAATTTATTAGACAGGTATTTCCTTAAGGTCCGGCGAAATGATGAGCTTTGCCTCGGTGGCTGCCTGTATCTCATCGACCGTATATTTCGGATTATACTCGATCAGTTCAAGGCCCTTGTCCGTCACCTTCATAACTGCCATTTCCGTTACTATCAGATCGACAACCTTGACGGCGGTCAGAGGAAGACGGCATTTCTTCAGTATCTTCGGCGCGCCTTTGCTGGTGTGCTCCATGGCAATGATAACGTGCTTTGCCCCTACAACCAGGTCCATTGCCTCGCCCATGCCGGGGAGCATCTTGCCCGGTATAATCCAGTTGGCAAGGTTTCCTTCCTCATCGACTTCAAGGGCGCCCAGGACCGTCGCGTCCACGTGGCCGCCGCGGATTATACCGAAAGAGGTTGCGCTGTCGATATAGGCCCCGCCCGGGATAACGGAGGCAGGCTGTCCGCCGGCATCCACGTAATATCTGGACTCCATTCCGGGCGCCGGTTTTGTGCCCGCGCCTACTATGCCGTTCTCCGCGTGAAGGATGATCTTGACACCTTCAGGCAGGTAGTTCACAACCATGGTGGGTAGTCCGATCCCCAGATTGACGACATCGCCATCCTTGAGTTCCCTGGCGACCCTTGCTGCAATATAACCTTTAACATTATCCATTATATAGTCCTCCATCCACGACTTGGGTCAGCGATATAATCGATGAAAATGCCCTGTGTCACAACATTTTCAGGCTCAATTTCACCGAGTTCAACGATATGGTCGGCCTCAACTATTACAAGATCGGCAGCGGTCGCCATAACCACATTAAAAGTGCGCGTTGTGCCCCTGTACCAGACGTTGCCGCTCCTGTCGACCTTATATCCGATAATGAGCGCTGCATCCGCCCTGAGCGGGAGCTCAAGAAGATAGTCCCTGCCGTTTGTGTTGATCACCTGTTTTCCCTCGGCAATAATGGTGCCGAAACCTGTCGGCGTTAAAAATCCTCCCATCCCGTTTCCGCCGCAGCGGATGCGTTCCGCAAATGTCCCCTGAGGGATAAGCTGAACTTCCAGTTCACCGGAATTCATCTTCTGACCGACCTCTTTGTTAAGTCCAACATGTGTTGCGATAAGTTTTTTAATCTGCCCATTTGTGATCAGCTTGCCGACACCAAATCCGGGCCATGCCCCGTCGTTACAAATAAGAGTCAGATTTCTTGCATTCCGTCGTACGAGGGCGTCAATAACAGCATGAGGATTTCCACAGCCCATGAAACCGCCGACCATGATGCTCATACCGTCTTTTATCTGCTCGGCCGCTTCATCTACGGTAATAATTTTCGCCATATATTCTTCTCCCTTTCTATTAAACTAAAATAGCGCACATCCATAAATGTGAGCTTCCAATTGAGTTAAAAAATATCCTACAGTTCCACGCTATATAATTATAAAACCTTATTTTCTGTGGCAGAACTATAATGAATGTTAGGCTTGTATGTCAATGGCAAAATGACCTGCATCTTGCCTTTCTGATTCCGCTGAGGTTGAGAAACGGCGCGAACTTGAATTCTTTAGTGCACTTTTTATTTCCGAACCGATAACAATTTTATATTTTGATTTTTTTTTGCAATGAGATGAAAAATGTATTATTTATTCAGTAATATCCGGTTAAGATCTTGCAATGAGGAGGAACAGGCATCTTTGTCATGGGAGGCCCAATTTTTTAAATTGAAATGGGCGGTCTGCTGAGAATTCAGCACAAAGCCTGTGCAGCGGGCGGAAAGGGACCTCAATAATTATTAAGGATTGAGATCATGACAGATATTAATG
>Ga0153915_10004896_pt1 | contig 12397 bp, 11 predicted proteins | sample Opewatmetagenome_2_FD_107003 | JGI IMG/M metagenome (GOLD analysis project Ga0153915, IMG submission 107003) | Freshwater wetland microbial communities from Ohio, USA - Open water 3 Core 3 Depth 3 metaG | ecosystem: Environmental > Aquatic > Freshwater > Wetlands | place: USA: Ohio, Lake Erie... | reverse complement strand
CGTCCTAGCGAGAAGCTCCTTCTCGCAGACCGCGCTGACGGTATTGACGAAGTCGGCGTAGGCGGCTCCGGCCTGGAGGAAATTGATTTTGCCGTTCGAAGTATGGGAGTGCGGGTTGAGAAAGTCCCAACTCAGCTCGGTCAGCGCCAGGCTCTCGGCCGGGAACTCTCCCTGATAAGCGGTATTATGGAGTGTCAGGACGGCGGCCGCGGACTTGAGGCCGGGATCCTCCCGGTAGTGGGACCGCAGGAAGACGGGGATAAGGGCTGTCGGCCAGTTGTGGCAGTGAACGATGTCGGGGGAAAGATCGGCCCGGCGCAGGAACTCCAGGGCAGCCCGGCTGAAGAAGATGAACCGCTCATCATTGTCCAGGTAGTTCCCGGTGGGAGGACCGTAGATATTCTCGCGGAGAAAATACTTGGGGCTGTCGACGAGATAGATGTCATAGCCCTTCTGTTCCGCCCGGAGAATCGATGCCTTGGCCCGTTCTCCGTTCAGCGGGATAGGGATATCGGGAAAGACTGCCGTCGCGTCCAGCGAGGCGATCTGGGGAGTGCCGTACTTCGGCATGATCAGCGAGATTTTCAACCCCAGGGAGCTCAGATAGCGGGGGAGCGACCCGCAGAATTCCGCCAGCTCACCGGACTTGGCAAAAGGAGCCGCCTCCGGCGTGACCAGGGCAACACGGATGTCGTTTCGCATCGGCAGGCCAATATTAGCGGGCGAAGGCCCACTTGTCAAACAACTGGGGACGTTCCCCAAAGTACCACCCTGATCCAACTAAACTCCAAAGCAGAACGGGCACCAATTAATGATGGGGATAAATGCCAGGAATCGATGAAAAGCTAGGTCTGCAGGATGGTACTTTGGGGAACGTCCCCGTTTTATGGGAAGGTGGCCCAGGCCAGCTTCTCTTTGAGCAGGTCAAAATAGTTTCTCTTAGGCGAGGAGATCAGCTTGAGCTCGAACCCGGCCTTCCTGACCTCTATGACGTCGTCCTTTCCCAGGGTCATACCCCTCTGGCCGTCCAGCGTGAGGTAAACCTCCTCTCCGGCCGTCAGGAGCTGCAGCCTGATCCGGCAGTTCGACGCGACGACCATGGGACGGAACGAAAGAGTATGAGGGCAGATGGGCGAAAGAACGAGAGCGGGGACGTGGGGCTGGACGATGGGCCCGCCCGCGGAGAGAGAATAGGCGGTCGACCCTGTCGGCGTCGAGACGATCAAGCCGTCGGCCTTTAGGGCGGCGATCTCTCTCTCATCGATCCAGATGCCGATCTGGATCATCCGGGCGACGGCCCCTTTATTGATGACGACGTCATTCAGACAATAATAGCTTTTTCCCCGGCAAACCGCTTCGAGGAGTAAACGGGGACTGATGAGCTTCTCCTGAGCGGCGAGAAAGGAATCCAGCGTCAAATAGATCTCCTCGATCGGCACTTCTGTCAGGAAGCCGAGGCGTCCCAGGTTGACTCCCAGGACAGGGATATTCCTCTGGGCGGCCAGGTGGGCGATGCTGAGAAGGGTGCCATCCCCTCCCAGGACGATCATCAAGTCGACCCGGCCCGGAAGCTCATCCCGTGGAACCCCGTCCTTGAGGAGCAGCTTGCGGGCCGCCACCTCCTCCAGAAGGCAGCCGATCTTTCTCTCCTCCAAACCCCGCATCAGGCCGCGGACGATCTCCTCGATGTTTGGCGTGTGAGGCTTAATGACGATGCCGGCCGTTTCGATCTTACTCCCCATAGACCACCTCCCTCACCAGTTCCCGGGCTTCTTCTGGAGCCAGGGACGGTCCTGTCAACGTCCAGTGAACGAAAAACTCCCGGTTCCCCTTCTGTCCGCGGACCCTGCATCCGTGAAGACTCTGGGCTCTGAAACCGAGTTCCCGCGCTCCTTCGAGCAGCTGGTCCAAAACCGCTGCGTGTTGGACCGGGTCGCGGACGACCCCCCGTTTTCCCACCTGTCCCTTCCCCACTTCGAACTGGGGCTTGAGCAAGCAGACGACATCGCCTTCAACCAGGAACTGCCGAACCGCCGGGAGCACTTTGAGGACGGAGATGAAAGACAGATCCATGGTTATGAGGTCAGGACGTTCCCCGAAATCCCCGGCATCAAGATAGCGGGCGTTCTTCTCGATCAGGACGACCCGCGGGTCCCTCCGCAGACGCCAATCGAGCTGGCTCGTGGAAACGTCGACAGCGTAGACCAGCCTGGCCCCTCTTTGAAGCAGGCAATCCGTGAACCCGCCGGTCGAAGCTCCCAGGTCCGCTGCAACCCTCCCCGCAGCCGGGACGCCGAAAGCCTCCAATGCCTCGGAGAGTTTCAGGCCGCCGCGGCTGACAAAGGGCGTGCCCTTTTCGACAACGAGAGGGATCCCGGCCTTGAGGAGCTCGCCGGGTTTTTCCACCTTCCGGCCTCCGGCAGTGACGAGCCCGGCCATGATGAGCGCCTGGGCTTTCTCCCGGCTTTCCGCCAGGCCCCGGCTGAGGACGGCCCGGTCGGCTCTTTCCTTTTTTTCCATGCTCTCATTATGGGGACAGAGGGCTTTGTTCACAGAGAAACCGCCGGATCCGGCTGGCCAGTCCTGCGGCATCCAACCCGTAGATCTTGCGGATCTGGTCGGCCTTCCCCATAGGATAAATCTCCGCGGGAAGGCCGATAGCGAGGAACCGAAGGTCGAAGCGGCGCTCCCGGTCGAGAAGTTCACGGACCGCGCTCCCGAACCCCCCGCTGACAACTCCTTCCTCGACGGTGATCACCGCATTCCCCTTTTGGGCATAAGGGAGGATAGCCTCCTCATCCAGGGGCTTGGCGAACCGAGCGTTGATGACGGCCAGGGAGAGGCCCTCTTTTTCCAGCTCGGTCGCCGCCTCGAGGGCGGGGTAAACCATGCTTCCGTAGGCCAGCAGCAGGCCCTTTCCTTCCTTCAAGAGCTCGCTTCGTCCCGCCTCGATCTCCCGGGGATTGTCCTCGAGAGCGACTCCGCGGCCCTTGCCCTTGGGGAAGCGGATGGCCGTCGGATGGCCGTAGGTGAACGCCGATTTCAGCATGCGCTGCAATTCGTTCTCGTCTTTGGGCGCCATGACGATCATATGAGGCATGTGCCGCAGATAGATGATATCGTTGACCCCTTGGTGAGTCGGCCCGTCATCCGAGACGATGCCGGCGCGGTCCAGGGCAAAGACGACAGGCAGGTCCTGGAGCGAGACATCTTGGTAGAGCTGGTCATAGGCACGCTGCAGGAACGTGGAGTAAATGGCCACCACCGGCTTCATGCCCCGCAGCGCCAGGCCAGCCGAGAAATTCACGGCATGCTGCTCGGCGATGCCGACATCATAGAACCGGCCGGGCAATTCCGCGGCGAAGCGGCCCAGTCCCGTCCCGTCCGGCATGGCGGCTGTGATCGCGATGATCCTCTCATCCCGGCGTGCCAGCTTGAGCATGGCCTGGCCGAAGACCTGCGAATACGTGGGCGCCGTGGCATTGCTCAGCGGCTCTCCCGTTGCCCGGTTGAACGGCGCCGTGCCGTGAAACCTTTCGGGGTTTGTCCGGGCCGGGGCATATCCACGCCCTTTCTGGGTAACACAGTGGATAAGGACCGGACCTTCATAGGTCCTGGCGTCCTCGAAGACCTCGATCAGGGAAGGAAGGCTGTGGCCCTGGACCGGCCCGACATAGCGGATGCCCAGCTCCTCGAAGACCAGCCCGGGGAAGAAGACTTTTTTGACGGTATCTTCTAGCGCCCGGCCGACCCTGATGATGGGCTGGCCTACGGCCGGGATGGATTTGAGGATGGATTTGGCATGGTCTTTGATCCTGATATAATGCTGGCCGGAGACGAGGTAGGAGAGGTACTTGGACATGGCGCCCACGTTCGGCGAGATCGACATCTCGTTGTAATTGAGCACGATGATGACCGGCTCGCGGAGGTGGCCGATCTGGTTAAGCGCCTCCCAGGCGACGCCGCCGGTCAGGCCGCCGTCGCCGACCACGGCGATGACCTTATGGTCGTCCTTGCGCTTGTCTCTGGCCACGGCGATCCCCAGGGCAGCCGAGAGGGCGGTCGAGGCATGACCCGTATTATAAATATCGTGCTCGCTTTCCCCCCGGTCGGGAAATCCCAGAATGCCCTGGTGCTGGCGCAAAGTGCAAAACCGCTCCCTCCGTCCGGTCAGGATCTTGTGGGTGTAGCACTGGTGACCGACATCCCAGATGATCGTGTCGCGGGGAGAATCGAACACATAGTGGAGGGCGATTGTCAGCTCCACAGCGCCCAGGTTGGAAGCCAAATGTCCGCCGTTCCTGGAAACGACATCCAGTATTATGGCCCGGATCTCAGACGCGACGAGGGGAAGCTTATCCTGCGGGAGCTTCTTCAAGTCCTGCGGACTGCGGATGGAATCGATGATCTTAGGCACGGACGGCCTCCCTCTCGGGCTCAAGGAGAGAAACGGCGAGCCAGCGGAGCTCTTCGGCCCGGGACGAAAATGGCCTTAGAGAGTCGACGGCGCTACGGACCAGGTCCAGTAGCCTTTTGCCGGCCTTCTCGCGTCCAGCGAAGGCGACGTAATCGGGCCGTTCCCGGTGGCCTGTTTTCTTTGTGCCGTGTGAGTCCAGGATATCGTCCCGGACTTGAAAGGCCAGCCCGACGTTCTTTCCGTAGTCCAGGATGGCTCTCCTCTCGGCCGGACGGGCCCGGCCGAGGATAGCCCCCACCTCGACTGCGGCGGCGATCAGCGCTCCTGTCTTTTTGAGGATCAGCTCATCGATTTTCGGCCGGGTGATCTCCCGCGGCTTCAAAGTGATGTCCAGCACCTGACCGCCGATCAACCCGCGGACACCGGCGCTGCGACTGATCGTCCAGATGGCCTCCTGCTTCCGCGGCAGCGCATCCGCGGGCACATCGGCTCCGGTCATCACCTCGAAAGCGAGTGTCAGCAGCCCGTCCCCGGCGAGGATGGCCAGGTCTTCGCCGAAAGCCCGGTGGCAGGTCAACTTGCCCCGCCTGAAGTCGTCGTTATCCATTGAGGGAAGGTCATCGTGGACAAGGGAGTAATTGTGAATGAGCTCTATGGCGCAGGCAAACGGGAGGAGCGGGCGGGGTGGGACGCCGAAACAGGCGCCGGAGGAAAGAAGCAGAAGAGGACGGAACCGCTTGCCCCCCGGAAGGACGGCGTAGCGCATCACCCGGGAGAGGGGGGAAGCGTCCCGCAAGAGGAGCCGCTTGAGCTCGCTCTCGATCAGGCGTTTTTTCGCGGCCAAGCTTTCTTGGACTTGCATGAGCTCAGAAGGGAGTCTCCTCCTCTTCGTCTTCGTCTTCCTTCTCATCCTCCTCGTCCTCTTCGTTTTGTTCTTCTTTCTCCGAGGAAAAACCCACTTCCCGGTCGAGGTCAAAGGGCTCCTTCCGGACCTCTCCCTTTTCGTCCTTGAGCAGGATCTCAACTTTTTTCTCGGCCTTCCCCAGCTCTTCCCGCAGGTACTTGGCCAGCTTGACCCCTTTCTCAAAGAGGGCCAGGGATTCGTTCAGGGAGAGCCCTCCCTTTTCCAGCTTCTGGACAATGCTCTCAAGGTCAGTCAGGGCCTTTTCGAAGCTCAGGCTGGTCATTTTTTCTCCTTTGTCAGGCGGTCCTCGAGCCGCGTCTCCGGGTCGATGCCGCTCACCCGGCAGGTGAACGCACCCTTGTAGAATGCTACGGTGACCTCCTTATCCGGGTCGACGTCTTCAACCCTCCGGATGAGCCGGAGGTCGTCCTTCCAGCACAGGGTGTAACCTTTTTTCAATATGTTCAACGGGCTGAGGTTGTGGAGCTCGAGGGAAAGCTTGTCCCAGCGCGCCGTCAGGTTCTGGAGGAGGCTCCGGACAGCCGCAATCATCTTCTCATCAAAGAGCGCCAGAGAGTGCCGGTTCTCAGCGAGCTGCATTTTCTTTTTCCGGAAGACGTCCCTGGCCCTCTGCTCGAGCTCATCCACCCGCTGTTCTAAGCCGTAAAGGGCGATCCGGAAATTGGGAAAGATGCGATGCTGACTGAGGTTCATGACGAGCTGCTTTCTGCCCTGGAGGAAATAGAGCACGTTTTGGGCCAGCCGTCTGTGCAGTCCATCGAGCCGGTCAACGAGCGCCTGCTCTTCTTTGATCACGATCTCGGCCGCCACCGACGGCGTTGAGGCCCGGATGTCAGCGACGAAATCGGCGATGGTATAGTCGACTTCATGGCCCACAGCAGAGATGACCGGGACGGGGGAGCGAAAAATCGCCCGGGCCACTTTTTCTTCATTGAAGGCCCAGAGGTCCTCGATCGACCCTCCTCCGCGGCCGACGATGAGGACGTCGATGTCCGGCTGACGCCCCAGATAATCGATGCCCTCGACGATCTCTTCGGCGGCGCCTTCCCCCTGAACTTTGGCCGGATAAATAAGGATATGGAGCCGGGCAAATCGCCGTTCCAGGGTCCTCAGGATGTCGATGATGGCGGCCCCGCGCGGCGAGGTCACGATTCCGACCTTCTTGGGGAAAAGCGGCAGCGGCTTCTTGTGCTTGGGGTCGAAAAGGCCTTCGGCCCGGAGTTTTTCCTTGAGCTGTTCGAAGGCCAGTTGGAGCGCTCCCTTCCCTTTTGGCTCGATAAGGTCCGCCATGAGCTGGTATTGCCCGCGGGCCTCATAAATACTCACTTTTCCCCGGCAGACCACTTTCAAGCCATCCTTGAGCTCGAACTTCAATTGCCGGACGTTGCTCCGCCACATCACGGCCTGGAGCTGGCACTGCTCGTCCTTGAGGGTGAAGTAGAGATGGCCGGAAGGGGGGCGCCCCAAATTGGATATCTCCCCCTCGACCCAGAGGAGAGGGAAAGCGTTCTCGACCTCAAGCTTCACCAGCCGGGTGATCTCCGAGACCGTGTAGATCCGGTCGGGCTTCACCAGGCTCTCGTCAATCACCGCTCTCCTCGACGATCATCTCCCGGCGTATCGAGAGGGCCCGGCCGGTCGCGGCATTCACTTCGATGAACACCGCGGAGAGGACCAAGCCTTCTTTTTCCGGCTCGAAGCGCTGCGGCCGCGCCGTGAGAAAGCGGGCCACCGCCTGCTCCGGCCGGATGCCGATGACAGAGCGGTATCCTCCCACCATGCCGACGTCCGTGATACAGGCGGTGCCTCGGGGCAGGATGCGTTCGTCGGCCGTGGGGACATGGGTGTGGGTCCCGATGAGGGCCGAGACTTTGCCATCGAGGTACCAGCCGAGGGCCTGTTTTTCCGAAGTGGCCTCGGCGTGGAAATCGACGACGATGATGGGCGTAACGGCCCGGAGCTTGGCTACTTCGCTGTCGGCCACCCGGAACGGGCAATCGAGCGCCTCCATGAAAACCCTTCCCTGAAGGTTCAGCACTCCTGCCTTCCAGCCTCTTGGACTCTCCAGGATATAGGAGCCCCGGCCGGGATTCAGGGGAGGATAGTTGGCCGGCCTGAGCAGCCGGGGCTGCCGCTCAAGGTAAGGAAGGGCCTCTTTCTTGTCCCAGACATGATTGCCCGAAGTGAGCACATCGACCAGCCCGAGGAGCTCCGCTCCCACCTCCTCGGTGATCCCCACACCGCCGGCTGAGTTTTCGCCGTTGGCCACGATGAAATCCGGCGAATACCTCTCCCTCAACCGGGGCAGAAATTTGCGCAGAGCCCGGCGTCCCGGGTGCCCGATGATGTCCCCGATGAAAAGGAAGCCCAGCTTATCTGGCATATTCCACGGCCCTCATCTCGCGGATGACGGTGACCTTGATCTGCCCGGGGTAATCGAGCTCGTTCTTGATCTTCTGGGCGATGTCCTTCGCCACCAGAGCGGCGCGGTCGTCGGAGACCTTCTGGCTTTCGACGATGATCCTGATCTCCCGGCCGGCCTGCAGGGCGAACGCCTTTGAAACCCCTTCGAAAGAGTGGGCGATCTCTTCGAGCTTCTCCAGCCGCTTGATGTAAGTTTCGAGGAGCTCGCGCCGCGCGCCCGGCCGCGCCGCCGATAAGGTGTCCGCGGCCTGGACGAGGACGGCCTCGACCGAAGGAAAATCGACATCCCGGTGATGGGAGGCGATGGCCTGGGCGACTTTTTCCGACTCGCCGTATTTCTTGACCAGCTCGACGCTCAGCTCGGTGTGCGTTCCTTCGACATCCTTATCCACGGCCTTGCCGATATCATGCAGCAAGCCGGCCCTCAGGGCCACCTGCGTGTCCAGGCCCAGCTCTTTCGCCATCAGGGCGCACAGCATGGCCACTTCCTTGGAGTGCTGGAGCACGTTCTGGCCGTAACTCGTGCGGTACTTCAATTTGCCCAGAAGCTTGACCAGCTCGGGGTGGATGTTCTGGACCCGGAGCTCGAGCATGACCGATTCCCCTTCCTGCTTAATCTTGTTCTCGAGCTCCACCTTGATGTTCTCGACAATCTCCTCGATCCGCGCCGGGTGGATTCGGCCGTCGATGACGAGCTTCTCGATAGCCAGCCGGGCGAGCTCGCGACGGATCGGGTCGAAGCTGGAGAGGATCACGGCCTCCGGCGTATCATCGACGATAATGTCGACTCCGGTGGCCAGCTCCAAGGCCCTGATGTTCCGTCCCTCGCGGCCGATGATCCGGCCTTTCATGTCCTCAGATGGAAGGTCCACGACGGAGACGGTTGATTCGACGACATGCTCGGCCGCGGACCGCTGGATGGCCTGGGTGATGATCTCCCGGGCCAGCCCCTGGCTTTTCTCCCGGGTCTCCTCCTCGATCCGGCGGACCACCTGCACGGACTCGAGCCTGGCCTCATCCTCGATCTTCTTGATGAGCTGGCCCTTGGCCTCCTCCTGGGTGAGTCCGGATATCCGTTCCAGCTCCTCCATCTGTTTCTTGACCAGCCCGGTGACTTTTTCTTCTTGGACGTCGAGGTCCTTCTCCCGCTGGAAGACGCGACGCTCCCGGCCCGAAAATTCCCTCTCGCGTCTTTCCATTGCCTGGAACCGGCGGTCAAGGTTTTCCTCCTTGTTGACCAGGCGTCGCTCCATTTCATTGATCTTCTTCCGCCGCTCCCTGGTTTGCCGGTCGAAGTCCTCTTCAAAGTTCTGGGACCTTTCCTTCAGCTCGGCAGAGGCCTTTTGGGTGATCTGGTTCGCTTCCGATGTGGCCTTTTCCAGGACGGCTTTGGCCTCTTCTCGAGCCCGGAACAGGTCCTGGGCGACCTGCCGCTTCCGGAGAAAATAATAGACGATGGCGACAACCCATAGGACCAGGGCCGAAACGCCGATAATGAGTGCCAGGTTCACGTTCCACCTCCTTCGAGGAGGGGCAGATGAGAGGTCCGGAGGAAGCCTATGAGACTACATGGAAAAGACGAGGGGTTGAACCAGCGGTCGCGGCCGCCCTTGAGCGGCCGGGCTTTTTATGGATTTTTCTCCAGATCATCGTATTCCTTGTCTTCATGTAAGAGTTGGGTGTCCAGGCTCCCGATGTCACTCTCCATCTGCCCGATGACTTCATCCAGTTGATCCAGCTTCTTCTGGCTCAGGAAAAATTCGTCGGCGATGTTCATAGCCGCGAGCACGGCGATCTTCAGCATATCCGCCGACTTCGATTTAACAGCAACTTCGTGCATCTTCTGATCAACGTAAGAAGTCAGATGATTTATATATTTCTCATCCTCTTCTCCTCTAACTCTAATACGGTACTTCTGACCGTAAATCTCAACTTCGATAATGCGGTCGATCATAACCCGAGCTTATCGATCTGCCCGATGATGGCCTCGATTTTTGCTTTGATGGCTTCCCTCTCGGCTTCGCAGCGCTTCAGGTCCTCCTCGAACTTGAGCGTCTTTCGGGACTGATCTTCGTAGTCCTTGACGCCGGCCTTGAGCTCTTTGGCCTGCTGCTTGAGCTTCTCGTTTTCGGCCGTCAGCTTGTGTACGTAATCGATAACCTGGGAGATCTTTCCTTCGAGTATCTTAATTCTTTCCAGCTCGGTTGTCAATTTAGCCTCCCTCCCTTAACTGGGCCCCGAAGGCCCGCTTGAGTTGACTTAAAACCTGTTGCTCCGCGCGATCCACCTCTTCGGCCAGGAGTGTCCTCTGGGGATGACGGTAAACGATGCGGAATAACAGGGATATTTTGTCCTTGGGGACCGATTCACCGCGATACACGTTGATCAGCCGCGCCTCCTCCAGGATGGGCAGGGGGACCTTCCCGATCGCCTGGCAGATGTCCTGATAGGCCACATCGCCGGGCACGAGAAGGGACACATCCCGGATGATGGCCGGGTACCTGGCGACCGGCTCATAAGAGAACGGCTTGGGCTGCTTGCCAAACAGGGCCTCGAGGTCGACCTCGGCGGCCCAGACCGGCTGTTTCAAGTCAAAAGCCTCCTTGAGCCTGGCGGCCATCTGACCGAGGAATCCGACTCTTTCCTCTTTATACGCCAAGGTCAGGCCGGACCCGGATTCAAAGCAAGGATGCTCGGCTTTCTCAAAGGAGAACGCCTCGTACCGCAACTGCTGGAGGAGGGCCTCACAGACGCCCTTGATGTGGAAAAAATCCGCTTCCCGGCTCATCTGCCTCCAGTTCGGCTCCTCCCGCATCCCCAAGCTTAGGAGCCCCAGGGTCAGGCGCTCCTGGCACCCATGGTCATCGCGGAAATAGATATTGCCGGTCTCGAAAATCTGGACGGAGTCCAAGCCGCGATTCTTGTTCCAGGCCGTTGTTTCCAGGAGGCCGCCGAGGAGGCTCGTCCTCAGAAGCGATGCCCGGGCGGAAATGGGATTCCGGATCTCCACGGCCGCCAACCCGGTCGCCAGCAGCCGCTCCTTATCCGCGTCCGAAAAGCTGAAATTGACGACCTCGTTGAACCCGTAATGAAGCAGAAGCGGCCGGACACGGGCCAGCTTCTCTCGCCTCTTGTCCGGGATCGGCGCAACAACCTTGAGGGGAGGAACGACTGAAGGGATTCGCTCGTACCCATAAAAGCGGGCCACCTCTTCGATCAGATCGGCCTCACGGTCAAGGTCCACCCGCCAGCTGGGAACCTTGACTCGCCAGACTCCCGGCTGCTGCAGCTCGACACCCATTTCCAGGTCGATGAGAATCTTCGGAACGAAGGACTCGTCAATCTCTACCCCGAGGAGCTCGTTGATCCGCCGATGGCGCAGGATGACTTCTTTCTTCTTGGGGGGAAGCGGGAAGACGTCGGCCGGCTTCTTTGCCGACCGGCCTCCGAATTCGGAGAGGAGCGAAGCCGCCATCAAGGCCGCTTGAGGCGGGAAGGCGATGTCCGCGCCCCTCTCGAACCGGTAGGACGCATCTGTCTGCAGGCCGGCTGCCTTGCGGGTCAACCGGATCGAGACGGGATTGAAATAGGCGCTCTCGATGAAGACGTCAGTCGTCCCTTCGGTGACAGCAGACTCCTGTCCCCCTATGACTCCGGCCAGGGCGATCGGCTTCACCTCGTCGGCGATGACCAGCATGTCCGGAGATAGACTCAGATCCTTGCCATCGAGGCAAAGGAGCCTCTCCCCTTTCTTGGCCCTCCGGATGACCACCCGGGCCCCGGCGATCTTGTTCAAATCGAAGGCATGGATGGGATGGGAGGTCGAAAAGAGGACATAGTTGCTGATGTCGACGACGTTGTTGATAGGGTTAAGCCCCATGGATCGGATCCGTTTCTGCAGCCAGGCGGGCGAGGGCCCGACTTTGACACCCTTGACCACGATCCCGCAATACCTCGGACAGAGGTTTTCGTCCAGGATCTGGACATCCGCCAGGTCCGAGGTCTGGACAGCGAGTTCCTGGAGCGGCCAGTCCCTCTTTTTGAGGCGAAGGCCCAGCGCTGCGGCCAGTTCGCGAGCCATGCCCATATGGCCCAGTGTGTCGGGACGGTTCGAGTAGGTTTCGACCTCGAGGACGACGTCTTCGTCTTCTTCCTCGCGGCCCTCGACCATCTGGCCGACGCGTTCCAGGGCCTCGACGGCCGTCTGGACAGAGAAATCCCCGTCCAGATATTCCTTGAGCCACTCCAGACTGATCTTCATTTCAAGCTAAACTGCCGGGTGAAGCGCAGGTCGTTCTCATAAAATATCCGCATATCCGCGATCTGATAGCGGAACATGGCCGTCCTCTCGATGCCCAGGCCGAACGCCCAGCCGGAATATTTCTCGGGGTCGATATTGACGTTCTTGAGGACCTGGGGGTCAACCATCCCCGCTCCCAGGAGTTCTTTCCAGCCGGTGCCTCCGCAGATGGGACAGTCCGAGTCCTTCCCGCGGCAGAGGCTGCAATTGATATCCACTTCGGCCGAAGGTTCGGTGAAAGGGAAAAAGCTCGGCCGGAATCGGAGTTTTGTTTCTTTGCCGAACATCTGGTGAACAAAGACGGTTAACACGCCTTTCAGATCTGCAAAGG
>Ga0153915_10004895_pt1 | contig 12400 bp, 15 predicted proteins | sample Opewatmetagenome_2_FD_107003 | JGI IMG/M metagenome (GOLD analysis project Ga0153915, IMG submission 107003) | Freshwater wetland microbial communities from Ohio, USA - Open water 3 Core 3 Depth 3 metaG | ecosystem: Environmental > Aquatic > Freshwater > Wetlands | place: USA: Ohio, Lake Erie... | reverse complement strand
TGCGCCAGGCGGCTCTTGCCGCTGCGGGCGCCGCCCAGGATCAGAGTAATCTTCTTCACGGCTGACTCCCGGCTGGTTTTTCCAACAATTCACATTCTGTGATCTTGAGAAACCAGTGGTTATTTCTTTTTTCTTTCTCAGCCCGGCGGATCTCCAGGCGTTTTTTAAAGAGCGGCCCATCCACCACCAGGGTATGAAATTCACCGGCTTCACCGCAGGGCGAAATTTCATCATCGTAAGCTGAGAGTTCCTTCAAGAATGCAGCATCATATTTCCTGCCCAGCCATTTCTCATCCAGCAGATCGGCCTGAACAGCCACCACCACGGCCTCAAAGCCCAGGTCGATAAAACTCCGGGCAACATCTTCCTGATGTTCCTCCCAGAGCGGCAAAAGGGGCATGACCCCGGCACCGGCACAGACACGGGTGATCCAATCACGATGTGGACCGAAGTCAATATCGCCAAACACCCCGTATTTGACGCCCTGGCTTTTCAATCGCTGCAGAGTGGAGGAAAAGATAGCTTCATAGTTGGCGGAAGTAGAAGGCTGCTGCAAAAGAGGCAACCCCAGGGCCTCAGCCTGCAGGCGAATCCAGCGGGCAGGCAAACCGTGCGAGCAGGAACGGCGTTGATCGCTGGTAACCATATTCAGCAAACAGGCGATCTGGAATCCCTGCTGAACAGCCCGGTAGGCCGCCTGGCAGCAGTCCTTACCGCCGCTCCAGGAAATAAAGGTCTTTTTCATTTTTTACACCTGTCCAATAAATGAGAGGTATCATTCAGCAAACTTAAAATGGCCGTCTGATCGTAGGTATCCACGATACTCAGCGAAGCCAGGTCGATACGGATTTTCCAGCGGCTGGCCAAATCCAGCTTCAGGAGCTGGCAAATCAGGGAACGCAGAACACCGCTGTGAGCGACAATCAGGACTGTCTGTTCCGGGCTGAAATTATCCAGGCGTTTCTTAAAACCGGCGATGCGAATTTCCAGTTGAGAAAGCCCTTCGCCCTCCGGATAAACTAACTCCGTATAATTGTTAACCCACATTTGGGCGACCTGGGGAAACTGAGCTTCCACCTCGCTGAAATTCAAGCCTTCTATCGATCCGAAATCGATTTCCCTTAATTCAGGACAGCCGACTACCGGCAAATTGTGCAGGGAAGCCAGGGTTTGGGCAGTCAACACGGCCCGGCGCAGTGTCGAGGAATAAATAAAATCGATTTTTTCAACGGCCAGGCGGTCACGCAGCTGCTCAGCCTGTCTTAAACCGAGCGGGCCCAGTCCCACATCGGTCCGGCCCCAATAACGCTCAGCGCTGTTGCGGTCGGTTTCTCCGTGTCTAACCAGCAGTAATTTAGCCAAAGTGCCTCCTTATTAATTAAAGCAGCCAGTGATTGAAGGAAAGGAGCAAGACTATTAAAAGGACCACCAGCAGTGAAATCTCATTGATAGCGCCGTAGATATCACCCGTTAAACCCTTCAGCCGGTTTTTAAAATGCAGGGCCGTTAAATTAGCCGCCAGCCAGACACCTGCCATCACAACCAGGCCAGCCCACCTGAATAAAGCGACCGCTACAATCAAAGTGACCAGGGTAGCGAAGATGAAATGGCGCGGGGTAACCGCGTCTTTAAAAGCCTTGCCCAGGCCCTCGGGCCGCGCGTAGGGGTAGACAAAGATAGAATTGACCATTGCCCAACGGCTGATGACAGGCGCAACCACCAGGACGGGCAAATTAACTGAATCCGGGATATGATTGAGGGTAACATACTCAACCAGCAGAAAGAGCGCCAGCCCGATGGCTCCGAAGCCGCCGATACGGCTGTCTTTCATAATGGCCAGCCGCTGCTCAGGGGTCTGTCCGGCCAAACCGTCGAGGGCATCCGTCAGACCATCCAGGTGCAGACCGCCGCTCAGCACAGCCAGGGCCGCTACTAAAAGCACGTTGACCACGGCCGCCGGCAGTATAAAGCTCAGCCCCCAGTTCAGACCGGCCAGAATCAGACCGATGACCAGTCCCACTACCGGAAAATAGACGCAGGAGCGTCCCATCTGTTCAGCGCTGAAATTGCGCTTGATCGGCAGCAGTGTTAAAAATTGGAAGGCAGCCAAAAACTCCAAAGTTTATTCTCCCTTTAGTATTCTCTTCACTTTACAAGATGCTCTTTTTTTCCAGGCGCGAATAACGTACATTTAGATACCGAAGGCCCCGCATGAGTGCAACAAATTGGGATTTGTATATCGCTCCTTTTACTCCTTAGTAGATACGCCCGCTTCCGTGAAAGTGGCCATTTCAGAAAGAGTCCGGCAGGCGGCCTCGGCCAGGGTCATGCCCAGGGCGGCTCCGGTGCCTTCACCCAATCTCATTTCCAGGGCCAATAAAGGCTTCAGTCCTAAATAATCTAACAGGTATTGATGCCCGGGTTCAACCGAAACGTGTCCGGCGATCAGATAGTCCTTGACCTGAGGACAGAGGCCGGACGCGATCAGAGCCGCCGCACCGGATATGAAACCGTCTATTACTACCGGCACACGGTTGGCGGCAGCGCCCAGGATCACACCGGCCAAACCGCCTATCTCCAGGCCGCCCACTTTAGCCAGGACTTCCAGAGGTTGAGCGGCCGACGGCTGATTGACCTTCAACGCTTTTTCAATAACGGCTATCTTGCGCTGAAGCTGTTCGTCCGATAAGCCGGTACCCCGCCCGGTTACTTCCGCCACACTTTTCCCGGTTATCACCGCGCAAATAGCGCTGCTGGCAGTTGTATTGCCGATGCCCATTTCACCCGTTCCCACGATATCCAGGCCCTTATTGATCTCGGACTGCACCACTTCAATACCGGTCTCAATAGATAACCTGGCCTGGTCCAGGCTCATTGCCGGGCCCACACACATATTTTGCGTGCCCTGCGCGATTTTATGTCTGAGAATGCCCAGGAATGAAGAGGTCTTGCCGGCAATGCCGATGTCTACCACGATGACTCTGGCCCCGATCTGGCGGGAGATCACATTGATGGCAGCGCCGCCTCTCACGAAATTGAGGACCATTTGAGCAGTCACGGTCTGAGGATAGGCGCTGGTGCCTTCCGCCACCACCCCATGATCAGCCACCATCACAATCACCGCTTTCTGCTTGACCTGGGGTTTGGATTTGGCCTGAATACCGGCCAACCGGATGGAAAGGTCTTCCAACCGGCCCAGACTGCCGGCCGGTTTGGTCAGTATTTCCTGCCTGGCCCTGGCCAAAGACATCGCGTTCTTGTCCAGGGGTTGAATGTTTTTAATTATATCGGTTAATGATTTAGCCATAGGACTCCTTTAAAATAATTCAAAATATTTAAATTGGATAGGATCCGCAGATACGACAATAGGCCGTGTTCTCTTTAACACTACCGCCGCATTCAGGACACTTCGCGACGTTGGCAGCGCTCAAACAGGGAACCCCCACGCAGCGCCGATATATTTCGTAGTAATGCAAATGCTCTTTGCTGCGCAGCCTGACTTTATCATCAACCAGATAGCGCTCCTTTTTTTCAGCATACTCCGAGTTCGAGATGCACGCCTCGTAAAAGGAGGGCAGAGCAGTCGTCCCGCAGCCCACCTCCAGGGGCGCTTTAACCCGCCAGACCAGATCGGAAAAGAGGATACTCTCGAAAGCCCGGCGCAATATCCATTTGCCATAGGTCTGCCCGTTATGCTTTTCGATCAAGAGCCCGGGATCAAGACGCATAGCCAATGACTTAAATTCAGAATCGAGGAAAGGCAGGCTGACCTCGATCCCCAGATGCTTAGCCAGGGACAGGGAGGAAAAAGACATATTGGACCACATTTTGGCGAGTTCAGCCGCCAATTTATCCGGGGTAAGATCAAAAAGGAAGCTGTAGCCAGCCAGCAACTCATCTCCCCCATCGCCGGTCATCACGGAAGAAAGCCCCTTTTCTCTAGCGGCCTGCAGTCCGATATAGCAGGCCACGCTGTTGCGGATTTCCATAGGGTCAAAAGTCCCCAGGACCGGCACCACCGCTTGAAGGCCCGACTCCAACTGTTCTTCCCCAAAGTAATGGACCGCGTGGTTGAGATAAAAACGGGCAGCCGCTTTTTTAGCATATTCAATATCGGGCGCGGGGGCTCCCCGCCAAGCCACCGTCAGGCAATAGGGTTTTTGCCGGCGGGCAGCCAGCGCGGCCAGTACAGAGGTGTCCAGTCCCCCGGAGAGAAGCAGCCCCTCCGCGGGATGACGGTTAACGCTGGACTCCAGGGCCTGGACCAGGGCGGCCATTTCAGCCTCTAAAGACACTGTTTTATTAAGAGCCTTCATCTAATTCCCCTTTTTGCTTCATTCTGGTCAGGACATCTATCAATTGGCGGCAGTCCTTAAGGGAGCGAGGCGATAAGCGGATGTAATCCGGACAGCCGAAGGATTTACAATCACGTACGAGGAAACCTTGCCGCAGAAGGGCCTGCCGCAATGACCTGGCGTTAGGGACCTTGACCAGGAAGAAATGGGTTTGCGAGGGCAGGGGAGACCAGCCGATGCGGGCCAATTCCGCAACCAGGAATTGTTTGGACTGCCAAATTTTTCTTAACGATCGCCTCAGGTATTCATCCGACTCCAGCACAGCTAATCCGGCCTGCTGAGCGGCCACGTTGACATTCCAGGGCAGGCAGACCTGCCGGAGGACCCGGATAATATCCTCCCTGGCCAGAGCGTACCCCAGGCGCAATCCAGCCAGCCCGTAGTCTTTAGTCATGGACCTGATAATAATCAGGCTGCCGTTGTCGATAAGGGGCAGGGAGGACCAGGGCCTTTCCACAAAATTAAGATAAGCCTCATCCAGGACCAATAAGCCGTCCTGAAGACAGGCCATGAGCGTTTCAATCTCCGCCCAACCCAGGTAATGCCCGGTGGGGTTATTGGGATTACAGAGAAAAACGGCCCGGGGCCGTTGTTCCCGCACCAAATCCAGCAGTCCTGTGATTTGGACGGAACCGCTTTCCCAACCCGGCCAGCGGCAAACGACTACTTCTGCCCCGGCCAGACGGGCGGCAGCCTCATATTCCCCATAAACAGGACCGGGGATGAGAATACAGTCGCCTTTATTGAAATACGCTAAAGCGATCATCCGGATCAGCTCCGTCGTGCCGCTCCCAACCAGGATACGGTCGGGTGAAAGGCCGAGCTTTTGAGATATTTTCGAGCGTAACTCAGAAGACTGTGAATCCGGATAGGCATTGATTTTCAACCTGCGCAGGCTTTGCCGGACCCGGGAGGCAGGCGGAAAAGGATTGCAGCAAACACTGAAATCCAGGATACGATCGCCAGCCAGCCCCAGGGCCTGGATTTCAGAATAATCCAATCCTCCGTGTACCCCTATTTTCAGGTTATTCAATTCATGCCTGGGCAATAATGGCAAAAGGAGCCGCCGCCACCGCGAAACATAATACAATCCAGACTAGAGCTGAATAAGACAAAAGCCGCAAAGCCAAACCGATGGTAGCGGGGACCAGGGGAGAGCGGTCATCCCCTAGACTGTAGTGATCCAGCTTGGTCAATTGCACTCCCAGCGCGCCGGCCGCGGCGGACATCGGCCATCCGGCGTTGGGACTGGCAGTCCTGGCATGGTCGCGCCACATGATGCGCCAGGCCGCGCCCGCGTTTTTATGGGACAACCAGGCAGCCGCGACTAATAATAAAGCTGTCAGCCGGGCGGGGATTAGATTCGCCGCGTCGTCCAGGCGGGCCGCGAATTTACCCAGGTATTCATATCGGCCGTGCAGACCTATCATGGCATCCAGGGTATTAACCACCCGGTAAGCCATCGCTCCGGGCAAGCCCAGAATCAAGAAATAAAACAGCGGGGCCACCAGGCTGTCGCAGGTGTTCTCAGTTACCGATTCTACCGCGGCAGAAACCACCAGAGGCTCGGACAGGTCGCGGGTCTCGCGTTTGACCAGGGCCCTCAGACCGGAGCGGGCCTGGACTAAATTATTTTCCTGGAGAGAAGTTTTTATTCTCCGGGCAGCCTTATGCAATTCGTTTAAAGAAAAAGTAGTCTTGAAAATAAAGATTCCCACGATCAGATAAACCACCAGGTTCCAGCCCCGCAAATACCTCATTATAAAATAGGTGGGGAGGGCAAACAGCCCGATCGTCACCAGCGTTAAAAGAGTCCCGAAGATAAACTGGAGGCGGGGGCCGCGTTGAAGTCCCCATTTTACCCACCAGCCGGTGAACTTCCCCATCCAGACGACAGGATGGACAGCCAGGGGCGGTTCGCCCAGCGCCAGGTCGATCGCCAGCGCTCCGGCCAAAATATAAATTATCTCCATTATTTTTCACTCGGCCGCTTATTATCGGAGCGGCCGCCATTACCCTGATGGCTGATCAATACCACGGGCAACTGGTTTTCCGGATGCGGGTAGATATGGCTTTCCATGCCGTAAACCGCCCGGATGTTTTCAGCGGTCATGACCTCTTGAGGCGACCCCTCTGCCAGTAAACGGCCCTCTTTAAGCATGATCAACCTATCACAGTATTGGGCGGCCAGGTTAAGATCATGGAGCGCGATCAAGACCGCCAGATTGTTTTCTATACAGAGGCCTTTGATCAAGTCCAGGATAGCGGATTGATGATTGATATCCAGATTGGTGGTGGGTTCATCCAGCAAAACGGCCGCCGGTTCCTGGGCTAAAACACGGGCCACGATGACCCGCTGGCGCTCGCCGCCGGACAGCTCGCTCATCCGGCGTCCGGCCAGAGGGGTGATGCCGGTGCGTTCCATAGCCCATTCCACTATCTTCAAATCGCAGGAGCTTTCATGGCGCAGCAGGCCCAGGTGAGGAGTGCGCCCCAGCATAACGACGTCAGCCACGCTGAAGGTATCCGGCATAACGGGATTTTGCGGGACCACGCCGACTAACTTGGCCAGTTGAACGCGGGAAAAACCGCTGATCTCCTGCCCGTCCAGTTTAATCTGTCCGGCCCGCGGGGTCATCACCCGGCTGACGGCCTTAATAATGCTGGTTTTACCGCAGCCGTTCGGCCCGATCAGACCCAACATCTCTCCAGGCAGCACCTGAAAACTCAGGTCGGCTACCACCGGCAGGTGATTGTAGCTCAATGTGATCTTCTGTATTTCCAGTTTTAGCATCGAATTTATATTTTGACTTCCCATTCTTACCCTGTTTTTCTTCCTTTTCTCTTTAGAATACTGTTTTCTTGCTGCGCCTTAAGAGGAAAATGAAGAAAGGAGCGCCTATAAAAGCGGTGATGATGCCTACAGGTATCTCGGAGGGAGAAATCAAGGTCCGGCTGACTGTATCTGCCAATATCAGCAAGATGGCCCCGCTGAGCGCGGATAAGGGCAGCAGGGTACGGTGGTCCGGCCCCCAAATCAGGCGCACGGCATGAGGGATAATGATGCCCACAAACCCAATGGTGCCCACAAACCAGCCCGCGGCCGCGGTGATCATGGTCTAGGCCCCGATTAATATCAGCTTGGTGCGTTCGACATTGACGCCAAGCTGTTCGGCCTGCTCTTCATCCAATTGCATGACATTAAGAGGCCGGGCAAAGATGAAGATGACGGCTAACCCCACCGCCAGATAGGGTGCGATCAAACCTACCTGCTCCCAGCTGGCCAGGGCGAATCTCCCCATCAGCCAGGAAAGGATGCCAGGCATTTTATCGTGCGAAATAATGGTGATATAGGAGGTAGCGGACATTAAAAAGGACCCGATGGCGACGCCCGCCAGAATGAGAGTAGTCACCGGCAGGGTTTTACCCACCCTGGCGATCAGATAAACCACGGCAACACTGAACAACGCGCCCAGGAAAGCCAGGACCGGTATCAGGTAGCCCCCCAGAAAGGTCCAGGGAAGAAGAAAGCCCAGGACAGCCCCCAGCGCCGCCCCCTGGGCCACTCCGATCAGATAGGGATCAGCCAGAGGATTTCGGAAGAGCCCCTGGTAAGCAGCCCCCGCTACCCCCAGAGCCGCCCCGGCCATGCCGGCCAATAGTACGCGCGGTAAACGGATGCCGGTCACGATCATATCGGTAGTGGACGCCCAGCCGGCATCGATATTGACGAGCGGCAGGTGTGATAATAAAATAGCCCAAACCTGCAGGAAAGGAATCTGCACGCTGCCAACAGTCAAGACCAGGCTGGCAACGACGATCAAACCAGCGGCCAGGGCCAGGATGGAATAGAGGCTGAAACGCCGCCGACTACTTACTCTAAGTTCCAGATCGTTGATCTGGTTCTGCCGGTTGGTCACTTCTTTCCACTGCTCCTATTTAAACAGTTCGGGATGAATCAATTTGGCCAGTTCTTCCAGGGCGTCTACCGAGCGGGGAGTGGTGCGTCCGAAGATAGCCGTCTCCACCTGATAAACCCGCTGGTTTTTAAGAGCGTCCGTGACCTGAAAGCGGGGTTCGTTCTTAAGAAAATGATAGGAAACGGCCTGATCGCCCATGCTGCTGAGCACCACGATAATCTCAGGATTTCTTTGTACCGCGGTTTCCAGGGAGATGGTCTGGTTGCCATTCAAATCCGAGGCTATATTGACGCCCCCCGCTTTGGTAATCAAATCGTCGATCATGCTGCCGCGTCCCACTGTCCAGAGGGGATCATGCCAGGTCACGAAAAAGACCCTGGGCCGAGCGGCGCCGGTCGTTTTAGATTCCACCGCCCCGATACGCTGTTTTAGTCCGTCTACCAGGACAGAAGCCTCTTTCTGCTTACCGGTGACACCGCCGATCAATTCTAAATCCGCCAGCAGCTTATCCAGGTCAGGGGCAACAACGCCCAGGACCGGAATGCCCAGCTTCTCAAACGCCGGTATCATTTCAGTCTTATGAATATCGTCCGCCAAAACCAAATCCGGCTGCAAAGAGACGACTTTTTCCACATCCACGGTGCTGTATCCAGAGACCTGGAGTTTTTCCTTAGCCGCGGCGGGATAGTCGCAGTAAGTAGTTACACCGATCAAACTGTCTTCCAGTCCCAGGGCATAAACAATTTCCGTATTGGAAGGGGAAAGTGAAACGATACGATCGGGAACGCCGTTGATCTGCACCGTCCTTCCCAGATCATCTGTAAAATTGCCCTGCGTCACCGGTGTATTGCAACCCGCCATCCAGAGCAACAGAGAGATAATAAGCAAACTAAAAAGACCTGTACGTTTCATATCCTGCATCCTGAAAATTTATCCCGGATAAAAAAGAAAATCCCCCTCAATTTACTTCGAGGGGGATTCAAGGCTGGAAGCCATATCCCACCTCCTTACCCGCGGAGGGTTTCACGATCTCAGCGTTCTGGCTTGCCCGATTAAGGGTTTACAGCAGGCGGTACTGCGCCGGATTCACACCGGCTTGCTCTCTGAGTCTGACCTGATATTCTATTAACTATTACGATACAGTAAAACCGCTGGGGATGCAAGGGGAGATAATCACTTCTTAAGCGGGAAACAAACAACCTCTTAAATGAAAAAACGGGTAAGTCACGAACTTTAGTTAAAAATCTTTCCTCATAAAAATTAAGGCCGGTAGATTTTACCGGCCTTTTCCTCAACAAAGTAAAATGTTTTGATTTAAGCGTACATTAACCTGCCTTTCGGTTCAGGAACTTTGCGCCCTGACTCTTTAGCTACCTCGATCCATTCTTTGATAATTATCTCGGCATTCTCAAGTGCCTCTTTATAACTTTTACCATCAGCCATGCAACCGTCTAACTCAGGTACTTCGGCCAAAAATAATTTATCTTCTTCACTCCAATAAATTATTATTTCGTATTTATTATTCATTCCTTGTATTATCCTACCATCTTCATCGATCTTGTATCAGGTTCTTCACCTATTTGCTCATAAGATAGAAATGGTAAACTGGCCTGTTTCTTGGCATGTTCAATGGTCATGGCTACCAGATTTCCCGAACGGTCGATATCAATATATATATTTTCACTGATCTCTCTGGTTTCAGCCACGTTGCGTTTTGAGAACTCAACCAAAGCCGTGTCCGTGTCCCTGAAATACTTTATTTTCAATTCTCTTCCCCCCCTGAAATTCCTGTCAAAGAAGGCATTATGGACGATTTCTCCGTCCGGCAGCAATATTACCCTGAGGTATTTTCCTAACTCCTCGATCCTTCGCCATTTACGGATTCTTCCATCTGATTGTACTAGAGTATATTCCGGATTAGTTACCGTTTCCTCTATCCATTCCATTTTTATATTAGCACGATCAGTCCATGGATAAAATTCGTAATAAACAGAACATTACAAAGCAGCATTTATTACTTTCAGACGGAAGCGAATCCACCAGCACCGCCTTAGTACCCATCGAAGAAACACCCATTGAAACAGTCGAAGGAACGGTTGACTTATCAGAAGAATTATTTCCACAGATACCTGAAACACTAGAAAAAGTACACGTTAATATTAACCGCAAACAAATGATTGCGATCAGAAAAGCACTTGTCTATAACGCCAAATACGCCCCCATTGATGGAACTACAGCCGAGTTATCTGCCATGATGAAAAAATGGCTTAGTCGTTCAAAATAACAATATTAAATAACTCTATTTCGTGTTAGCTAACCATTCTTTTTTTATATCATCAGAAGTTTTTAACGTATCATTCATTATTTTCTTTAATATTATTTCTGCTTTCTTTCCACGACGACCATAAGGATTAAATATTTTTATAAACGAGTATACTACAAATACAGCAGTTACTATGCCAGCTAGAATTGTTAACCAAATATTATCGCTTTTTGTCGAAAATACTACAGCAACAAATGCGAGTAGAATTGCTCCATAATTCAATACGGAATTGTATGCTACATCCCTTTCACTAATAAGAAATGATACCCAGTCATTCAGAGTAAAATTTGACATTATCTTCCTCCTTATAAATTTCCCTTCATTATACCAGAATACGAAAAATGGCTTAGTCTTAAAAACTAAGCCATTTTCTACCTGAGAGCTTTCATTTAGTGCCGAAGGAGGGATTTGAACCCTCAAGAGCTTACGCTCACCACCCCCTCAAGATGGCGCGTCTACCAGGTTTCGCCACTTCGGCGAGATGGCAGGAGTGGCAGGAATCGAACCCGCGACCGGCTGTTTTGGAGACAGCTGCTCTACCTAGCTGAGCTACACTCCTACTTTACAAATATCTATGATACCATAAATATCTGAATTCCGCCAAGATTTTCAAGGAAACTCCCTGTTTCAGGTAAAGAAAGTCCTCTTTTAGTGTTAGACCAGATAAGACAAGACTGCCTCTTGATATCTGTCTCTTATGGTGATAGCATTATGATATCATTATGATATCACTATTAAGGAGGTGTATCCGTGGGTGAAAAATCAGTAAAAGTAATTCCAGGTTATTCCATGCTGGTAATAGGAATCGTCGTTTTGGCTGCCTCGATAGGTACGTTAGCCTGGGGAGCCGATATGAATAGCGGTTGGATTACAGTGCCTTCAATAGTATTTATGCTGATCGGGATTTTTATTCTGGTGGGGTGTTTTGTAGTCAATCCTAATGACGCTAAGGTCATGGTCCTTTTCGGCAAATATGCCGGTTCAGCCCGTAAGAGCGGGATTTTTTGGGCCAATCCATTCATGATAAAACGCAAAATCAGCTTGCGGGCTCGTAACCTGAGCGGTCAGAAGCTTAAAGTCAACGATAAACTGGGTAACCCGATCGAAATCGCGGCGGTTGTGGTCTGGCAGGTGGATGAGACCTATAAAGCGGCTTTTGAAGTAGACAACTATGAGCAATATGTGGTCGTCCAGAGTGAAGCGGCAGTACGCCATCTGGCGCAGTCTTATCCTTATGATTCTTTTGAAGACTCCGGGGCCGAGGCAATCACTTTAAGAGCCAGTACCGATAAAATGAGCAATTTTCTGGTAGCGGAACTCCAGGAAAGGTTAAACCGGGCTGGTGTCAAGGTAATAGAAGCCCGTCTGAGCCATCTGGCGTATGCACCGGAAATTGCCGAAGCGATGTTGAGGCGGCAGCAAGCCTCCGCGGTGGTCGCAGCCAGAACTCAAATCGTTTATGGCGCTGTCAGTATGGTTGAAATGGCGCTGAAGCAGCTTTCGGATAAACACCTGGTTGAATTGGATGAGGAACGACGGGCGTCTATGGTCAGCAATTTGTTGGTAGTGCTGTGCAGTGAATCGGCAGCTTCACCGGTTATTAATACCGGCACACTATATCAATAAACCCCTCAGGACGGTACGGATAATTGAAAGATCAGCGTAAAAATTACCTTTTGCGCATAAACGAGGAATTGTGGAATGAACTCAACCAGTGGGCAGAGCAAGATTTCCGCAGCCTTAACGGTCAGATCGAGTTGATTTTGCGACGAGCGGTTGAAGAAAGGCGTAAAGGATCTTTA
>Ga0153915_10004894_pt1 | contig 12400 bp, 11 predicted proteins | sample Opewatmetagenome_2_FD_107003 | JGI IMG/M metagenome (GOLD analysis project Ga0153915, IMG submission 107003) | Freshwater wetland microbial communities from Ohio, USA - Open water 3 Core 3 Depth 3 metaG | ecosystem: Environmental > Aquatic > Freshwater > Wetlands | place: USA: Ohio, Lake Erie... | reverse complement strand
TGCTCAAGATAAGAGAGGCTGTCCTGCGGCCTGCTCCATCTCGTTTTGAAGTACGTAACTTGGTATTTGCTGGTTCAAGTGTAGTTACTGGAGTAGGCACCGCTGTCGTCTTCGCCACAGGCACGCACACCGAATTTGGCAAGGTCGCTCACCTCACGCAATCTGTGGAGGATGAACCCAGTCCACTTCAGAAAGAATTGGCCCGCGTGACAAGGTGGGTGACATTTCTAGCAGTCAGCATTGGCCTGGTTTTCTTTGCCGTGCTGATGATTTTACGGGTTGAGTTCAGCCTGGTTGACAGTTTCATTCTTGCCCTGGGTATGATCGTGGCTTTTGTCCCAGAGGGTTTGTTGCCGACGGTAAGCCTGTCGCTGGCTATGGGAGTACAACGCATGGCCAAACGCCATGCACTCATCAAGAGGTTGTCGGCCGTGGAGACCCTGGGTTGCACAACGGTGATCTGTACTGATAAGACCGGAACACTTACGGAAAATGAAATGACGGTATGTGATTTGTGGCTGGCTGGCCGGCGCCTCAAGGTGACCGGCGTCGGGTATGAGCCCAAGGGGCATATACTTGATGGTGAGCATGTCATTGACTTTCCGGTGGTTGGAGACCCGCGTCAGTTGCTCGTTGCGGCTGTGCTATGTAACACTGCACGTCTATTGCCGCCAAATCATGGATCCACTAGGTGGACGGTGTTGGGCGACCCCACAGAGGCAGCCCTGCTAGTAGCAGCGCTCAAAGGCGGGCTGGACGTCGAGGCGGAAAGTGAGCAGAGCCCCCGCGTGCACCAACTGCCCTTTGAGTCACGGCGTAAGCGGATGAGCACAATTCATCGGGTACAAAATTCGCTGGCGGTATATGCCAAGGGAGCCCCGAGAGAGATGCTGGAGCTGTGCACTCATATACGGATTGATGAACGGGACTGCCCGCTGGACGATGACCTCCGGGCAAAGATTATGACAGCGAATGACAACTTTGCCGGTGAAGGCCTGCGGGTGCTCGCTATTGCCATGCGCTCGTTGCCAGAGCCGACCGCGGGTGCACGACACGTAGGAGAATATACATCGGAGGTGATTGAGCATGACCTGACTTTTCTGGGCTTGGCTGCTATGATGGACCCACCACGCGTGGAGGTAAAGATGGCGGTGGAAAAATGCCACCGTGCTGGCATCCGCATTGTGATGATCACTGGTGACTATGGATTGACGGCGGAAAGCATCGCCCGGCGCATCGGCATCATTCGGGGAGGTCGGCCGTGCATCATCAATGGTTCTGATCTGGATGCCATGGATGATAAGTCGCTGAAGGAAGCACTGCTGGGGGAGGTCATATTTGCACGCGTTGCCCCAGGTCATAAACTACGAATAGTCAGTGTGCTGCAGGACATGGGACATGTCGTGGCAGTTACTGGCGATGGTGTCAATGATGCGCCTGCGCTTAGAAAGGCGAACATCGGTGTGGCTATGGGCATTGCTGGTACCGATGTAGCTAAAGAGACAGCGGATATGATTCTGATCGACGACAATTTTGCCTCCATTGTCAACGCGGTGGAGGAAGGCCGGGCGGTCTATGCCAACGCCAAGAAGTTCGTCACCTATATCTTCACTCACAACACCGCGGAGTCCGTACCCTTCTTTCTTTTCGCTTTCAGTGGCGAGCGAATTCCACTCGGGCTCACGGTAATGGAAATTCTCTCCATCGACCTGGGGGCCGACATTGTGCCGGGGATAGCCTTAGGAGTTGATCCTCCAGAGGAGGGCATCATGGATAGGCCGCCGCGCAGCCTGGATGAACACATCATAACCCGTCCACTTTTGCTGCGAGCATTCGCATGGCTGGGCCTGATCCAGGGCTTGGTGGCTATGGCAGCTTTCTACTTTCAGTATTGGACGAATGGCTATTGGGGTCAGTGGTTGGATTTACCCTCGAAAGGGCTTCTCTACCAATCGGCCACGGCCATGGTCCTTGCTGCCATCGTGATCACGCAGATGGGCAATCTGTTTGCCCAGCGCTCGGCGCGCACCTCTGTCTTCCGTAGCAAACCATTCTCTAATCGGTTGATATGGGTGGGCGTGGCGGTCGCTCTTGCCATCGTGTCCATAGTTATCTATGTCCCGTTCTTCCAGCGGTTATTCAACACGGCAGGTTTCCCGGCAAGCAATTGGCTTTTCTTGCTTGCCTTGAGCCCAATATTATTGCTCGCCGATGAACTTCGCAAGGCACTGTTTCATCTGCGGCACAAATACGTTCTTAGGAGGTGATGCGTATGAGGATTATTATCGTTGGTTGTGGCCGCATGGGAACCGGATTGGCGTTGACCATGAGGCAGCGCGGCCATGCAGTGACAGTGGTTGACAAAGACCCCACTAACTTTGAGCGGTTAGGGCCCTCGTTCAAAGGTGAGACTATTGAAGGTATTGGATTTGATCGCAAAGTGCTTTTGGCTGCCCAAATTGAAAGGGCTGACGGTTTGGCTGCCTTGACAGCTAGCGATGATGTCAATGTCGTAATCGGCCGCATTGCCAGCCAGGTATTTCACGTGCCCAGGGTCGTGGCACGACTTTATGACCCACGCAAAGCTAATATCTATGGGCGATTGGGATTGCACACCATAAGCCCAACGATCTGGGGTATTAACCAGGTAGCCGAAGTTCTCTGTTACTCTCCATTGGATGCAATCCTCAACTTGGGCAGTGGTGAGGTAAACATTGTCACAACAGAAATCCCTCCCCTCCTGGTCGGCCAAACGGTGAGTGAACTAACAGTGCGCGGTGAAATCCATGTGGTGGCCATAACTCGGGCCGGCAAACCCTTTCTACCCACGCTGGGCACAGAGTTCTGTTGGGGGGACATGGTCTACCTGGTTGTGTTGGCCACATCTACTGACCGTCTCAGAACACTGTTGGGATTAACATGAAGGAGGTTACACGATGGCCATGAAAGTAATTATTGTAGGTGGCGGTAAAGTCGGCACTTCTCTGGCTCTATTGCTCTTGGAAAAAGGATATACTGTGAAGGTTATTGAGGCAGAAAGGGAGAAGATTTCCCGATTGCAGCAAGATCTGCCAGCCAGTGCAGTCGCGTTGGGCAATGGAACTGATCCGGTCGTGCTTGAAGCAGCCGGTATTTTGGGGGCGGATGTTGTGGCAGCTACTACAGGCCAAGATGAAACGAATTTAGTGGTTACGAACCTGGCGCGTTTTGTGTTCAACGTCCCACGCGTTGTTGCCCGTGTGAATAATCCCAAGAATGCCTGGATGTTCACACCGGTGATGGGAGTAGACGTGGTAGTCAATCAGGCTGATCTAATGGCCGGTCTGATTGCCAAAGAATCTGTGACTGAATAGTATCGCGACATTGCTCAGGCGGTGGCAAGGGCAGTACTCGTTGGCAAAGAAGGCTGTGCCTCATCTCATAGATATCCACCAGTTATTCGCACTGCAGCTCTAGCTTTACTATAGGCATGACATGCCTAGATACTCGAAAAACTATCAATTGAGTGAGTCGGATGACTTATGCGTGACTTCCTTCGACATTTCGTCATTTTGTGTAGGCGGGATAGTTTAACGAAGGATTCTAGAAGCAGTTCCAATCACCATCACTACAAGTGCTGAAGTCACCGGTAGGGCGCAAGGGGATCTGCGTAACGGTAATCTATCTTCTCAAACCTGGTGTGTTCTACCGCAATGCGGGCATTTGATTTGCGGCTCTTTGAAATTAGGTGGCACTCGCAACCTGGCACCGCAGTCACATGCAATCGTCCTGTAGTTACTCAGCCGCCACATTACATCTGAGGTCTCACGAGCCCGCTGTACCTCATCTAGTTCACCTGCTTCACCCTCCAGCTTTACCGTTGCTATCGGGATTGTTTCGGCCGCAAGGCTGGCAACGGCTATGACTCCCTTGCCTCCGTGAACATGGCGGTAAGCCTGGTCATAGTTGTTGAAAGAGGCGCCGGCCATGGCACGCAAGATGCGTATTCTCTCTGATACAGGGGGATGGGTGCTGGTGAGGTCGCTGGCCTTCAAGCCTTTCTTGCGGAAAGGATTGATGATATACATAGGGGCTGTGGCCTGATTGGCTGATTTTAACTGCTCAGGGGAGGCAGCCAACTTTTCCAAAGCTGAGGCCAGTCCTTCAGGGTATCTGGTGTACAGAGCTGACGAAGCATCTGCCAGGTACTCTCTCTTTCGCGAGATGGCAAAGTAAATCAGCTGCGCGAAAATCGGCGCCAGTATGATAAATACCAATGCCACGACCAGAATTATTATCTGACCTTGCCCGCCTCCTTTGGACGAAGAGCTTCTTCTTGACCCGGTGCCGCCCAAAAATAGGAAACGTGACCCATAATAGGCCAGGATCACGATGGTGCCGAGCAGGACGCTGCACATCGCCATGAGCAGCACGTCCCGGTTTCTGACGTGAGATATCTCATGGGCCATGACTCCCTGCAACTCATCGCGGTTTAGTTTCTGGAGCAGTCCCGAGGTGATAGCTACGGATGCCCTATTGGGGTCACGACCGGTGGCGAAGGCATTTAACGCCGGGTCATCGATGATGTATATGTCGGGCACTTTCTCCAGACCGGAGGCAATCTTCATTTCCTCAACTACATTGTACAGGCGGGGGTGGTCATCGGGCTTGATTTTCTTCGCCCTCGACATCCCAAGCAGAATACTGTCGCCCTGGAAATAGGCGACTAAACTCAAGACCACCCATACCAATACGGCGATGACCAGGCCTGCAATAGCACTGTCGAAGGCCAGGCCCAGGAAATAGCCAACGAGGATCAGTAGTGCTCCCATGCCTATTGTCAGCACTACCGACCTTATCTGGTTGGACCTAATCTGTTCCCACACAGCTTAAGAGGCTTCTCACTGAGTGAAACTAACCTTGGGCGCTTCTCTTTCGGCGGCTAGAGTGACCTCGAAGAATTCACCAGCCTTAAACCCGAACATGCTGGCCACAATGTTGGATGGAACCATGTGCGTCTGGTTGTTATATTTCAGGACTGAGTCATTGTAGAATTGTCGGGAAAAGCTTATCTTATTCTCTGTTGAGGTAAGCTCCTCTTGAAGTGCCAGAAAGTTCTGGTTGGCTTTAAGGTCGGGGTAACGTTCCACTACAGCCAGTAAGCGGGAGAGTGCCGAACTCAGTTCGCCCTCGGCCTTGGCTCGCTCACCGGCTCCGGCAGACGACGCTTGCTGGGCAAGATTACGGGCTTTGGTTACTGCTTCCAGGGTTTCCCGCTCATGCTTCATATACCCCTTGACAGTCTCCACAAGATTGGGGATTAGGTCATAGCGTCGCTTTAATTGAACGTCAATTTGTGCCCAGGCGTTCTTGACTTGATTGCGCAGCCTGACCAGGCCATTGTAATTGGCCCATAAGAATATCCCAACAACCACAACAACAACTCCGATAATAATACCTGGTATCATGTTGGACCTCCTTTAGCTCAATTTTCGTTGCCGCTATATTCTAGCCCAAAGAACATCGCCTGAAAAGGCCACGTGTCTTGTAAGCTTCCGGCGCCACGAAGGTGAGGAAGCTCAGCTTATCCAATTGTTATATCAACCTTTTTACTGATGTCCAGTCCGCCGGGAATATCGAGTTTGGCCAACAAATACCACTGGAGTCGTCGACGCGGGATTGCGCCTGTAATTGCCGCTACTGTTTGTCCGACCTTCAGCACCTGGCCTAGCTTCCCTTCTGGTGCTTGTGGTCCGATACCAAGAATATCTGCTGGTATCTTCATTTCGAAGCGATATTCTCCCCCTTGGCTGTATTCCTTTTCGCTATCTAGCTGCTGTTTGAAGTCATAGATGCGCCGAATCGTAGGTGACCCACCGCTGCCGCCCATTGTACCTCCACCCCACGTCTTCCCCGACGTTCTCCCCCCGCCCCAGCCCACCGTGCCCCCACCACCCGTGCTTATCTCCTCCCCGATTAGAGAAATGCTCACTTCCCTCGCCTGCACTGGCTTCTTCAGTGTCAAGGCAACACTACCGGAAATAGTATCTCCCGGAGCATAGTTGGTCTTTTGAATTGTGATATTTATTTTCCCTTTGCTGCCAAACATAGTCCCTCCTTGTTTCGATTCCCGAGTTAGGTGGATTACCCACACACTGGATAAACAATGTTACTTTACTGAGATTGTTTCTTCAATCCCTTCTTCACACTCACCAGTTCTATCATTAAGTTGATAGTTTGGCTCTAGATTACAAGGGTGTTTGTTGTCCAGCAGAAAGGGTTTGCCTAACTATCCGGTTTGCTCAGGAGCCTTGAATACTTCTTCTAGGAAACTAATGACTTGTCTCCTGGAATCCTGTTTTGGCGGATGTTTTCCAGGCAGACGCCGCATCAATTGAGCGACCTCACCCCCGTCAAACCACAATCCATGTTTATCGCGGCATGTATCGATGAGAACTTCAGGCTGTCCGCCTATCGTTGTTTTCTTCATTTTACGGCCACAAATGGGGCAATTAAGTTTCTTTTCTGATGAAGCGGCTTCTTGGGAGTTGAGGATGTCATCGAAAAATGTCTTTGGCTCTTCAAGCCCCTGCGACTTGAGCAAAAGCTCGAGCTCTCCCGAGTCAAACCACACCCCCTTGCAGCTATTACAATAGTCAAGCTCAATATTATGATACTCAACGGCTAGCATATCGTATTTACAAACAGGGCATATCATCGCTTTCGGACCTTATCTCAGGCAGTCCCAATAGTGTAGATGTCCTGGGAAGCCATGTCAAGGTTGTTGCATGAGCTCGGGATAATACCAGCAAGGTAAATGCATTGAGAACTAGCTCTTCGCCCTTCGGCGTCTTCTGAGCCAGATTACCAAAGGTGGCACCCAGGCCCAGCAGAAAATGCCAAGCCAGATGAGCACAGTGGCCAGCCCTCTACCAAATGTTGTCAGCCCGCGCACTGCCGATTGGAAAGCAGCGGAGGCGTTCCAGGGCCCGGTCAATCCCTCTGTTTCCTGTAAGTTCACCTCAATAAGTGATGTCTCTGAGGTCTGTTCCAGATACTTTATGCGGCCTTCAATTTGTTCAATCTGCCCTCTCACATTGGAGAGCTCTTTCTGTACCTTCAACATTTCCTCTACCGTCTCTGCCTTCTCCAATAGGACTAGATACTGTGCTTCGGTCGCTTGAAGGTTGCTTAGCTGAGCTTCCAGGTCAACATATTCCTCAGTTACATCCTCTGCCGTAGTAGTCTCGTAGGGTACGGCTACAGCCAACTGGCGCAGTCTGACAAAAGCCTCTTCGAATTTCTCAACAGGAACGCGGATGGTAATGTGACCGGAGACCCCCCGCTCATATTGACGCTTATATGAGGAAACTACATAGCCGTTGAGCTCGTCAGCCATCTCAGCGACTTCACCCATAGTTTCGGCGATATCTTCCACCTCCAGAGTTATGGAGCCTTCCTTCACGATTTTGCGGTCTGCCGCTGGCTCTAGAGGAATCTCGCCTTCGTCTTGTCCTCCGTCACTATGTTCAGATTCTTCCCCTGGTGGCGCTACTGAGGGCGAAGCGCAGCCGCTTATTAGCACTAACCCCAGAATTAGCAGTATTGGAATTGAAACTCTGCGTAGCTTATTCATTCTTGCCTGCTTGATTACTGCCTTTGTTCCGCCAACCACCTAGAAGCAGTTTGATAATATTATAACATGCTAGGCTGAAATCTTGAGGAGTCTTAAACAACCTCTATCTCTATATCATCCGCGCTCTTTACCACTTTTTTCAAATCAACCAGGGCTATGGTGCGCTCCGAAATGTAATGGCGATAAGCTGAAGAGGTGAATATGGTGAGGCACCTTTTGCCATACATGGTGGGTGGAGCATCCGGCTGGTGAGACCTTATCAAGACACTTTTGCCCAGGCGGGACATGATTTCGTTGAACCAGCCTCGCCCGAATTGAGGTCTGCCTGTATAGGGATCGATTCCCAGAGACTTTCCCGCCCTTTCCTGCCAGTCTCCCCAGGTTATTTGATGCCATTCGGCACTACCTGGCTTTATCCGGTCTATATCTTCTAAACGTGACACGTCGGGAAGTGCTCCGTGTAGAGCGATAATTCCATTTGGTGTAGACACCGCCAGCGGCAGCTTGGAAAGGACCTCACTATATCGCTGCCGAAGCTCGGGATCCAGTGCTTCCCAGAAATCGGCAGGGTGGAAGCTGCCCACGATATAGCCCTCGTGATTTCCCATAAGCAGGTGAAGGGAATTGGGGTGCTCAATTTTCTGTTCAAGCAAAAAGTGGATGTTCTCCTGGGAAGCTGGTCCCCGGTCAACATAGTCCCCCAGAAAAACTACCTTATTCTTTGACTTGAGATACCTGTGGATAATCTTCTCAGTGGCTTCGAGGTCACCATGGGTATCGCCAACAAAAATGACTCTGCCAGATTCCAGCTGTATCAGCTTTGCTTCTGAGCTTAACGTCTTCTCTGCCTCGCTGAGCAGCTCTTTCATTTCTTCTCTGGTCATACTACACTGCCTGTTGGTTCGAAGAAGTATACACTTTCTCCAGCACAGATGTTTTCCGTGGTGAGAAGCAACACTTGATCTGCAAAGCGTCACTGCAATTGTCTTTGCGTGAGTGCTTTTGATATGATGCGAGTATGAAAGCAGGCCTGGTCTATGATCCAATCTATCTGGAACATGATACAGGCGACCACGTGGAGAATGCTCGCAGGCTGGTAGAGGCGATGTCCCATTTGAAAGAGACTGGAGTCAAGGAAAGACTCACGACTCTGCCTGCGCGCCCCGCCTCGCTGAAAGAGCTGGAGACGATACATGTGCCGGAATACATCTCCTATGTTAAGAGCAAAGCGGAAAAGGGTGGAGGTTGGCTTGACCCTGATACCGTAATGTCTCCGAGATCTTACGAAGCTGCCTTGTATGCGGCTGGTGGGGTTCTAGTGGCTGTAGAGGCGGTGATGAACGGAAAAGTGGATAACGCCTTTGCTCTGGTCAGACCACCGGGGCACCATGCTATTCGTGATCGTGCAATGGGTTTCTGCATTTTCAATAATGTGGCAATCGCTGCCAGATTTGCGCTGAGCAAGTTCAATCTCAACCGTGTTCTTATTGCTGATTTCGATGTCCATCATGGCAACGGGACTCAGGATGCCTTTTATGCTGACCCCGAAGTCCTCTACTTCTCCACTCACCAGTATCCCTTTTATCCCGGGACAGGATGGGTGGATGAAACTGGAACTGGTAAAGGAGAAGGCGCTACGGTCAACTTTCCCATGGCTGGTGGCTGGGGTGATGAAGAGTACTTGAGAGCTTTCAAGGAGGTCTTGGTCCCGATAGCCCGGAGATTTCAACCACAGCTTATCTTGGTTTCTGCTGGCTTCGATCCCCACTGGGCTGACCATCTGGCTATGATGAGAGTGACTGTCACATGTTTCGTTCAAATGGCGATGATATTGAAAGAACTGGCCGCCGAACTATGCCAGGGACGTCTCGTTTTCACCCTTGAAGGTGGCTATAACCTTCGCGTGGTTGCCTCGTCCATAAAGGCCATATTTGACGTACTTTTGGGCAGCTTGGAGATAGAAGACCCTTTAGGAAAAGCATCAGTGGCAAGAAAGCCCGAGGGATTTGACGAACGTATTCAGGAAATAAAGAGAATACATCATATTGGCTGAGAGATGCTAGCACTCGACCTATGGTTATTATGATGGTCTCTTGGCGGAGGGCAGCCAGGAAAAGAGCTTGCCCCATTCACCTTTATCCCAAACTACTAACAGTTGACCAGCAATGCACAAAGAAGAATAAATCCCCGTAGTAATACCCACCAGGAGCGCCAGTATCAAGTTGCGGATAGTTACTCCGCCGAGCAAATAAAGCGCTACTATGACGAAGAGTGTAGCTAAGCCAGTATTCAGAGAACGTCCCACCGATTCCATAATGCCACAGTTCGCTACTACCTCAAGGTCGCTGCTAACTCCACGTTTTGAGTTTTCTCGAATGCGGTCAAAGACAACCACAATATTGTTCACACTAACGCCGGCAACTGCTAGCACTCCTGTAACAAATAGGGCATCCACTTCCATGCCGGCTGCCCAACCCAATATAGAGAAGATAGCAATGACTATAATCAAATCGTGGAACAGAGCCAGAATGGCACAGGTGCCCCAGCGGAAGGGCTTGGGCATCTTACGGAATGCCCAGGATATATAGAGCAGGATGCCTATCGAAGCGATGACAATGGCGATAGCCGTGTTGCGTACTGTCGCAGCAGCTATAATCGGTGAGACTGTGAAAACACTGCTATCCGTAATGTTGCTAGCCAGTCCTAGTTCCAATCCTTCCTTTAGCTGAGCATACTGGTCAGAAGATATTTCCTGAACACGAATGAAAAACTCTTTCTCACCAGCAGGTTGAATGGTTGCGGTGTCATAACCCAAATCAGCCAACTGTTGGCGCAACTGACCCAGTTCCACTTCCTTCTCAAATTGCAGGGTCATAGCGGTGCCGCTGCTGAAATCTACCCCCCACTTTAGCCCGAAAACAGCCAGGGAGATTATGCCGATGATGATTAGTATAGCCGAGATAAGGAAGAACCAGCGTCTTTTACCAACAAAATCGATCATCGTTCCGACACTCCGTAAGCACGCGGGCTCTTTGCCAGACCACTATTCACAACTGTGCGCATAAAAGACCTGGTAACTACAACCTGAGTGAACATGCTCAAAGCCACGCCGATGAACAGGGTCGCGGCGAAACCCACCACTGTGAAATTGCCAAATGTATTGCCGAGCCAATAAAGAACGGCACAGGCAATAAACACGGTTACATTTGCATCCCAAATAGCTGACCAGGACTGACGAAAACTCTGCTCCACTCCTCTCTCCAGTGTGCTTCCGCGCCTCAGTTCTTCTTTCAAACGCTCACATACAAGGACGTTGCCGTCTACTCCCATACCTACGGAAACGATGAAGCCGGCGATACCAGGAAGTGTAAGGACCACCGGAATAAGCCTGAACAGAGCCAGGGTTAAGACTGCGTACACAACCAGAGCCAGGCAGGCTACCAAGCCGGAAACCCGATAGTAGATTATCATGAACAGGATTATTAGAGCCGAGCCGATTATCCCGGCAAGCAAGCTCTTCTGGAGGGAATCAGCCCCTAAGGTAGCCCCTACATCCCTGCGCTCCACTATTGTCAGTGGAACATCCAGGGCACCCGAGTTCAACTGTATCGCTAACGTGTTGGCTTCATCCAGGCTAAAGTCGCCTTCAATCACCCCCTTTGCCTCAATCACAGCCTGCACCGTCGGTGCTGAGATAAGCTCATTGTCGAGGAATATGCCAAGGGGCTTATTCAGGTTGCGAGTGGTGATTTGCTTAAAAAGAACCGCGCCCTCCGCATCCCATTCAAAAGCTATCTCTATCTTATTTGTATTTGGGTTCAAAACCGGAGTGGCATTAGGCTTTAAATATTTTCCGGTGAGTTCTTTCTCTGTCCCATTGCTGCCAACTGCCTTGGCTATAACCCACGTCGTATTTCCAGTGGCATTGAGCACCTGTTCCCGGAAATCCAACTCGGCAACTTGCCCAATAAGCATAAGGGCTTCATCAATATCCTTCACCCCAGGAAGCTGAACTAGAATGAAACCACCCTGTTCGTTTTGCATCGTCTGGACTATCGGCTCAGTAACGCCATACTTATTAACCCGCCGTTCTATTGTCTGTTTTACACCCTCAAGAGCCTGGGCATCTGTCTGCGCTGGGTCCTTCATGCTCAGGTTGGCACTGTAAACCAACTGACTGCCGCCCCTGAGGTCGAGCCCCAAGGCGAACCCCGTGCGGCCTCGTATTTCGTGATTGGGCCAGACTACCCACAAGGCAAGTCCAAAAAGAATTACGATAAAGATGAGTAAACCGCTGCGGCTTCTCTTCAATTGATCACCTATACCTCATGATATCAAAAAACAAGCAGGAAAAGGTACTGGATACAGTTTTCATAACAAACCGTGACACAGTGTCACCTCTCCAACTCTCTCTGCACCAAGGCCAATGCTTCTTCTCTGCTAGCCAATTCACCGCTAGCATGAGCCTCATTGACCATGGCCAGGAGTTTGCCAATCAGTGGTCCTGGTGCTAGGTCAAACCTTTCCATTATATCATGGCCGTCAATGAGTTCTACCGGCAAGATCTTTGTTTGTTGCTTGTCATACTCTGCCAGTATGTAATTGATTAATTGGCAATGTTTTCTCCAATCCTCCATGGATGCCAGAGGCCCGCGACTGGCCAGATAGTCGGCCAAAGCCAGAAGTAGAATATCAATGCCAGCCTCGCCGGTATCCCGAAAGTAGCGATAAATTGCCCGTTGAGTAGGTAATTCCTCATTTGCCATCTGGGCTGGACGAAGGTGA
>Ga0153915_10004893_pt1 | contig 12400 bp, 12 predicted proteins | sample Opewatmetagenome_2_FD_107003 | JGI IMG/M metagenome (GOLD analysis project Ga0153915, IMG submission 107003) | Freshwater wetland microbial communities from Ohio, USA - Open water 3 Core 3 Depth 3 metaG | ecosystem: Environmental > Aquatic > Freshwater > Wetlands | place: USA: Ohio, Lake Erie... | reverse complement strand
GCCTGATTAATGAACTGTGACGTTTCTCTGACCATACCGAAACTGCCGTCCTGCAATCCCTGAGCGACATCTTCAGAGGTACATCCATACAGAGCAACCTCGATATCATGGATCACCGCCGCCCCATTAAAGGCTAAATGCAGGATCCATCCATGCTGCATGGCATCAATAAGCACCGGGCTTAAACCAACCTTTATAACGTGTGCACCGGCCATGAACAATATCATTGCAGAAGAATCTATTGCCTGGCGGTAGGCCCCGACAAATTTTATAAAATCCTCACCGATTAATAATTTCGGCAAACTGGCAAAAAAATCCTTAAAGGAGGGCTTGTCATCCAATACCTTTGCGAAATCTTCTATATGAACTTTGCTGACCCGATCATAAATGGAATAGGTTTTTACACCCTTAAAATTCAGTTTCTTATATTTACTCATCGGACCTAATCCTCGCCGGTATTTTACCGGAAATGCCTTCAATTTTCTCCACTTCCGTCGTGATATGACCCACAGCAATCTCCGAAGTCATCAAAATCGGTATTTTATACTGATCATTCGTTAACCATATTTTTAATTTACCTTTTTGTTTGAATAATCCCTCCCCTCTTAACAGGGGTTCCACCACTAAACATTCAAATTCTCCAGCATCGGTTTTAATGGTTTCTTTCTGGTAAACCTTAACTTCTAATTCATAAATTTTTTTATTATCATGGTTGGTTATGAACAGGGACTTGCCAATTTCCAATTTCTGCGTGCGGGTGTAATACAACGAGGCCAGTATATCCAGGGCAAATGGGGGAGTTTTAACACTATATTTCTGTTGTTTATAAACTTTCATTCTGTCTTTGTAGCGGATGAAGGTAACGTCAGCCAGGGAATCTTGAGGATAATAATTGACTAGCATATCCGCTTTATATCCACCCTCACGTAATCGTTTGTCGAATTTCCAGCTGAATAAACCTTCTTTATCTATAAAACTATCGACGACATCTTCTACCTTGTAGATGAAATTAAATGCTGCAGCCGAGCGAGCCGTGGTGCGGATATGATAACAGGAACGACCGTTGAGGGTAGTTTCATTTTGCACTTCCATGGTCGCTGATCCTGCCCGGATGAATCCGAAGTGTATACTGTAAGTGATTTTTTCCCCTTTTTTAAAAGCTTGGTTTTCTACTACCGGGAAAGGAGACAAAGAGGAGATCTTTTTATTTTCCAGTGGCAGTGTAATACTGACCTGTGAGGTGTCATGGAATACACTATCAATCGAAGTAGTATCTGTACGGACCTTGCTGGAATCGGTCCATACCGCATTGGTAACTAACAGGGCCGGTATAAGCAGTAATTGCGGTAGCAGTCTATATTCTATGGATTTTATTTTTTTTATCATATCGCTCATTATTCATCCTGACCGGAATGTACAGATATTTATTTTTTAATGTTACGATTTTCTACTTGCTTTGCAAAGGTTCTTAATAATTTAAAAATTTCCGGTAATACACGCATAATCTCAATATAAATCTGGTTAAAGATTTTTTTAAAGAAATCACCCTTATGACCAATAGGATCCGCTATGGAAGGATTAGCCAATAGTTTTTTCTCGTGCCACTGCCGTAAAAGAAAAACCTTATTTTTATACTCTGGAAAATATTTATTAATATAATTCAAATGATTAAAGGCCAGGCAAAAAATCAGGTCCGCGCGTGAAACCAGCCTTTTGTTCAAGGCGCGGGAGCGGTGCTTTGACAGTGGAATATCATACTGCGAAGCTACTTCAATTGCCTCGGGTGCAGCAGGAGCATTCACAATTTTTAATGTTCCGGCTGATTTGACTTCGACAATGTCTTTATATTTTGTTTTACTCAGGATCCGTTTTAGAATGCCTTCGGCCATAGGCGAACGGCAGATATTACCGGAACAAACAAAGAGGATCATAAATTTTTTAACCGGTAACTTTACTGGTGTGCCGAGGATATTGCTGATCTGCTCCGCATCTATCTCTCCTTCGCGAATAAGTTGGGGAGGAAAAGTGGAACAATCCAGTACGGTTGAGCCAAGTAGTGATTTTACAGGTCCGGCATCCAGTATCAGATCAATTTGATCACCGAAAGTATCTCGAATTTCTTCAGCATTTTTTAAATTGGATCGGCCGGTCAAATTTACACTGGTGGAACTGATCGGATAACCGAGCTCGGTTATCAATAGATCACAGATTTTACTGAGGGGATATCGCAAACCAATCTTTTCAAATTGATTAAGAAGATAGATGGGAGCAGGAATCCGTCTGGGAAATAAAAGGGTTATTTTGCCAGGCATTAATTTATTAAAGCATGCTTTTTCTAATTCATTAAAAGATCCGAACAACCATTCAGCCTGGGCGTGGCAGTTGATCAGCACCGATAGTGGTTTTTGGGTATCCGTGCCTTTAATTTCTGTTAATCGTTTGAATGCGTTTTCATTGTTTAGATCGAATCCAAACCCATACAGAGTATCAGTGGGATAAGCAATAATTCCCCCTGTACGAATAACATGCGCTGCCTGTCTGATTGCATCGATTTCAGGATTATCGGGATCGATTTTAATATATCGCATCATGCTACCGTCTTGATGTCCTGGCCAGTACCTGAATGATCCGATCAGCAACCTGCCGAGCAGAGATCTCCTGCATACAAGCGAAGGTCCTGAGCGGGCACTTTGCCCCTCCGTGGATACCACAAGGCCGGCACAAGATATGCCGGTTTTCAAAAATATATCCATTTTCTCCCAACGGTGCAAAACCAAATTCAGGAACCGTTGGTCCGAAAAGTGTAAATACGGGAATGTTTGCGGCCAGACCAAGATGGGCCGGTGCGGAATCATTGGTAAGCAAACCTTCACAGGTTTTCAACAGTTCAAAAGTTTGACGAATAGAAAATTTACCGGTCAGCAGCGTACAGGGATGCAAATCGCTGATGATATTTTTGCATAGATCCGTATCTTCCCTACTGCCGAGAAGCAGAATGTGCATCCCCTGTTCGATAAGCTGGCTGATCAGCCATTTAAAATACTCAGCTGGCCATCGTTTTGTAGGCCAGATTGAGCCTGGAGCCACTGCAAAAAAGGGACGATTCATACCGTCAGCGATCCCCTTCCAAAACGAATTCACGATTGCCTGATCTTCTATTGTCGGATACAATACAGGTAATAAGAAATCTACCGGTATCTGTAATGGTTCAAGTAAGGACAGGTTCCTCCTGATTTCGTGCCATTCGTATCTGTATTCAATTTGCCGGGTGAATGCACTGCTCCAGGCTGAAGTGTCAAAACCAAGCCGGATCGGTGCTTCTGTACAGCGGGTCAGATACGCACTGCGCCAAGAACGATGAGGAGTGAGGCAAACTGAGTATTTTTTATCAGCCAATATTCGTCCCATATGATGCAACCCCCGCCAACCACGATCCCGATTTTTCTTATCAAAAATAATGATCTGGCGGATGGCGGGATTTGACTCGATAACATTCTGTGAATTGGGAATAGTCAGAAAATCAATCGAACTGTCCGGCAGTCCGGCTCTGAGAGCGGTTATTAACGGTGTTGTTAAAATGACATCACCAATAAATGCCGTCTGAATAATTAAAACCGATTTTATATTAACTTGCTCCACCATCGACCCAGATAAATTACATCTTTAACCATTCTTGATAGACTCTATACTGCTCTAACTGTTCCGCTAACGGTTCGGTTTTCCAGCGCCGATGAGTCCAAAAATACTGTGCTGGATAAGCACGAATCCATTTTTCCAGTGTGGTTGTATGCATTTGCGTGATTCGGAAGAGAGTTTGGTCATTGATTGGTTGACCAAATAAATCAGGCAACCGTTCGAAATGCAGTTCAAATTCACCCCACCTTTTACGTATACTGATGCAGAAGATCATCGCCGCTCCGGTCCGTAAATGAAAATAGGCAGTCCCTACAGCTGTCGAAGAAGGGATACCAAAAAAATCAACAAAAATTCCTTTGGCCCGCGCATCCTGGTCAGTCACGATACCCAGATTCTTTTTTTGCAGTAAGATTTCAATTCCTTTCCTGCTGCCTTCTTTTCTATCGATAAGTTTTGCCCGGGTCATTTCACGGGTACCCTGCAGAAAGGCGTTGACCTTTGGATTCTTTATTCTCTGGGTAATAACATAAAAATCAGGTACTGAATGACCAATATAACCACCTACCCATTCATAATTTCCAAAATGACTCGACAGAAAAATAATTCCTTTATTTTGTTGCCGTGCCTGTTCTACCACATCCCAATTGTAAACTTTAAAATGTCTGGCAAAGAATTCAAGACTCAACCGGAAATTTTGTAGGATTTCTATCCACAGCATCATGAAATTACGATAGACCTCCCTTTCGATTTCATCCAACTGACGGCTGGTAAATTCCGGAAAAGCACGATTTAAATTCGAGCGCACGATACGCCGGCGGTACAGAAATATATTGCGGGTAATAAAAGCCAGCAGCCTAGAAATGACACCACCCCAGGAGAATGGTATGAGTGCGACAAGCACGTACAGAGTTCTTACCAGAATGTATTCAATCTGCCACATTAATTTAAACTTAGTAAAATCAGATTCTTCAGGCAAAGAATTTTTATTAAAATAACAGGGATCAATGTTGATATATCATTAAAGATGGTGTAAATTTAGAACTTTTATTAGCAGTCATAAGGAGAATTAAAGCATATGATGACACAATTGCGGGAGTATAGTAAAATATTCATTGTTATCGTTGCCGTGGCCTTTATAGGCTTGATGGTGTTTGATTGGGGTATGGATTATCTTGGTTTGCGGCAACGCCCCAATATAGTAGGTAAGGTCAACGGTAAAAAACTATCCTATGAAATGTTTTCAGACCAGTTTCAGCAACTGTACCAGGCAGAACGCCAGCGTAACTCCGAGCAGGAGTTGCCGGAAAACCAGGTGGAAATTATTCGTGATCAGGTGTGGGAACAGTTCATACAACGGGTACTTTTCGAACAAGAAATGAAAAAACTGAACATTACAGTCACCGATTCCGAGATTATCTACCAGATCAAAAACTTTCCGTTAGAGGAAATTAAAAAGAATCCCGGATTTCAGACTGACGGTCAATTTGACTGGAATAAGTATTACGCCTCATTTTCCAACCCCAAGATGCCCTGGACACAGATTGAAGATTTTTACCGTCAGCAACTGCCCTTTGAGAAACTCCAGAATATTATCACTTCGACAGTAAGAGTCAGTGATACCGAAGTTGAATCCGAGTTCGAGGATAATAATGTCAAAGCCCGCGTGGCTTATCTGGAAATTCCGTTTGCTAAATTTCGTATTGCGGAGCAGCAGATTCCGGATGCCGAGATAGAAAAATATTATTCTGATCATCGTAAAGAATACAAACAAGAAGAAACGCGTAAATTAGACTATGTTTCCTTTCCGCTGACACCTACTAAAAGTGATACCGAACGGGTCTTACGGGAATTCGAAGAAATTCGCAGCCGGCTTAATGCCGGGGAGGATTTTAATAAACTAGCCGATGAATACAGTGAAGATCCAGGTAAAGAGACAAATCATGGTCGTTATGATTTTTTTGAACGCGGTGCTATGGTCAAACCGTTTGAGGATGCATCGTTTAATGGTAAAATCGGGGAATTGGTGGGGCCAGTCGAAACACAGTATGGTTTGCATCTGATCAAAATTGAAGATAAAAGGGTACAAAACGGCAAGGAGCAGGTAAAAGTCAGCCACATCCTGCTTAAAGTAACCACCGGGCCTACAACCAGGGAACAGGTGGAGAACAAAGCCTCGCTATTTTTGGATGCAGCACGTGAAGATGGTTTTGAGCAGGCAGCAGAAAAACAAAAATTTACTGTACAGAATACCGGAGATCTTTACATCAATGCAAAGTTCATACCGGGTTTTGGCCGCAATTATCAGATTTTCAATTTTGCTTTTAAAAATAAACTCAATACCATCAGTGAGGTCATCTATACCGATCAGGGTATGGTAGTTTTTAAAATTGCATCAATTAAAAAAGCGGGCATTCGTCCCCTGAGCGAAGTAAAAACACTTGTCAGCAACGCTATCCGCCTGGAAAAACAAAAAGAAAAAGCTCACGAGTTCAGTAAAAAAGTCCAGGCTGAAATTGATCAAAACATTTCCTTTAAACAAATCAGCCTTTCTGATACCTCTAAAACAGTGCGTATAGATAGTACCGCCGAATTCACCGTAAAATCATCGATACCCGGACTGATTTACGACCAGAAATTTAATGCCGTTGCATTTTCACTGCAACCGGGTCAGATCTCAGCAATGTTTGAGACCAATCGTGGTATTTATTGTCAATTATTACTATCTAAAACCAATTTGGATTCAACCGTCTTCGCCAGCCAAAAAGAGTCGATACGACAGCGTTTACTGGGACAAAAAAGAAATCAGGCCTTTACAAACTGGTACGATTTTTTAAAGTCCAAGGCTGATATTGAAGATAACCGCAATTTATTTAATTTATAATTATCATTCTATTGATTCGAGGGGTATCTAGTTTCGCTTTATGATGCGCACCTCCTCGATTCTCTTTCGAGAGGTTTTGGTTATAATAATCCTGCAATCTGGCAGGATTATTTTTTCACCAATGCTGGGGAAGCGCTCTATTTTTGAGAGAATAAAACCGGCAATTGTTTCATACTCCCCTTCCGGTATAGCCAGATGCAAGGATTCATTTACAGACTCGATAGTGGCAACTGCCGGCACTTGAAATGTATTTTTGTTCAAAGCGCGGATGCTTTTTACGTTCAGATTAGAAGACTCTTCAATTTCACCAAACAATTCTTCCATTAGATCTTCAATGGTGACCAGTCCTGCCGTACCGCCGTATTCATCAATTACAATGGACAAAGAATTATTGGATCTCCAAAATTCACGCAGCAATTCATCACAGCGCTTATTCTCGGGAGTGTAAACGGCAGGTTTGATAATCTCCTCCAGGGAAAGCGGAAGATACAACAGATCATATAAAGAAGTAATCCCGATAATATTATCGATTGTATCCTTAAACACCGGAATTTTGGTAAAACCGGTTTTCGCCATCAGCGAGCGAATCCTTTCCAAAGGAGTATCTGAATCGACAGCAATCATGGATGTCCGCGGGACCATCGCCTGTTTAACTAATTTTTCCGACAGACGCAGAACATGTTTAATTATCTTATGTTCTTCCTCATCGACCACTCCGGCCAGCCTGGCTTCCCGCATTATAATTTCGACATCCTTCTTATCAAACAGGGTACGTTCTCTGGATTTATCTATCGGAAGACGCTTGAGAACTGATCCGCTTATTCGGGTGGCAAGTGCGACAATCGGTTTGAGTATAAAATGTAATATGCGAATGGGATAGATAAGATTCAGGATCAGCTGGTTGGCATGGATATTGAAAATTACCTTGGGTAGAATTTCTCCTAATACAAGTATAGTGAGTGTAATGATGATCCAGGCAAGGCTTTGATCCATATAACGTATCAAAAATACAGTACCATAAGATGTGGCGATAATGGTGGCTGCCGTATTACCCACCAGGGTAACCGAAAGATAAACATGAGGATTGCGGAAATATTTTTCTGCGAGTTGGGCGGCCTGCACGTTATGGCGCAGCCAGATTTCAAATCTGATTTTACTGCTGGTAATAAATGCGGTTTCGGCCCCTGAACAAAAGAAAGATAGAAAGAGTCCAAGGATACCTAGCAGCAATTCCATCAGGTCACCGGTTTGGAGACGAGCGTATCATGCTGCCAGTATTTATCATCACGTTTAGGATAATCGGTATTATAATGCAGACCGCGGCTTTCTTTTCGCGTCATGGCACATTGAATAATTAATTGCGAGACCGTGGCAATATTTCTCAATTCAATCAGGTCACTGTGTACAATAGTTTTTTTATAGAAATCTTCCACTTCCCGGGCGATTACATTAATACGCCGCCAGGCCCTGGCCAACCTAAAGTCCGAACGGACAATTCCGACATAATCCCACATCACGCTGCGAATAATGTTCCGATCATGTACGATATGAACCCATTCATCCTGGTTAAGGGTCCCTTCATAATTCCAGGGTAAGATATCCGGAATCTGTGCCGGAGAAACCTGTACATAATTTTTAGCCACCTCTGCTGCCTGTTGTGAGAAAACAACGGCTTCTAATAACGAATTACTGGCCAATCGATTAGCACCGTGTACTCCGGTAAAAGCCACCTCGCCGCAGGCAAACAGTCTTTCAATATCCGTGCGGCCCTGAATATCCACCACAACTCCCCCGCACATGTAATGTGCAGCCGGTACAACCGGTATCCATTCTTTGCTAATATCAATTTTAAAATTAAGACAGGTCCGATAAATATTAGGAAATTTATCCTGGATCTCCTGGCTGTTCTGGGCAGTCAGATCCAAGTAAACACAGGGATCACCGCTCTTTTTCATTTCACGGTCGATTGCCCGGGCAACGATATCCCGCGGAGCCAATTCTCTATCCGGATGGTACTCCGGCATAAAAGCCCGGCCGTTCCTATCCCTTAAAATCGCGCCAAATCCGCGGACTGCTTCCGAGATCAGAAAAGAATTTGCCTCCTGATGAAACAGGATGGTTGGATGAAATTGCATGAATTCCAAATTAGCAATTTTTGCTCCTGCCCGGTAGGCCATGGCTAAACCATCCCCGGTAGCGATGGAAGGATTGGAAGTATGCAAATATACCTGACCGCAACCACCGCTGCATAACACCGTTATCAAAGACATGATGGTTTTGACTTTATTCTGGTGGGTATCCAGGGCATATGCCCCCCAACAATGAATACCCCGGCTGTAATCGGGGCGGGGAGTTTGATGTTCCGTGATTAAATCGATGGCAACATGATTTTCTAAAATTTGGATGGCCGGGTTTTGTTTGATTTTAGTTAATAGCGCCCGTTCAATTTCTCTTCCGGTTAAATCTTTGGCATGAACTATGCGATTATGAGAATGTCCCCCTTCCCTGCCCAGTTCTAAAACTTTATTTTTAGTAGTTGAGAATTCGACACCGATATCCAGAAGTTTACGGATGGCTTCAGGTCCTTTTTCGACCATCAGGCGCACCGTATCCGCATGGCATAATCCTGCACCCGCTGTCAATGTATCCCGGATATGTGATTCAAATGTATCAGTACCGGCTATGACCGAGGCAATGCCACCTTGTGCATAATTGGTGCTGGATTCCTTGTCTTCTTTCTTGGTAATAATAGTTACCCGGCCGTATGGTGAACTTTCCAGCGCAAAAATAAGACCGGCGATTCCACTGCCGATAACCAAAAAATCCGTTTCAATCTTCATACTGATCGTTTTTTTTCATCTGTTGGAGTCGATCCAATAATATTTTATAATTCCAGGCATTTCGGACTGTTAGTTTTAGACGATTCGCTGTAAATGGTTTTTGAATAATATCGTATACTCCCTCATCCAGTGCCGTCATCAGAGGTTGTTCGAGTACATAAGCTGTTATTAATATGATTATTGTATTGGAAGGTAAACGCGGTTTCATCGAGCGCAATAGAGACAATCCATCTGTTTCTGGCATTAGAATATCAATCATGATCAGATCAAAATTATTACTGGTTATTAGTTCCAGAGCCTGTCTGCTGTTTTTAGCATAGGAAATCTGGAATAGATCCACTTCAAGATTTAATTTAATGAGTTTATAAATATTGGCGTCATCGTCGACCAGCAGGATCTTACATTGATTATTCATATCCTCATCCTTGTATTTCAGAATTGGGCCAGGAACGTATCCAGGGTTATATAAAATTTTGTCAGGGGTAATCCTACAACATTATAGAAACAACCGTTAACTTTTTCAATCAACAATGCACCAGTACCCTGAGCACCATATGCTCCTGCTTTATCAAATGGTTCACCCGAAGCAATGTACGCTTTGATTTGTTGCAACGTCAAATTTCTAAAGGTGACCTCGGTAATTTCATGATTATAAACAGAACGATCCATTGACTTGACGATTATCCCAAAAGCAGTAATTACCTGATGAGTTTTTCCACTCAATTTTTGAAGAATTTCGACGGCCTGGACATCATTTTCAGGTTTTTCCAACACCTGATCGTCCAGTACAACTATCGTGTCAGCTGAAATCACCAAACTGTGCGTGGCATTCTCTGCAACCTTCAATCCTTTTCTTCTGGCATTCTCTAAGGCATATTCGACCGGCGGTACGTGATCCTGGTAAACTTCAGTGATACGACTTGGTCTGATCTTAAATTCCAGGCCGATCATCTTTAATAATTCCTGACGCCTGGGTGATTCGGAGGCCAGGATTACTTCAAAACGATCAATATTTTTAAGTAAGGAAAGCATCCTCTTATCCCACATAAATAGCCAACAAACCCACCAGCATATCGGCCTTAAGTATGTTACTGGCCAGACCCAGATTCTTCGGCTCGGGTGTTTTCCAAGCAATATATAAAACCAATCCCAGGACTGGATAAATTCCAAAAATTACCACTAAAAGATAAGTCAAACTATAAATCGTTAAAATATAAGGAATTAATGTCAACAGTATCAAGATCAGAAAAACAAGAAGTGTCAGATAAACCGAAGGTTTATGTCCGAATTTTACAGGGAAGGTAATAGCACCTGCCTGCTGGTCTCCATGAACATCTTGCAGATCCTTGATAATTTCCCGCCCAAAATGAAAAAGAAAAGCAAAAATAGCCGGAAAAATAGTTGCCTGGATCCGGTTAACTGCCAGACCTCCATAAATAAAGGCCATAGCTGTGGTAAAACTGACTATTAGATTCCCCAGCAGAATTGTTCTTTTGAATTTAAGACTGTAAAAAATAAGCAAAATACTTACGGAAAAAGCAATAAAAAACATGGAGATATTGATCCAGGCAGCCAGAATCCAACCCAGAATATAAACAACGCTGAAGTACAGCAAGGCTTCCCTTCTGGATAATTTCCCGGCAGGAAGGGGCCGGCCTGGTTTGTTAATCTTGTCAATGATCACATCACAAATATCATTAATAACGTTGGCACCAATGGTTATTAAGGCAGTTGAAACAGCCGCTAAAAGTATATCCAGGTTCAACTGCAGCCCTTTGGTAACGGCGGCAGCAATAAATATAGTGAGAAAGGCAATCAACACATTGCTGGGCCGGGATATTTCGAACAAAGCGGTAATTTTATTGAACCAGTTTAACATAAATTATTTTTCTTTAATTCAGGATTGCGTGTCGTTTTAAAGATATAAAATTTATTAACTACGAGCAAAAAATATTGTAAATGGTCCAGCCGGTCGGGTACCTGGAAAATGATTTACTTCAAACCTATGATCATCTGATGTAAGAATTGCAGATGTGCCTTATCAGTTTCACTAAGTTGTAGATCGGTACCGGCTGCCTCGGTGATGGATTCCATTTGCGATCGTACCACATTAGGGAAATATTGCGTTGAATCTGCTGTATAGAACCGGCGTTTAATCAGATTGTTTTGCTGTAATAAATCTAATTTCTGCTGTAATTGTTTAAAGGTCATCTGGCTTTGAATTTCGGCACGATCGTACAATTGATGGGCTGTCTGGGGATACTTTTGCCACAAACAAAATAAGAGAGGCATAGCAGAATATGCATTGAGTAGTTCCTGTCGACCAACACTGATTTTTTTTTGGATCTCCAAATACTTGGATCCAAGCTGATAGGCCAACCAGGCCACACCTAAAATTGGCATAAAAGCAGAATCCTTGGGACGATTCATCATTAAGTTTAGTTCATCCCGGACCATAGTCGGAACATAGATAGAACTCTCCCGGTAATCAATCGTGAACGGATTGACCGATAAATTAGATAATGATTGGTTTAAGAAAGTTTGATATGATTGGATCGGATAGCGTAGTTCAATTTCATGAAATTCAAATCGGAGCGGCTGAAAATTTGTTGAAAATTGCCTGCTAAATAAATAATCCCTGACTCCGCCTTCTGAAATTTGAACGGAATCTGCTTTATTTAGATTATCCTGGGCTCGTAGGCTGTATACCTGTCCGTTGGTGAAAAATATAAGGAATAGCAGTAAAAATTTTAAAAAATCAATTATTTTTAGTTCCGCCTGTGTTGGCATTTTGATCATTTTGCGTATTAGATTTGTTAGAAGGTGATTCAAGATTGGCCCGAAATTCATCCTGAATATCACTGCTTGCTTTTTTAAACTCACGAATCCCTCTGCCCAATCCTTGCGCCAATTCCGGTAATTTCTTGGCACCAAATAAGAGCAAAATCACAAACATAATGACTATAAGTTCCGTTGTGCCTACACCAAACATATATATCTCCTTTCAATCATATTCAGTCAATCCAGCGGAAAGCATAGGCAG
>Ga0153915_10004892_pt1 | contig 12402 bp, 11 predicted proteins | sample Opewatmetagenome_2_FD_107003 | JGI IMG/M metagenome (GOLD analysis project Ga0153915, IMG submission 107003) | Freshwater wetland microbial communities from Ohio, USA - Open water 3 Core 3 Depth 3 metaG | ecosystem: Environmental > Aquatic > Freshwater > Wetlands | place: USA: Ohio, Lake Erie... | reverse complement strand
TCGTTGTAGGCCTTAAAATCATCCAGGTCAAAGAGCAAGAGACTAAGGGGCGTTCCCTGTCGTACGGCCCTTTCAATTTCTTTATCTAACTCCTTTAAAAAATGCCTTTGGTTATGGAGGCCGGTCAGACCGTCGGTGATGGAAAGCTCCAGGAGTTCCCTCTCCAATTTGATTTTTTCGGTGACGTCCCGCAGGACGCCCAAAATCCCCACCACTTCGTTTCTTTCTTCCAGGCGCCGGAAATTTCCTTCCACGTATATGACTCTTTCTTCTTTATTGATCACCCGAAAGGTATAGCGCTCCGGCGCATATTCCCCCCGCACCACTTTTTGGTGGTCATGGATCATGCCGGGGGCGTCTTCCGGATGGAGAATCCTGGAGAAATGAAAACTTCTGATTTCCTTTTCCGTGTAGCCGGTCATCTTCAAGAACATACGATTGAAAGTGGTAATATAGCCGTCTCGATTCAACGAGAAGATGGCGTCGTTCACTGCGTCGAAGAGCTTCCGGTAACTTTCCTCTGTACGGCTAACGTGTTTGAGAAGTTTCTTGTAATCCGTGATGTTTTTCCCCATGCCCATGGTTCCGACGGGGTTCCCCTGGCCATCTCGCAGGAGAGAAGCGGAGAGGATGACGGGAACAGACTCTCCTCCTTTACTCATCATTTCTGTCTCATAATTTCGCAAACTGTCTTTCTGGAGGAGGGCCTTCATGATTTTTTTCGCTTCTTCTTTTCCTCCCACATACAAATCGGAGATCCTTTTGCCCAAAAGCTCCTGCTGCGCATAGCCGAATAATTCTTCCGCCCCCTTGCTGACAAGGGTGAGCCTCCCTAGGAGATCGGTGACCAGGAGGGGGTCAAAAAAGTGATTGACAATATTTTCCAAAAAATCCTTGGTCCCCTTTTCGCTGCTCCATAAGGCGGAAACTTCATCCAGCTGCTTTTTGATTTTTTCTTGGTACCGGGCATTCTCGATGACCGCACTTATTTGGGCGGCGAAAGTTCGGCGGAGAAAAGCTTCATTCTCCCCGAACCGTCGCCCTTTGCGGCTAAATAAGACCAGGAGGCCAATGGCCTTTTCCATTCCCAAGGGAAAGCAAATCGCTGAATTGAACCCTTCCTTTTGGGCATCCTCACGCAACACAAAGGAAGGGTCTTTCGCGATGTTCGGCACTACCGCTGGTTTTCCGCCTCGCAGGATGGAGCCCACCTTTCCATCCCCTGGATCCAGCGGCCGCGAAAACCGTCGGCCCAAATTATATTTTCGGGCCATTTCCAGCAATTTTTCTTTTTCATCGAGAAGATAAAGAATGCCAGCGTCCGCCTTCCAAAAAAGGGGAGCTTTCTCAACCACTTGCTGAAGAGCCCGATCCAGGCTGAGGCCTTGCAAGGTTTCCCGGAAAAGGTTTAGAAGAAATGAAAGTTCCCGGGGCCGGAAGGGGGCCCGAAGGGAGAGACTGGAAGGTCCTTTTTTACTGTTCTTCCGGATGCCCGGCATTTTGCTGAGACTCTGGGGTTATTTCAACAGGCATTGGCTAATTTTACACTCCGGCTAACCCTTGTCAACAAATTTTCTATACCAGTTTCCTATACAAGAAATTCGTAATGGAAAACCATTTAAAAGAGCATGGGCCCCAACTACCTATCCCCTTCCGCTTTAACTGGCATCCCCGGGATCCCCAGCAGGCATTCACGTAGAGGCTACAAAGGGCTTAGGCGTATTGACACCCTTTGATAATTCTACTACACTTTTTTATAATCCTTGCAGGAAGTTTAAAAATCCCCTTTCCCAATTTGCAGTTTGCGGGAAAGCCGTTCTTTCTGCTCGGCTTTAGGCTCTCAGCGAATGCTCCCCCGCAAGGTTTATTTATGGGAAGGTGAAATGGTCAAATGGCCCGGGTAAAATTAGCGAAAAACGCTGGCTTTTGTATGGGTGTCCGCCGGGCTATGGACATGGCCCTGGAAGCGGTCATGAAGAAAGACGGCCCCATCTATACTTATGGACCCCTAATTCATAACCCCCAGGTTCTCGAAATTCTCGAAGGAAAAGGGGTGAAAGAGCTGAAGGGCAAGGGGTTCGGAACGTATATTTCTTGCCCGGGGGAAGAAACTTCTGTCACGGTAATCATTCGCGCCCATGGAGTGAGCCCGGAAGAACGCAAGAAGTTGAAAGAATCTGGGGTGCGAATCCTGAACGCGACCTGCCCCCATGTAGGCAAAGTTCAGGGAATCGTCAAGCGGTACGCCAAAGATGGATATGCGACGGTAATTGTCGGCGAAAGGGATCATGCCGAGGTCATCAGTTTGCTCGGGTACGCGGATGGGAAGGGATATGTCGTCAATACCCTGGAGGAGCTCGAATCACTCCCCTCGCTGGAGAAGGTCTGCTTGGTTGCCCAAACCACTCAGGACCAGAACCGTTTCCGGTTGCTTGCTGAGGCCATTCAGAGAAGATTCCCGGAGGCGAAGTTGTTTAACACGATCTGCGACTCTACTCTCCGGCGCCAGGATGAGGTTTTAACTCTGGCAAAGAAGGTGGAGGCCATGGTAGTGGTGGGGGGAAGGAAGAGTGGGAATACGCGCCGCCTGGCGAAGATTTCGGAGGAAGCAGGAGTTCCGACCTACCATGTGGAAACAGAGAAGGAGCTGGACCTGGAAGAGCTCTCCCGGTATTCCGTCATTGGCGTCACCGCCGGGGCTTCCACACCCAACTGGCTGATCCTGAAGGTTGTGGATCGGTTAAAACGCATGAAGCTGCATAAGGGGGTGGCTTATTACGTAGAGAGCTTGGGCAGGCTTGCGGCAATCAGTTATATCCTTCTGGCTTTGGGAGCGGGCTGTTTAGCCTATGCCAGCGTGTTAATCCAGGGAATGCAGCCAAAGCTTTCCTGGGTCCTAATTGCTTCCTTTTACGTTTTTTCCATGCATGTGCTCAATCGTTTAACGGACAAGGAGTCTGAGAGATACAACCAGCCGGGCCGGACCGAGTTCTACGAGAGCTGGGGTTCATGGATGATCTTCGCCGGGATATCTTCGGCAGGCGCGGCCCTGATCCTGGCTTGGTTCCAGGGGAACTTGCCTTTCCTTCTCCTCCTGGCCATCTCAGGACTGGGGATGATCTATAACCTGCGAATTTTGCGGAGGTGGCCTGGGATGGGAGTGCGTTACCAGAGGCTCAGGGATATTCCCGGCTCGAAGACAGTTTTTGTCGCCTTAGCCTGGGGGATCGTGACCTCCCTGCTCCCAGCACTAACCGCAGGAGAGCGGGTTCTACCTGGAACGGCAGTCGCCTTCCTTTTCAGTGCAGTTTTGGTCTTTGTCCGGTCAACGCTCTATGATTTCAAAGACATCCAGGGGGACCTGATGGTTGGCAAGGAAACCATCCCCATCGTTCTGGGGAGGCGGAAAGCTGAGATTCTGGCCGTTTCCCTGCTCATTTTCTTAGGAGGCCTGCTGACCGTGGCGGGCCCCCTGGGGTGGGCGACTTCGGTCACTTCCTGGCTCCTCTTTTCCCTGGGGTACGTAGTCTTCTATTACTGGCTTTTCCGCCAGCGGATCGTAGGAAGAGGGTTTCTGTTCGAAGGGGCGGTAGACGCAAGTTTTATCTTTCCCGGCCTTTTAGCCTTTTTCTGGTCCCTATTCCAAAAATAATTTTTTAGGATTCCACCCGCATAACTTCAGCGCACTTTTGGGACGTTAGTTCATTCGGGGCACTTGATTTGATGAATGTCATCCCTCTTTACCTCGATTTTTTCAAGTTCCTGGATCAACTTTCAGAGAACGATCCCTGGACGAGCTACCAGCGTCTCTACCTTAATCCCCATGAAAAATTCTTCCAGGCTTACTGGGAAACTTTCAATCACTTTGACCTTAAACAGATTCGCGAGCGGGTCCGGCAGATCAAAGAGGGAGACTACAGCCTCCTTCGATCGTTGATCCAGTCTCAGGACCCTGTACCTTTGGTGGAAGACGCACTCCAGCGATGTCAGTTGATTCTCCCCCTGAGTCCAGAACCCCGCGTGTTCCTGTTCGTTGGTTTCTTCAGCCCTGATGGGGTGACCATCGAAGTTGAGGGCTTGCCTTCTATCGTTCTGGGGATGGAACGGTTGAAGGATTTCAAGGACCTCCCTCTCCTGGTTTCCCATGAGTACGGCCACTGCGTCCAGCGTTCCCTCCTGAAAGATTTTTTCCCCCCGGAAGGGAATACCCTGTTCTTTAAGATCGTGGCCGAAGGGCTGTCTGTCCTTTTCACCAGGGTGGCCTATCCGGGAATCCCCCTACACCGGCACCTCTTTCTGACTCCGGAACGGTTGCAGTGGTGTCGGGAAAACAAAGAGGTGCTGCTGGAATTGGCTGGAGCGGATTTGGCTTCGGAAAAACTTGTGCCCGTCCTTTTCGGGCCGGGGGACCCAAACGCCGGCCTCCCTCCCCGGTTGGGATATTTCGTGGCCAGCCAGATGGTGGGCCATTGTCTCACCCACCATGGGGCGGAAGAATTCGGGAAGGCATTTCCCGGGTTCGAAAATTTGTTTCACAAAATTTTGCGAGAAAGAATTCAGAATTTGGAATCGGCAGAAGGGGAATAAGGCACGATGCGCCCGCATAAGATCCAGCCCCATTTTTCGCTGAACTATGAAAAGGAATTAAACCCTCAGCAATTGGCCGTGGTCAAAGCACCCGGAGGGCCTATGTTGGTTATTGCCGGCGCCGGGAGCGGGAAAACCAGGGTCGTAACATACCGGGTGGCCTATTTGATCGAGTCCGGGCTTGACCCTGCGGGCATTCTGCTGGTAACTTTCACGAACAAGGCTGCCCGGGAGATGCTCCACCGGGTGCAACTCCTTGTTCCGGGATTCATGGGGGTGGGTGGAAAAGTGTGGGGGGGAACATTTCATCATATCGGGAACCGCATCCTCCGCCGCCACGCTCCCCTGGTGGGTTACCATCCCAACTTTACGATCCTCGACCGCGAAGACGCCAAAAGCCTCATGGAAGCCTGCATCACTGAGCTAAAGATCAACCCCAAAGGGTCCCGGTTTCCCAAGGGAGAAGTCCTGGAGGACATGGTAGGGCTATCCGTGAACACCCGGCGGCCCATCGATGAGATCGTCTTTGAGCGGTATGCTTTTTTCTACGAACTTCTGGATGACATCCGGGCTGTGGCCGAGCACTACCGGAAGCGGAAGCGGGAACTGAATGCCATGGATTTTGACGACCTGCTCTTCTACTGGGAAGCGCTCCTGAGGGAACATGCGGAAGTGCAGGCGCGCTACGGCGAACAATTCCAGCACATTTTAGTGGATGAATATCAGGACACCAACCGCATCCAGGCGGAAATCGTGGATCTTTTGGCGGAGCGACACGGAAATGTCATGGTAGTAGGGGACGATTCCCAGTCCATCTATTCTTTCCGGGGGGCGAACTTCGCCAACATCCTGACTTTCCCGGAACGTTATCCAAAGGCCCGGATCTTCAAGCTGGAGGTCAATTACCGCTCCACGCCGCAGATCCTGCATTTGGCCAACGCTAGCATTATGCATAACCGGGTCCAATTCCCCAAAGAGTTGCAGACCGTCCGTCCGGCGGGGGTGACGCCTTTTCTGGTGCCGGCTTAGGACACCTTGGATCAAGCTGCTTTTGTGGCCGGTAAGGTGGGGGAAATCCGCGATGGGGGAATTCCGCTCTCCCAGATCGCTGTTCTGTACCGGGCTCATTATCATTCCATGGAACTACAGATGGAGTTAACCCGACAGGGCATCCCTTTTGAAGTTCGATCGGGTCTGCGCTTCTTCGAGCAGGCCCACATCAAAGATGTAAGCGCCTACCTGAAAATCATCTGCAACCCCCTGGACGAACTGTCCTGGAAACGTGTCCTGCAGCTTTACCCCCGAATTGGAAAGGCCACGGCCGAGAAAATATGGCGAATGATTGCCTCGGGAGTTTCGGCCCCGAACGTCGCGGTGGACGCCAAAGAAGTTTTGCAAAAAATTCCAGCCGGGAGCCGGGAGACCTGGCGGGCATTCAGTCGAACGCTGGCCAAGCTTCAGAATCCCAAGATCACCTCCGATCCAGCCGCGATGATCGAACTGGTCTTGAAGGAAGGGTATGAGGGATACCTCCAATCCAGATATCCCAACTATGAATCGCGAGCGGATGACCTGCGCCAGTTGGCCGCATTTTCCAGCCAATACTCTTCCTGCCAGGATTTTTTGAGCGAGCTGGCCTTACTCACCTCGATGGAAGGAGAAACCTCATCGACTCGGGGAGCCGATGGGGATGGGATGATCACGCTAAGCTCCGTACACCAGGCGAAAGGGTTGGAGTGGCCCGTGGTTTTCATCATCTGGCTGGCCGAGGGACGATTCCCCTCCATCCGCAGCCTGTCGGAATCCGGCGGGGAGGGAGAAGAAGAGGAGCGGAGGCTTTTCTACGTGGCCGTCACTCGTGCCCGGGATGAACTTTATCTCTGCTATCCGAGGTTCGCTGCAGACCGGGGAGGAAGGGAGATGATCCAGCGCCCCTCGCGATTTATTGCGGAACTCGGCGGCAGCGGGTACGAACGGCTGGGCGTGGAGGAATTTTGAGCTTTCAGCGGTCAGCCGTCAGCTTTCAGCACAACTGCCGAAAGACACGAGATGCTTCAAGCCCTCCAAGAAAATTTGGAAATCATTCTGCTGAATTTTGACTTACTGATCGCCGCTTACTGAGTGCTGAAGGCTGCATAAAATTTCCCTGGGAAATTTTATGCGGGGATGATCTTTACCCAGACTTTCCGGGAACGCGGGCCGTCAAATTCGCAGAAATACAGGCCCTGCCAGGTTCCCAGCACCATTCGGCCCTCCTCGATGAAGACGGTCTGGGAAGCGCCGACCAGGGTGGATTTGACGTGGGCCGCTGAATTTCCCTCTGTATGCTGGTAGGGACCCGCAAAAGGAATAAGCCGGTTGAGCTCAGAGAGGATATCGTGTTGCACACTGGGGTCGGCGTTTTCGTTGATGGTCACGGCAGCCGTCGTGTGAGGAGCAAAAAGCGTCAAGAGGCCGCTTTGCACCTTGCTCTGCTGGACAAGCTTGGCCACCTGGGGCGTGATATCGATAAGCTCCGTTCGATTGTGGGTGCGGATGGTAAGCTCATGATAACTCATAACCTGCTCCCTTATTGATTTTAACTTTAGGCACTTTAGCGCGTTTTAGAGGATTCAAGCCGCTTTTTATGATTCTACTTTTTCTGCTCACGATTGTCCAAGGGGCATTTCCCCCTGCCTGCTTTATTTTAGGAAGCAGTCATATGAAATATTTTTATTTTGGGGGATGAGAATCGAAGGTCTGGGAGCAGCCTTTTGGCCGGCCGATGCTGACTTCGGCCTTGCGCCTGGGCCACGATTAACGTTGGTTGGCATAGATATTTAACAATATGTTGAGTATCCATCTTGATAGCGACAGAAATTAAACTCCCGTTAATTCTAGCATCGGCCTCGCCGCGAAGGAAGGAGCTCCTCGAGCTTGCCGGCATCCCCCTGGAAGTCATTCCCAGCCAGGCAAATGAAAGATTCTTGCAGGGAGAATCGCCAGAAGAGCATGTCCGCCGGGTGGCCAAGGCGAAAGCCATGGATGTGGGCCGGCAACATCCGGGCCGCTGGGTTCTGGGAGCCGATACGGTGGTGGCCATCGATGGAAGGATTTTAGGAAAACCCGGGGATGACCGAGAAGCAGAAGAAATGCTGAGGAACCTCAGCCAGCGGGAACACAGGGTGCTCACGGGCTTTTGCGTCTTGCGATATCCCTCCCTGGACCGACGGGAAGGCACAGTGATCTCTAGGGTGAAATTCAAGGACCTCTCCGCAGCAGAGATCCACTGGTATATCAGCACCGGTGAGCCCTTCGACAAAGCGGGCGCGTATGCGATCCAGGGGAGGGCGGCCTTTATGGTGAAAGAGGTCCATGGTTCTTACACGAACGTCGTGGGGTTGCCGCTCTGCGAAATCGTGGAGGCTTTAGGGGAATTGGAAGCCGTCAATCTTTTCACTTAAAGTCAAAATTGTGGGACGCAGATAAACGCGGATTTTCAAGGTCAAGATTCAGAATATTTTTCTGTATTGTTCTGCGAGAATCTGAGACCTCATAAAAATTTAGGCACTTTAGCGCATTTTAGGCATTTAACGTGTCGGAAATTTCTGAAAATTTGGCCCGGGTCAGGGAGAGGATCGAGGCGGCTGCGCGCCGCTCCGGAAGGGATCCAGAAGAAGTCCACCTCGTGGCCGTAAGCAAATCCGTGGAGCCGGAACGAGTGCGCCAGGCCATCGAAGCCGGGGTAAAAATTTTAGGGGAAAACTATGTGCAGGAGGCGCAGAAAAAAATCGATGCTCTGGGACGCAGCGTAGCCTGGCATTTCATCGGCCACCTGCAAACGAACAAAGCAAGGGTGGCCGCCCGTCTATTCGATTTCATCCATTCCGTAGAAAGCGTGAACCTCGCTCAAGAGTTGAACCGGCAAACCAAACTGCAGGGGAAAATTTTACCTGTTTTGCTCCAGGTAAACATCAGCGGAGAAATGACGAAATTTGGCGCGCAGGAGAAGGAGATCTTCATACTGGCGGAGAAACTTTCGCCAATGGAAGGGATCGAGGTCAAGGGTCTGATGGCCATGCCCCCTTTCCTGGAAGACCCGGAAGATTCGCGCCCTTATTTTGTAGGGCTTAGAAAATTGGGCGAACAATTGGCTCAGCAGAAGATTCCCCGAATCTCTATGGGAGAGCTCTCGATGGGCATGTCCAACGATTTTGAAGTGGCCATCGAGGAAGGAGCCACGCTGGTTCGAGTGGGGACGGCGATCTTCGGTCCTCGCCCCATAAAATAAATTTAGGAAAATAATTTTGGGCGCAGAGGAACGAGGATTCTTAGGATTTCAAAAACCGAGATTCCAATTTTCTTTTCCAATCTTTGACAATCTGTGGGGTTTTGGGCCTTTGACATCATAGAATATTTATGCGGATATCTATGAAAATCTGCGTCCTATTTTGCCATCTTGTGTTATCTTTTCCCCGGTGATAAATTGGGGGCAGAAAAAATTGCGGCGAGGAAGATTATGGCGATCAGTAGAGAACAGATCATTCAGGCTGTGGCTACCAAAGTGGGTCCTTCCGTCATCATAGAGGCAAAGCTGGAAAAGGGCATGTGGCGCCTATCGTTGACCAAGGAAGGAAAGACGGCGGTCCTGGAGTTCAAGAGGGGGTTTATCGAGGACTATTTTGAAAAGGGGGAGTACCCGCAGGAGCTGGCCTTCGATACCCGGGTCAATAAAGCTTTGCGGGAGCTGAAATAAGAAAGATCATTCTTGAAGGCGCTTTGGCGATTCATCCAGTAAACGGTTGGCGACTTCTTTGATGACCTTTTGGGCATATGAATCACGGGGTAGCGCTTTTCCTTCCAGACTGGCATCGCTGATTTGGCTGTCAAGATAGATGCTGCCGATCACCTTTATCTTTTTCTTCCCAACTTCCTCGATTATTTTTTTCTCGACTTTTTGCGAGGGAACTTTATTAAGAATGACCCTTACCCTATTTACACCGATGGCTTCGGCCATATCGCTGATTTTCTCAGCGAGGGCAATGGATTCGGCAGAGGGCTCGACCGCGATTAAGACAGTGTCGGCCCCTCTTTCTACGCCCCTGCCGAAACTCTCGACGCCGGCCTCTGTATCGATGAGCATAACCTCTTTCTCTTTTAAGACGGATTTTCTTACCAGGTCCCTGGCGAGGTCAGACATTGAACAGGCACACCCCTGAAAAGGGTCCGTGATCTTGCCGGCTGTCAAAAATCTGAGATTGTCGCGCCCAAGAATGTACTCCCCAGGGATATCCTGAAGCAATATTTTACTCTGGTTAAACCAATCGACGCTGGGTTTTGTCTCCCCCGATGCGCACCTCTGCAAAAGCGCCATGAGCGGCCTCGACTGCTGGGGAAAGCCAAACATCTGGTGCAGTCCCGCGTTCGACTCATCCGTATCGATAACCAACACGAAATAGCCCAATTCCAGAAAGGCACTGGCCATCAAGGCCACAATCGTGCTCTTGCCGGTGCCGCCTTTGCCACAGACAGCGATCTTTTGGCCTGGACCCTTCCGTGCTCCGGCCTGGGATCTCAAATAATCCCTGACCTTATTTGACGCCAGCCGCACCTCCTCCTCGGTCGTCGCCAGGCACAGGCCGCAATCGATGCAGGGTTCATCTTCATAATAGGCAGAACCTACAGGACAATGAAATACACCCATATGATACGTTCTCGTTACGAACCGGGCGATCCGATACTTTCCCGTTCCCCTGGATCAGAACTTACAGAGATGCTTCGATCAGTAAAGCCTCTCTGTTTTTTGGGGGATATGCTCCGGCGGACGAACCAGCTTCATAGACCTGGCTTCACTCCGGCAGGAAACCACGCAACTGCCGCAGCCCATGCACTTTTCGGGGTCAATGGTTGCGCGCTCTGTGCGAATTTCAGGGTATTGTTTCATCCGGACGGCGCCAAACTGGCATTTTGTAAGGCAGGTTTTACATCCTTGGCATTTTTGTGGATCGACCACAGCTGCAAAACGACTCTTGGCTACCCCATCTGTTATCTTATATTGATCTTGCCGGAACATGTGCCCGAGTGGCGCACAGCAGCACCAGTGGCAGTTACAGACTAACTGGTTAACCTCTGCCTGGTTCAGCGAAAAATGCACCATGGGGTATTTGTCAGTTTCTTCGATAACCTTAAGCGCTTCTTCGGCGGTGATTTTCTTACCCGCCCCTCGATTGATATTATATTGAGCCGTCCGGCCAACATTAATGCATACCTGGACCGGAACTCCACATTTCCGCTTGCGGTGTTCCCGCTTGCAGGGGCAATGAAGCAGCGCCAGCGTTTCCTGGCTTCGGATGATTTCCCGTATGTCTTCACTGGGCAAGACTCCCGGAACATCCTTGATCGAATTCCATCTCGGTATAATTCTCCACTTGGGCACCTCCCCGCTCACGTAGGTCTTCACCATGTCATCCAGTATTTCTTTATCCATGAACTCCGCAAACAAGTCAAAATACTCATCTCCGACCTGTTCGTCATACTTCGGGTTTCCCAGGGCGGCATCGTGAAGTTGTTCAATATTTCGGGCCATCTGCGGCCCTTTCTTCGTCGGGAAAACCAGTCCTTTCTCGATTAATTCCTGGATGTGGTTATCGACTACCGTTTGATCCAGATTTAATTTTTGGGCTATGACATCGGCGGGGGCCGGGAGCGCGCGGACGATTTTAGCCTGCTCCAGGTTCGCCAGCCTGGCGAGTATCTGAGGGACAAGATTTGAATTTCCTTGCCCCAGCTTGGTGGCCAATTCTCTGTAGATGGGATCCAGTTTACTCGCAGACATATCTTCACCTCTATCTATTTGTAGGAATCTCCTCGTGGCGTTCATTATCGACCAGGGGTTATTGCGTGTCAATGAGAAAGATCCCAACTCAAGCCCTTGAACCTGGAGAGGGGAATGTTATAATCTTATTTATTCTCCCTCTTCAACAAAAGGAGGCCAATTTCCCAGCTGCAATTCATTCCAAAAAAGGAGATCAGGTGATGGAAAGAAAGAAAGTCATGATTGTAGTCGGAAGCCCCCGGAAAAAAGGGAATAGTTCGACCCTGGCGAAGCAGGTCGCTGACGGCGCCAAAGCGGGTGGAGCAGTGGTGGAGACCTTTTACCTTCAAGATATGAAGATCAGGCCCTGTATCGCCTGTGATGTCTGCCGGAAGAAAGCGGGCACCGATTGCGTCCTTAAGGACGACATGCGGAAGTTGTACCCAAAGCTTAGAAATGCTGATGCCGTCGTGGTGGCCAGCCCCATCTACTGGTTTACTGTTTCCGCCCAAACCAAATTATTCATGGACCGCTGGTACGCCCTGGGGAGCGATGAGGGGTACGAATTGAGGGGAAAACGGTTTGGCATCGTTCTGACCTACGCGGATGCGGACCCGTTTATCTCGGGCGCGGTCAACGCCCTGCGTACTTTTCAGGATGCCCTCAATTTCGTCGGAGCACGAATTGTGGGTATGGTCTACGGAAGTGCCTGGAAGGCCGGGGAGATCCGGCGAAATAAGGGGGTGATGAAAGAGGCCTACGCGCTGGGCAAGAAGCTGGCTGCGGAGGGGTAGGATGATCATGACCCAGAAAGCAGCGAACCGTCGGGTTTATCTGTATGTCGGTCTTTTCCTGACTACCCTGATGGGCGTGGGCTGTGCCCACTATCCTGCCAATCCCTCTCTCCAAAAGACCTCCCCCGCCCAGGGTTACCGAATGAAGAACATCAACCAGGCTGAGAAGTGTGACAGCTTATTATTAGTTCTCACATTCTCCGGGGGGGGGACACGAGCCGCTGCGCT
>Ga0153915_10004891_pt1 | contig 12403 bp, 14 predicted proteins | sample Opewatmetagenome_2_FD_107003 | JGI IMG/M metagenome (GOLD analysis project Ga0153915, IMG submission 107003) | Freshwater wetland microbial communities from Ohio, USA - Open water 3 Core 3 Depth 3 metaG | ecosystem: Environmental > Aquatic > Freshwater > Wetlands | place: USA: Ohio, Lake Erie... | reverse complement strand
TTGGCGCCCGTGACACCCATGATGCGGTTGACAGTCGGTGCAATGCGCAGAAGGATCAGCGTCACGAGCAAGACGACCGCTACGACGCCGAGGAGCGCCGCGAACAACCATGGCTGACGCGCGTGCGCGCCGAATGTGAGCAGAATCGTGGCGAGGGCGCCGGGGCCGGCAATGAAGGGAAACGCGAGCGGAAAGACCGAGATATCGTCGCGATGGCGCGCCTCGTCCTGCTCGGTCGAGGTCGCAGTCCGCGCGCCGGACTGGCGCACGAACACCATGTCGAGCGCAATCAGAAAAAGTACGAGTCCGCCGAAAATACGGAACGCGTCCAGGGTAATCCCCATGACCCTGAGGAACGGCGCACCGACAAAAGCGAACAGAATGAGAATCATGCCGGCAACCAGCACCGCCTTGTTCGACATGTGCCGCGAATAGCCGGGGCTGGCGCCCTCCGTCATGGCAGCAAAAATCGGAATGAGAGAAACGGGTTCAACGACCGCGAAGAACACGACGGAAAACTTGATAACTTCCTCGATCATGATGCTTTGCGACAGGCTAATTGGCGCGGATAGGTAGAAATATGGGGTTGCCGCGCCCGGCGTTTGGGGAACAAAATGAATTGGTGTCCGTGATTCTGGGTTGGCCGAAGAATAGCAGCGGCGATCATCGCGGCGCACCGTCAATCGAGGAGAGTCATAGAGGAGTTGGCCATGTCTGCACCGCGTCCGGAAATCGGCGACTGGTATCGGTACAGCGGCGGTGAGCTATTCGAAGTCGTTGCGGTCGACGACGACGACCAGACGATCGAGGTGCAGCACTTTGACGGGACGATCGAGGAGATCGACTTCGACTCGTGGGAAACGCAATGGCAAGACCGGGCCTTCGAGGCGGCTGAAGCACCCGAGGATTGGTCCGGATCGGTCGACATGGAGCCCGAGAACGTCGACCAGGAAGAAGAAAGCAAGACGGATCGACAGTGGGCGGGTGCGCTCGGCTACTACGATCGCGGGCGCTAGCCTGCTCGAATGCAATCATTCCGGCGGCGCGAGCTCTTCAGCTCCGTCGCCGAGTATTACCAGCCCGGCTTCAATTCGTACCGGCACGCGCCTCAGGCTCTTCCCGACGCAAGGCCCTCCGACGCAATAGCCCGTGGCGACCTCGAACAGCGCGCCATGCGATGAGCAAAGAATCAGCGAACGGTCGGGCGCCAGGAAGGCATCCGGGCGCAGATTGAGCGGATGCCCCTGATGGGGGCAGTGATTGACGTAGGCCTGCACCGAGGCGCCCTTGCGAACGAGGAACCCCCGCAGCGGCCAGTCGCCCGTGCCCACGGTGAATGAGCGGGCGCTGGGGTCGGGGAGATCCGCGACCCGGCACAGCACGCGACTCAAGTCGATGTCGCTCATTGTCGAGCGTCGCGATCGATGCTCTCGATACGGTGGCGCAGGAATGGAAGCAGGAAGATACCCGGCAGCGCGACGATCGCGCAGGTCGTATAGAGCGTCACCCAGCCGCCGAGATCGCTCACGATGAAGCCGGCAATCGGCCCCAGAAAAACACGCGGAACGGCCGCAAGCGACGACAGCAACGCGTACTGGAATGCACTGAAGCGGATATTGCACATCGCCATCAGTAGCGCCGTGAACGCGGCCGTGCCCATGCCGTCGCCGAGATTCTGGATGATCACGGTCGCATACATCGTCACCAGGCTCTTGTCGACGAGCGACAGAAAAAGATACGGCAGCGCGGTAATCAGTTGACCGAAAGCGAGCACGACGAGTGAGCGATACAGGCCCCACTTTGCGACCAGGATGCCGCCCGCTATCACACCGCAGATGGTCGCAATCAAACCGAGCGTCTTGCTGGCGAAACCGATCGCGGTCAGCGTGAAACCGAGATCCTGCAGGTACGGGGTCGAAAGCGCGAGCGTCAGGGCTTCGCCAAATTTGTACAGCAGAAGGAGAAGCAGCAGGGGCAGCAGCGGCCAGCGCGCAAGAATTTCGCGCAACGGCTCGACGACGGCCTGCAGAAGAGTGACTGGCGGACGCGCGCCTGCCGGCTCGGGCGAAAACAGGGTGAACATTACGCAGACAAGCATGACGGCGGCCATGATTCGATACGTCGCTGGCCAGCCGATGTGGTCGGCCAGAATGAATGTGACGGCGCCCGACACCAGCAACGCCAGACGATATCCGGTCTGTGTCGCGGAAGCGGCGAGTCCGCGCTCGGGCGCCGTGACGATATCGGCGCGATAGGCGTCGATCACGATGTCCTGAGAGGCTCCGACGAACGCGAGCGCGAACGCGACTGCGGCCACTTGCGCAATGTCGAGGGCGGGATCGAGCACCGAATAAAAGCCGATCAGCACGGTTGCGATGAGCTGCGTCAGGAGGATCCAGCCGCGCCGCCTGCCGAGGATCGGCAGCGAAAACCGGTCAAGGAGCGGCGCCCAGAGAAACTTGAGAAGGTAGGGAGCTTGCAGCAGCGTCGCCATGCCGATCAGCCGGATGCTCAGGTGATAGGTCTTCAGCCATGCCTGCAAGGTGCCGGCGACAAAGGCAATCGGAAATCCCGAAGCGAAACCGAGGAGCAGCACGGCCGCCATGCGCCGATTGGCGATGAGCGTTGCAAGCCCCGGCCGAGTGCGATCGGTCACCCGCTGCATTCCATCACGGGTAGTGGTAATCCATGGTGAGCGGCGCGTGGTCGGAGAAGCGCCTGCTCTTATATATGGAGCCGCGAAGAACACGGCCGCGCATGGATCCGGAAACGATCTGATAGTCGATGCGCCAGCCGACGTTCTTCGCCCACGCCGCCCCGCGATTCGACCACCAGGTGTACTGATCCGGTTTCTGATTCACCTCGCGAAATGCATCGACAAAACCCGCGGGCCCGACCAGCTCGTCGAACCACGCGCGTTCCTCCGGCAAGAATCCGGAGTTCTTCTGATTCGATCTCCAGTTGCGCAGGTCGATCGGCCGGTGTGCAATGTTCCAATCCCCGCAGAGAATGTAATCGCGGTTCGACTCGCGCAGCTTGGCGAGATGTCGTCGGAATACGTCCAAGAACCGGAATTTCGACGCCTGCCGCTCGGGTCCCGCCGAACCCGACGGCAGATACAGCGAGATCACCGACAGGCGGCCGTAGCGCGCTTCGAGGTAGCGGCCTTCGCCATCGAACTCGGCAACGCCGAAGCCACGAACGACCTCGTCGGGCTCGCGCCGCGAGTAGACGGCGACGCCGCTGTATCCCTTGCGCTCGGCGTCGTAGTAGTGAACATGAAAGGGCCTGGGCCAGAAGTGGCGATCCTCGAGCTGGTGCATCTGTGCCTTGATTTCCTGCAGGCACACCACGTCCGCCTTTTGCCGCGCAAGCCAGCCGTAGAGGCCCTTGCTCGCCGCGGATCGGATGCCGTTGACGTTGAGCGTGATGATGCGCATGCGGAAGTCGCGCTTCGAGTCTCTTATACTGGCCGCGAGTATCACAACGACGATCATGAGCTACAAGTCCGATTTCATCGCGCTATGCATCGAGCTCGACGTGCTACGGTTCGATCCGGTGCGGCGATTTCAGCTCAAGTCCGGCCGCTCGAGTCCGTATTTCTTCAACGCCGGGCTCTTCAACACGGGCCGGGCGGTCGCGGCGCTGGGACGCGCATACGCCGCTGCGATTGTCGACGCGAATTTGCCGTTCGACATGCTTTTCGGGCCTGCATACAAGGGCATCCCCCTCGTTACCGTCACGGCCGCCGCACTTGCGGAACTGCACGGCCGCAATCTCCCGTTCGCGTTCAACCGCAAGGAAGCCAAGGCTCATGGCGAGGGAGGCAACATCGTCGGCAGCACACTCAAGGGACGCGTTCTGATCATTGATGACGTCATCACCGCGGGGACGGCGATTCGGGAGTCGGCCGAGCTCATCAAGGCTTGCGGCGCCGGGCTTGCCGGGGTCGTGCTCGCCCTCGACCGGCAGGAGCGTGGCCAGGATGCGTCGCGTCCGCGCTCAGCAGTCCAGGAGCTCGAGGCGGAATTTCATGTGCCCTGCGTCAGCATCGTGACGCTCGACGATCTCATCGATCATTTGGGGCGGGCTGGCCGAGCGACCGACCTTGCCGCGATGCGAGAGTACCGGGACCAGTTCGGCGTGCGTTGACATATGCTCGGACCGCCAGGGGTTGGGGTGCGCTACTTCACACTTGCCCGGGCCAGCATATGCAAAGTTCGGCCTGTAATGCAGAATACGACGCCGGTCTCGGACGCTCTCTGAGATCGCACGAATTGCCCGAAAGTACCCGAGGATCTTGAGGCCGCAAGTACAGCGTCATGAGGTTTCGCGCGCCGTTACCGATGCTGATCGCTGCCGTGCTCGCGAGCGTGGCAACGGCGAGCGTCGTTGCCGCCCCGAACTCCGCAGGTACCGGAACACACACCGAAAAACTCTATCGCTGGGTCGACGAGAAAGGCGTGGTCCACTACGGCGACTCCGTTCCACCCGAGTACTCCAAGCAGCAGCGCGACATTCTCAACAAGCAGGGTGTGCAGATCGGGACTCTGGATGCGGAAAAGACGCCGGCGCAGGTCGCCGAGGAGCTGCGCAAGCGAGATGCCCTGCGCCAGAGCCAGGCGCGTGACGAAATCCTGCTTCGCACCTATATCTCGACCGATCAGATCGAGCAGCTCCGCGATCAGCGCCTCGAAATGATCGAGGGCCAGATCAAGGTCACGACTCAATACCTGCGTACCCGCCGCACGAGGCTGGCCGAGCTGCACACGCAGAGCGCGGTTTTTCGCCCGTATAGCACTGCCGAGAATGCGCGGCCGATGCCCGACCAGCTCGCCGAAGAGCTGGTGCGCACGCTGAACGACATCAAGGTTCAGGAAGAGAGCCTGGTCTCGAAGCGCGCCGAGCAAGAGGCCCTGCGGGAGCAGTTTCACAAGGATATCGAGCGGTTCCGGGAACTGAAGTCCGCCCAGACCGTCACGCGCACGCAGTAGCGCTTTACCTGCGCCCCGAGCTGCCGAACCCGCCGCCGCCGCGGCTCGACTCGGCGAAATCCTCAACCACTTCGAAGGCGATCTGCGCCACGCGGATCAGAACCATCTGCGCAATTCGCTCGCCGGGCTGCACGGTGAAGGGCTGCGCACTGCGATTCCAACAGGAAACCATGACCTGTCCCTGGTAATCGGAGTCGATGAGCCCGACCAGATTGCCGAGCACGATACCGTGCTTGTGGCCGAGCCCGGATCGCGGCAGCAAGACAGCAGCGAGGCCGGTGTTCTCGATGTGTATCGCAATGCCGGTCGGAATGAGCGAGCTGCCGCCGGGCTGGAGCACCAACGGCGCATCGATACAGGCGCGAAGATCGACACCCGCGGATCCGGGGGTGGCATGACCCGGCAGCGGAAAATCTCTACCCACCCGCGGATCAAGGATCTTCACCTTGAGCCGTAGCAACGTGTCGGAGCTCATGGATTCAGGTCTTGTTCTTCTGCCGGTAGCGCTCAGCGATCAGCACGACGAGCTCGCGCGCCAGATCGTCTTTCGGCTTCGGTCCAAGTTGGCGCGAGCCCCCGGGCCACAGGACCGTGAGCGCATTGTCGTCGCAATCGAACGCGAGCCCCTCGCCCACGCGATTCGCCGCAATCATGTCCAGGCGCTTTTTCTCAAGTTTGATGCGGGCGTGTTCCTCGATCTTCTCCGTCTCCGCTGCGAAGCCGACCGCGAACGGATGCTTCGGCAAGGCCGTCACGGATGCCAGCACGTCCGGCGCGCGCGTCAGCTCCAGCTCGAGGTTGTCCTGCGTCTTCTTGATCTTCTGCCCGGCAATTGCCGCCGGCATGTAGTCGGCAACCGCCGCGGCGGCGATAAGGACGTGAGTGCCGTTGAGAGCCTCATGCACCGCGGCATGCATCTCCCTGGCACTCTCCACATCGATTCGGCGCACGCCATAAGGCGTAGTGAGACTCACAGGTCCACTCACCAGAGTCACTTCGGCGCCGGCCTCGCGCGCCGCAGCCGCCACGGCATAACCCATCTTCCCGGAGCTGCGATTGCTGATGAACCGCACAGGGTCGATCCGCTCGCGCGTCGGTCCCGCAGTCACCATCACGCGCAAGCCGGCCAGCACCCCGTGTGCCGCGGATGCGGCTTCGAGCGAATCAGCAATCTCACGCGGCTCCAGCATGCGGCCCGCGCCGGTCTCGCCACAGGCCTGTTCGCCGGTGGCAGGGCCGAGCAGTCTCATGCCGCGCTCGCGCAGCGTCGCGACATTCGCCTGCGTAGCTGCGTTCTCCCACATCACGCGATTCATGGCGGGTGCGAGCATGATCGGCGCCGTCGTCGCGAGGCACAGGGTTGCGAGGAGATCGTCTGCCAGGCCGTACGCGATACGCGCGATGAAATCGGCGCTCGCCGGCGCGATCAGGACATGAGTAGCCCAGCGCGCGAGCTCGATATGTCCCATCGCCGCCTCCGCGGCCGGGTCCCACAAGTTCGTGCGGACCGCTCGCCCGGAAACTGCCTGGAAGGTCGTCGGCGTCACAAAGTTCTGTGCCGCCGCAGTCATCACGACCTGCACATCGGCGCCCCGCTCGATCAGGCGCCTGACCAGATCCGGGCTCTTGTATGCCGCAATACCGCCCGTCACGCCCAGAATGATTCGTTTGGATCCGCCGGCAATCATGGGCGCGGATTATAGCTGCAAGACTCGGACGTCCCCGCATTCCCGCGTCGCCCGGTCGTTCGCGGGTGCAGACACCAATCGGGGCCAGGAAGCTGAATGCCGGCTAAACAGTGGCGTTCAGGTTCGCGTCAGGCAGATCCCGCAATAGTGCAGGCGCATCGGAGTCAAACCGATTCCCTGTAGGAGGACTGAAATGAACCGCATCTTTGGCGCGGCTGTATTGGTGACACTGCTCGCAGGTACCGCTGCGGTGGCCGGCACACCGCCACATTGGACCACCGATCAGAATCGCAGCGAGGAGCGCGATTCGCGTGACCGCGACCACGGTCGCGACCATCGCGGCGAACGGCGATATGCCCGCGACCCGCACCCGGACTGGCGCAGCCATGATCAGCGGTATAGGCACCGCGATTTCGCTCGAGAGCGCTACCGTGTCGGCCGCTATTACCCGCCGCGTGGCTACTACACGCGCCATTGGCAACGTGGCGAACGCCTGCCACGCGCCTACTACGCCAGGCCATACGTCGTGTACGGCTACCGCGGCTATCGTCTTTACGACCCGCCGCGCGGCTACCATTGGGTGCGGGTCGGCGATGACGTGCTGCTGACGGCCATTGCAACCGGTATCGTCCTCGACGTGGTGTACAACCTCTACTACTAGAGAAGCGCGGCGCTCCGGAGATACCTCCGGGGCGCCGCAATTCCGCGCGGCCTCACAATTCCAAGTCGTATACGACGCTAGCCCCTCTGGGCGGGCGGCCCTGATCGCGGACAATGTGCCTATGTCCGCGGTTCGTCATTCGCATAGCGAGCGTCCGAGTGAAAAGCTGTTGAAGCACGGTGCATCGGCACTATCCGAAGCAGAACTCCTCGGCGTCCTCTTGCGCCAAAGTGTCGCCGGGCTCGACGCGGTCGAGTTTGCGCGTGGTCTGTTGCGTGACTTCCGCGGATTGCGCGCCCTGCTTTCGGCCGAGCCGCAGCGGCTCATTCGCTCTCGCGGCCTGGGCCGTGCAGGCTACGCACAGTTGCAGGCGGCGCTCGAGATCGCCAGGCGGCACTACCAGCAGCAGCTCGAGGCCGCGCCATGTCTCACGAGTCCACGCGCCACACGCGATTTTCTAGTGGCGCGACTGCGCGATCGCCCGTACGAAGTATTCTGCTGTCTCTATCTCGACAACCGCCACCGTTTGAGAGGATTCGATGAGCTCTTTCGCGGCACGATCGACGGTGCCAGCGTGCATCCGCGCGAGGTCGTCAGAGAGGCACTGGGTCATCGAGCCGCGGCCGTCATACTCGCCCACAATCACCCATCGGGGGTCGCCGAGCCGAGCCAGGCCGATGAGCTCATCACACGCCGGCTTCGTGACGCCCTGGCGCTCGTCGACATTCGGCTCCTCGATCACCTCATCGTGGGTGATGGAGCGTGCACTTCTTTGGCCGAGCGAGGCCTGCTTTGAGGGTCGCCGCCAGCGTCGGCAGCCCTACCCTGAGTTTCGCTTGCCCGCCTCGCGGCTTGCTGGTTAAATACGCCGCTCATTTTTCGCCACGCCAATCATAACTAATTGATTGACCGGCTGTTTCGAGGTCACTGCAATGTCCAGAGTGTGTCAGATCACGGGTAAGCGTCCAATCACCGGGAACACCGTGTCGCATGCGAACAATCGCAGGCGGCGCCGCTTTCTGCCGAACCTGCACACGCAGCGATTCTGGCTGGAGACCGAGAAGCGATTCGTGAGCCTGCGCGTATCGACGCGAGGACTGCGTACCATCGAAAAGAACGGAATCGAGGCGGTGGTCGCGAAACTGCGCGCCCAAGGTCAGAAAATCTAGGGTCGGGACACGAACATGCGCGACAAGATCAAGTTGCTCTCATCCGCCGGCACAGGCCACTTCTACGTGACCACCAAGAACAAGCGCCTGCACCCGGACAAGTTGGAAACGAAGAAATTCGATCCGATCGTGCGCAAGCACGTCGCCTATAAAGAGGCAAAGATCAAGTAGGCGGCAGCCGCCGCGTTACTTCATGCGCCCTGCAGAGCAGGGGTCATGCAGTAACTCGATAGCCGGCGCGCGAACTCTTCCAGGGCCTTGATACCGCTGGCCTCGGCCTCGGCGCACCACTCCTTCAGACTCGCGATGAGCCGCTCATTGCTGCCCTGCCTGTTCTCCCACAGCTGGCGCAGCCGGTCCCTATACGTGTGGACGCGGTGGAGAATCTGGCTCTCGGCGAGGATTGCGGCCAGACGCTTGTTCGCCTGGCCGTCAAGCAATGCGGGGTGCCGCGTCAGAAGCTTGTGCGCCGCGCGCCGCAGGCTGAGCGATGGCATGCGCCTCGACCATTCCTGTTTGAGGACGGGCACCGTCACCATCTTCTTATACTCGCGCAAAACGTGCATGCGGTTCGTAATCACAGCCCGCACTGTCTCGAGATCGACCTTGCGACGTTCCGGAGCAAGCACCGGCTGGGGCGCGACGCGCCGTACGCGCGCCAGGCGAAGCGCCTCAAAGAGCTTGATGTAAAACCAGCCGATATCGAACTCCCAGGGCTGTGTGGAGAACTTGGCTGACGTCGGAAACGCGTGATGATTGTTGTGCAGTTCCTCGCCGCCGATCAGAACACCCCAGGGCACGATGTTCCGGGCGGCGTTGTCGCATTCGTAGTTGCGGTAGCCGCTGTAATGCCCCAGGCCGTTGATGACTCCTGCGGCGAGCACCGGCATGGCAGCAAGCTGTACCGCAATCAGAATGATGCCCGGCACGCCAAATAGCACGAGGTACGCGCCAACGAGGAGCACGATGCCGAGATTCCGGTAGCGGCTGTAGACATTGCGCTCCACCCAGTCGTTGACCGTGTCAGCGCCGAATTTCGCGTGCGTCTCGGGATTGCGCGACTCCGGCCGATAAAGCTCGTAGCCTTCGAGCAGCACTTTGCGGATGCCGAACACGACGGGGCTGTGCGGATCCCCGGGACGGTCCGAAAAAGCATGATGCTTGCGGTGGACGGCTACCCACTCGCGGGTGATCTGACCCGACGTGAGCCAGATCCAGCAACGGAAGAAATGCCGCAGCACCGGATGCAGATCGAGCGACCGGTGTGCGGCATCGCGATGCAGATACAAGGTCACGGCCATGATGGTGACCTGCAGCAGCACAATGCCGGAGATCACGTAGCCCCAGGGTCCCAGCTGCAGCACCCCATAAAGAAAGTCCAGATTCACGTTGGTAGTCTCCTGATAGGCCGGACTTTCCATGTCCCGGCTAGGCTCGCAATATACTCAACATAAGCATGCCTGAGCTACCTGAAGTCGAGACTACCCGCCGCGGCATTGAGACGACCGTCACGGGTCGAAGAATCGCTGGTCTGGTGGTACGCGATCGGAGGCTCCGCTGGCCCATCCCGATCGGGCTTGAAGATGAGGTCGCCGGTCAGGACATCAAGGGCGTCGGCCGACGCGCCAAGTACCTGTTTATCTACTGCAAGCGGGGTGCCCTGATTCTGCACCTGGGCATGTCGGGGAGCCTGCGCGTGCTCGAATCAGCCGTGCCGCCCGAGAAGCATGATCACTTCGACCTGCTGCTCGATTCCGGCCGTTGCCTGCGCTTCAGCGACCCGCGACGGTTCGGGAGCCTGCACTGGACCCGCGGCGATCCCGCGACACACAGGCTGCTTGAACGCATTGGACCGGAGCCACTCGAGCCCGAATTCAGCGGTGCATACCTCCATCGGGTGAGCCGCGGACGCCGGGTTGCTCTCAAGAATTTCCTGATGAACAGCCACGTCGTCGTCGGCGTCGGCAACATCTACGCCAGTGAATCGATGTTCCGCGCGCGCATTCGGCCTGGCCGGCGCGCGGCAAGCCTGACGACGAGCGAAGCGCAACGCCTCGCCCGCGCCGTCAAGGCCGTGCTCGGCAACGCAATTCGAGTTGGCGGCACGACCCTCAGGAACTACGTCAGCGCCGACGGCAGTCCAGGCTACTTTCGCCAGAAGCTCTACGTGTACGAGCGCGCCGGTCGTCCGTGCCGCGTCTGCCGCACGCCGATCCGCCGGACGGTGCACGGGCAGCGTTCGACGTACTACTGCCCAAGCTGCCAGAAGTGAACGGCCGATTGCGCGCTTTTGTGTACGGCGCGCGAGTCACTTCGGCGCGAGCATGCCTTCATCTCACAAGTGAGCCGCCCGCGCGGCGCGGATCGGAAGCCGCCTCGACCTTGTCGCTTGAGTAATTCCAGGTCACGACCTGCATGTTGCCTATGGTCGCGGGCCATGGGCGGATGCTGTGGCCGCGTTGCTCCAGCGCCGTGCGCTCTTCGGCCGTGAAAGCTCCATCCTCGGCAAAAACCACGTCCGGCTGATATTGATGATGAAAGCGCGGCGCAGCCACGACGGCGGCGGCGTCCGCGCCCGACAGCCAGTTGAGCGTGCCGAGCAGCACCATGGTCGGTATGAAGCTGCCGCCGGGCGAGCCCGTGATCATGAGACCCTGTTCGCTCTCGATGAAACTCGGCGTCATGCTCGAAAGCGGCCGCTTGCGGGGTGCGACCGCGTTGGCGTCGGCACCTACCAGCTGATACAGGTTGGGTGCGCCGGGCTTGACCGCAAAATCGTCCATCTCGTTATTGAGGATCACGCCCGTGCCCGTGACCATGAGTGCCGTGCCGAACCACGCGTTCAGGGTAACCGTGCCGGCCACGCGATTGCCTTCGCGGTCGAGCACCGAGAAATGTGTCGTGTCCGTTCCGCCGCTCTTGCCGATGTAGCCGGGCAGCATGCTGCTCGGAGTAGCACGATCGATTCGGATCGAAGCGCGCTGTCCAGCGGCATAGTACGGGCTCAACAAACGATCGAGCGGAATGCTGACGAAATCTGGGTCACCGAGATATTCAGCGCGGTCGCGGTGCACGCGCCGCAGGGTTTCGATGATGAGGTGCTTGCGGGAGACCGAATCGATCTTGTCGATCGCATAGCCGGACAGAATGTTGAGCCCGTCGATGAGGGCGATGCCCCCCGAGGACGGTGGGGGCGCGGTGATGATGCGCACGCCGCGATACTCGCCGACGAGCGGCTTGCGCTCGACGACTCGATATTCGGCGAGATCCTCGAGCGACCAGATGCCGCCAAGTTTGCGCACACCGCCAACGAGCTTCTTCGCAAACGGCCCGCGATAGAAACTATCCGTGCCGTCGCGGGAAATCATCTCGAGCGTGCGTGCAAAGTCCGGAAATTTAAGAATGTGACCGTTGGGCGGCACGTCCCCGCCTGGCAGGAAAGTCCGCCTGCCATCGGGTGTCTTCTCGAACTGAGCGCGTTTGGCAACGATCTCATCGCGCAATTGCCCGTAAAGCGGAAACCCACTCCGCGCGAGACGAATCGCGGGAGCGAGACTCTGCTTGAGCGGCAGCCGTCCATACAGGCTCGCAAGATGGCCCCAGCCCGCCACTTCGCCCGGAATGCCGGCCGCGAGCGCCGTAGTCGTCGAGCGACCCTTGACCACCTCACCGTCCGCGTCCAGGAACATGTCGCGAGTCGCCGCGAGCGGCGCGACCTCCCGCGCATCGACGAAGACGTTGAGTCCATCTGAGCTGCGATGCAGTAGAAAGAATCCGCCGGCGCCGAGACTCGACGCCTTCGGCTCCACGACCGCTAGCGCTGCGCTGACGGCAATGGCGGCATCGAATGCATTACCGCCCTGATCGAGAACTTCCATGCCAGCTGCAGTG
>Ga0153915_10004890_pt1 | contig 12404 bp, 13 predicted proteins | sample Opewatmetagenome_2_FD_107003 | JGI IMG/M metagenome (GOLD analysis project Ga0153915, IMG submission 107003) | Freshwater wetland microbial communities from Ohio, USA - Open water 3 Core 3 Depth 3 metaG | ecosystem: Environmental > Aquatic > Freshwater > Wetlands | place: USA: Ohio, Lake Erie... | reverse complement strand
TGAAGCAGAAAAATGGTATCGTAAGATGGATGACGACGCCCGTGAGCAGTATCGCTTAAGCGGGCGCTCGCTCGTGCAAGGATTGATCGGGCATTTAACCACGATCGATGAGGGACTGGAGGCAGAGGCGCGTTCACTTGGATATGAATATGCCTCACGCGGCCAGCGTGTAGGACTTTCCAGTGTGGAAGCAGCGCACGCATTCCAATTCTTTCGTACGGCGGTTATGGACGCCATCCTTACTGCATATGAAAACGCCGATGTTCGTTCGCCTCAAGTATGGGCCGAATTATTCCGCAGGATAAATTCGTTTTCAGATTTAATCATCATTACATTACTTGATACCTACGAAGCCTTTCAGCATGGAACACATTGAGTCAGCCGTAGTTGAAAATATATTTTAAATTTAGGAGTAAATAATGCATTACCTGCCTATTCTTTCAACCATCATCACTTTCGCCTTTGCGATAGCAGTTTTCAACCGCTTCCGTGTAAGGCACGGGGCACACCTTTTACTTTGGAGCATTGGGTTGGTGTTGTATGGGATTGGCACTTTAACTGAAGTCGTCATGCTCTTCACTTTTAGCGCCAGCGCTCTTAAATTATGGTATCTCAGTGGCGCGATGCTGACGGCTGCCTGGCTTGGACAAGGTACGATCAACCTGCTGGTTCGCCGTCGTGGCATTGCCCCAACCCTGAACATCATTCTCGTCATCATCAGTGTGTTGGCTGTGGCGTTGGTCTTTTTAGCGCCCATCACTTCTGCATCTGCCAGCTACAACCCTGCACAGCCGCTATCCACCCAATATAAAGATATCCTCACCCGTTCGGGCATCGTGGTCCTGCTAACTATCCTGCTTAATACTTATGGTACATTCACTCTGGTTGGAGGCGCCATATATTCGGCATACATTTTCTGGCGAAAGAAAGTGCTTTTCAACCGCATGGTGGGTAACATTCTGATTGCCTTGGGGGCAATCCTGCCAGCCCTGGGGGGCTCATTTATTAAAATGGGTTTACCCGATTTTCTTTATCTTAGCGAATTCTTGGGTGCCATCCTGATGTATATCGGCTTCCTGCAAGCCACGGTAGCTGTGCCGGTAAAAGCCACCTCCACGGTTACTATTACGTAAACGACGGTAATTCGATCCGTACAAAAAATGGGAGGATTCATGGACAATAATAAGACCCGCTTCACCTCAGTGGATGAATACATCGCAACTTTTCCCAAGGAGACTCAAAAAATCTTGGAAGAAGTACGAGCGACGATTAAGGCGGCTGCTCCTGGAGCAGTGGAGAAAATTAGTTATCAAATGCCCGCGTTTTCCCTGCATGGAAATCTGGTCTATTTTGCCGGATTTAAAAATCATATAGGGTTTTTCCCAGGCACGTTTGTGACGGTCCTAAAGGAATTCAGTCAAGAAATTTCAAGCTATGTGGAAGGCAAAGGCACATTACGATTCCCACTAAATAAACCAATGCCGCTGGAACTGATCACTAAAATCGTAAAATTTAGAGTCGCTGAAAATCTCAAGAAGGCTGAAATAAAGTCCGCCAAGAAAAAGAAGTCTTAGATGTTGATCTGCGTCCAATAACGGCTCCTATGGACTAAAGAGGCGCTGATTTCCAATCAGCACGATTATCGGTAAAAAAAAGAAAGGAGCAATATATAAACCAAGGTATCACAACGGTTATCTACCCCGTTAAAGATTTAGCCCACGCGAAGGTACTATACAGCAAACTCTTAGATGCTGAGCCTATTATGGATCAGCCATATTATGTTGGTTATAAGGTTGGGAACCAGGATATAGGGTTGGACCCAAATGGCTTCAAACAGGGAATGACAGGTGCCCTCAGTTACTATCAGGTTGACGATATCAAGAAAAGCCTGCAGGCTCTGATCGATGAGGGTGGACAAAAAGTGCAAGATATCAAGGACGTCGGCGGAGGTAAGCTGGTGGCAAGTGCAAAAGACACCGATGGTAATATGATCGGACTCATTCAGATGCCTTAGAGATAGCCCAATTTTCTATACCAGGGTGAATTCCTGGGCACAATCCTGGTGTATATCGGCTTTTTACAAGCCACGGTGGCTGTACAGGTGAAGACCACCTCCTCAGCCTTCGCTGCTTGACAACATGTTAGGCGGCTTCCCTAACGGAAATATCACTTAAATTGCATACGGAGAGGAGTACATTATGAACGAACAGACTGATGTGCTTACGGAAGAAACGCTTGACCCAGGGGATTGGGAGTCCATGCGCGCACTAGGACATCGCATGCTTGATGACGCATTGGACTATGTAGAGAAATTGCGGGATCGTCCAGTCTGGCAGCATGCACCGCAACATGTAAAAGCGCACTTTGAGGGACCACCCCCACTTGATCCCGAGTCATCCGACGAGGTGTATCAAGAGTATCTCCAGTACATACTTCCATACCAACACGGCAATAGCCACCCCCGGTTCTGGGGTTGGGTTGCTGGCACCGGAACCGTGATGGGGATGTTTGCAGAGCTGCTGGCAGCCGCAACAGATGCTGTCAGCGGTTCTTTTTCCTACATCAGCAACAACTACGTCGAAATGCAGGTTCTCGACTGGTGCAAAACCCTGCTAGGTTATCCTCCTGCGGCCAGCGGTCTGCTCACCAGTGGCTGCTCGGCTTCGAACCTCATCGGCTTGGCAGTCGCGCGCAATGCCAGGGCGGGGTTCGACTTGCGGAGCAAGGGCATGCAGGGCGCATCGCAGCAAATGACCATCTACTGTTCGGAAGAAGCTCACTCTTCGATCCAAAAGGCCGTAGAATTGCTCGGCTTCGGGAGCGATTCGTTGCACCAAGTGCCTGTTAACGACTCGATGCAGATTGACCTCACAGCTCTGAAAACTGCCATCAAGAATGACCGCTCAAACGGACTTCTCCCTCTATGTGTTGTCGGGGTCGCCGGAACAACTAACACAGGGGCCATCGACGACCTCCAAAGTCTCGCAGAAATCTGCAATGAAGAGGGATTATGGTTTCACGTCGACGGGGCGTTTGGCGCCTGGGCAGCCATCGCCCCCAATTCCAAACAACTTGTCACTGGGCTGGAAAGAGCAGATTCGTTGGCGTTTGATCTGCATAAGTGGATGTCCTTAACCTACCCGATCGGCTGTGTTCTCATCAGGAACAGCGACGATCATCGCCGGGCTTTCTCTCTGACGCCAACCTACCTCGCACACGGTGAAGGAGAGCGCGGCTTGACCGGCGTCGATGTACCCTGGCTCACTGACTATGGTTTTGAACTTTCGCGCGGCTTCCAAGCGCTCAAGGCTTGGATGACAATCAAAGAGCACGGCAGCGTGAAGTATGGGCGGCTCATTCAACAAAATATCAACCAGGCGCATTATCTGGCTCGATTGGTCAATGCCGCTCCCGAACTTGAATTGGCTTTGCCGGTCTCACTGAACGTGGTTTGCTTCCGTTACACACGGCCTGACCTCGACGACACCGCACTTGACTATCTGAACAAGCAGATCGAGGTCGAACTCCAGGAGCGGGGGATCGCCGTTCCCTCGATCGTCAGCATTAAGACCAGGAAGTACCTGCATGTCGCAATTACAAATCATCGCAGCCGTCGGGATGATTTTGATGTTTTGGTACGAGAGGTGATCCGAATCGGAAATGAGCTGGCTTGATCTCCGAACACCTTTGGCTCGCCGCCTAACACGCACATGCAGTCGACTCGCCTCCGCTTCGTTTCAGTGGCGGTTGACGCTTGGCATTGCACATCACGAGGACGTGAAATGATGCTAACTCCAAGACACGTGCTGCAGGTTGAAGAAGTAATTTGGGAACCCGTCGGCGAGCTCACCGGTCTCACCCAATACACCCTGTACTTGGTGCTATGTTTCTATGGTGGAGGTCGAAGGCATGAAATACAGAAGGAGGTGCCTATAAGTCATAGTTCCTATCATCAATAGCTTATCTCCATTCATCCATGCGCCTCCCATGAGGTGCACACTTATCAAAAAAGGAGACTCAAATGCCAAAGTATCTCGTGCAATTTAGTTATACAAGCGAAGGTGCGAAAGGGTTGCTCAAAGAGGGAGGCACCAGCCGTCGCGCCGCTACCGAGAAACTAGTTAAATCACTCGGAGGCACCCAAGAAGCTTATTACTTTGCCTTCGGTGAATCCGATGGCTTCGTTATTGCAGATCTACCCGACAATGTCAGCATGGCGGCAGTTGCTCTGACGGTCGCTACCAGCGGATTAGTCGCAGTTAAAACGACTGTCTTGCTAACCCCAGAAGAGGTTGATGAGACGATGAAGAAGAAGCCCAGTTATCGTCCCCCTGGAAAGTAAGGGGTTAATTTTCAACCACTGTAGATGAAGTTGCCGCCGACCTCACGACTTAGATCGGCGGCGATGCAACCACAGTCGGTGCAGAACGGCAAAAGGCGACTAAACACCAGCTGCACCTGAACGTATTCGGCGCGGGTATGCAGACACATTTGCAGATTTTTGTGCTCCGATGAGTTTAGAGTCTAGCAATCACGGCGCCAGGTGAACCAAACCGTTATCGGGTGCTCCCGAAGGTGTCATTCCTACGTTCCTAAGTCTCTAAAATCCAGGAATGACTTCCTTAGTCTCTACGAGATCAAGAGACTGATTTCTTCAATCTCTATAAACCAAAGACTGAATACTTAGTCTATTCAAAACCAATAGACTAAGGAGTTTTTTGTTTTAAGCTATAATCGTTCCATAGAACAATTTCCCCACAGCGCTAAAATCGTTCCCTGCATTGGTTAAAATCACCTTGCCCCTCCTGGTAGTTATCTTAATCACCTGCGCCTGTACCACTGGTTCAAGCTTGCAGAAAACAGTCACGCCCGGTGTGCCGACAAGCGTAGCAGAGGGTTGGTATACGGTTTTTTTCACCGATCCAAGCAACCCGATGGCTTCCTCCTACCGCGGAGGGCCGGATGAATCTCTGGCAGCTGCCATTGAAGAGGCACGCATCAGTGTTGATATGGCCATTTACGACCTCAACCTGTGGTCCATTCGTGATGCTTTGATCAGTGCTCATCGTCGAGGGGTCGATGTGCGCCTGGTGACGGAGAGCGACAACATGGACGAGCAGGAGGTCCAGGAGCTCAAAGAAGCTGGCATCGAGGTATTGGGTGACCGTCAGGAAGGCCTGATGCATGACAAATTCGTCATCATTGATCGCGCTGAAGTATGGACCGGCTCGATGAACTTCACCACGGGTGGCGGCTACCTGGATAACAATAACCTCATTCGCCTACAGTCATCCAAATTAGCGGAGGATTACACGCACGAGTTCGAGCAAATGTTCATTGATGAACACTTTGGGGCTAACAAAACACCTGGCACACCCAACCCCACCTTGACGGTGAATGGGAGCCTCATCGAAGTTTATTTCTCCCCTGAGGATGGCACCCTGGAGCATATTTTGACGGCAATCAGCTCGGCACAAGAGAGCATTTTCTTCATGGCATATTCCTTCACCTCGGACGAACTAGCGAAGGCTGTGATCGAGCGTGCAAAATCAGGGGTCACTGTATCGGGTGTTTTTGATGAAGACCAATACCATTCCAATGCAGGCACTGAGTTCGAATCTCTGAAAAATGCAGGTATTGATGTACGTTTAGATGGCAACCCGCGCTTGATGCACCATAAGGTGATTATTATTGACCATCAGGTCGTGATCACAGGCTCGTACAACTTCAGTAATAATGCTGAACATAATAACGATGAAAATACACTTATAATTCACAATCAAGATATTGCCACACTGTTCCTGACAGAGTTTCAGCAAATCTATGCGATGGAGCAAAGGTGAATGAAGATGGAAACGAATATAAACAAGTTTTATCTGGGACGGATATTTGATCCACAGCAGACCAAAACCACCGACCAACCCTTGCTCTATGAGCCAGCGGACCTGACCACACATGCTGTGGTCGTCGGCATGACCGGTTCGGGCAAGACCGGGTTGTGCATCGACCTGCTGGAGGAGGCAGCGCTTAATAAGATTCCCGCCCTGATGATCGATCCCAAGGGAGATATCACCAACACCCTGTTACACTTCCCAAATCTGCTGCCACAAGACTTTCAACCGTGGGTGAACCCGGATCAGGCACGCCGGGCAGGCAAAACCCTGGAACAAGCCGCAGCAGAGGCTGCCCAACTTTGGAAACAAGGACTTACAGATTGGGGGATCGACCAACCGCGTTTGCTGACCCTCTCTAATTCAGCCCAATTCGCAGTTTACACCCCCGGCTCGGATGCGGGCATCCCCATCAACATCCTGGCATCCTTGAAAGCTCCATCAATCGCCTGGGAGAGCAACAAGGAAACCTTGCGCGAAAGAATCTCCGGCACTGTGACTGCTTTGCTGGGATTGGTGGGCATGGATAACATTGACCCGGTGCGTTCGCGCGAACACATATTGCTTTCCAATATTTTCGAAAATGCCTGGAGCCAAGCTAAAGACCTCGACCTGGGTGAGCTGATCTTACAGACCCAATCTCCACCCTTCCCCAAACTGGGCGTATTCGATGTGAACGTCTTCTTCCCAGAAAAGGACCGCTTTGAATTGGCTATGCTGCTCAACAACATCCTGGCTGCACCGGCTTTCCAGGTATGGATCGAGGGACAACCGCTTGATATACCTTCCTTACTTTTTACCCCCGAGGGTAAACCCCGCCATAGTGTGTTTTATATCGCCCATCTGAGCGATTCTGAGCGCATGTTCTTCATCACGCTGCTTTACTCCGCGGTGGAAACCTGGATGCGCTCCCAAACCGGCACGACCAGCTTGCGTGCACTGGTCTATTTTGACGAAATCTTCGGTTACCTGCCCCCGGTAGCTAACCCTCCCTCCAAACAACCGATGTTACGCATGCTGAAGCAAGCCCGCGCATTTGGCGTCGGGCAGGTCTTGGTCACCCAGAACCCGGTGGATGTGGATTACAAAGCCCTTTCAAATGCTGGAACCTGGATGATCGGCAAACTACAGACGGATCAGGATAAACAACGCTTATTGGATGGACTGGATAGTGCCATGTCTGGCAGCCTGGATCGGGCCGAGTATGACCGCCTCATCTCCACCTTGGGAAAGCGCATTTTCCTGCTGCATAATGTGAACGCAAAAGGACCAGCGCTATTTCAGACCCGTTGGGCGATGAACTACCTGACTGGCCCATTGACCCGCACCCAAATCCCTGATCTGAACAAGCTGGCGGGTGCCAACCTGATGCCTTCAACGCTGCCACCCAGCGCACCTCAACCAGCTACTGCCGGTGTCCAGGCAGCGGTACCAGCACCAGCCCAGACATTCCCCCAACCTTTCGCAGCTGCCAACGTGTCTGGCATGCCGGCATCTGGATTTTCTTCTACTCGACCCTCGATTCCAGCAGGGATCGATGAGTATTTCCTCCCCAATAACCTTACCTTCACCCAGGCATTCAAAGCTGCGGGTCATGAACTCCCACCTGAAGCATTCAGCCAGGGTTTGATCTATCGCCCAGTGATCCTTTCCCAAGCGAGTGCTCGCTTATATAATTTAAAGTATAAGCTCGATATCGACACATACAAGACCACCTTGGTCGTAAACCCCGACCGGAGAGGGATCGTCCGCTGGGATAATTATCTGACAGATCAAATCGATCCGTCGAAGCTTGACCAGGCACCAGATCCGCAAGCACGCTTCGCTCCAACCGAATCTCCCCTCAATGATGTGAAGCTGATGAATGCATTGCAGAAGGATTTCCTCGATTGGGCATACCGCACCACACAGGTGACCGTGCGCGGGAATGAAACTCTCAAACTGTACGCCGGACCCGAGACATCGGAAGGTGAGTTTCGGACGCAGTGTGCCAATGCTGCACGCCAGGCATGTGAGGCCGAGCTCAAGAAAACCTCTGCACCTTTTGAGACCAAGCTGCGGGCCCTGCAAGACAAAATGGATCGCGAGCAACACGAGCTTGAACGAGATAAAGCTGAACTCTCCAGCCGAAATTTGGAAACAGGTGTAAACGTTGCTGAAACATTGTTCGGTTTATTTGGGAAAGGTCGTAAGCGTGCAATCACATCCTCCATCTCCAAGGCTCGAATGGCTTCACAAGCCAAAGGCGATGTGAAAGAATCGGTGGATGCAATTAAGGATTACCAGGAGCAGATTGCGGCTCTGCAAGCAGAAAAAGAAGCTGCTTTGAAGGCAGTGAATGATCAATGGGGTGAGGTTGCTAATCAGATCATTGAGATCCCCATTACCGCACAGAAGAAGGACATCCTGCTGGATTTCTTCGGCGTAGCATGGATGCCTATCCACCTGGTGAAGATCGGTGAGCAGCTAAGTGAGCTGCCAGGATTTTCGACCAAGTAAACTATTCATGGCTGACCAACGCTATACGATCCGAGATGGCCATGATAATCTGGTCTTGGTCAATCTCAGGCACGACAAACGTCTGACAAAATCTTCCCGCTGGGAGCGTATGCCAGATGGCTCGCTATTACTACGGGTACCGTACCGGCTACCAAAGCGCAGAATCGGTGCTCTGCTTGTGCAGGTAGCCAGCCAGCTGGATCAACTTAGCGTCACACGCTCCCATCGTAACGATGCAGACCTCGATCAACGGGCTCAACGGATCAACCAGCAACGCTTCGGTGGAAAAATCCAATGGAATGCCATTCGTTGGGTGAATAATATGCAGGCGAGTTTGGGAAGCTGCACACGAGGAGGCCCTACCGATGGCCAGATTCGTATCAGCACTAAAATCAAAGCCTGGCCAGATTGGGTGATCGATTATGTGATTGCTCACGAATTGATGCACCGTAAACATCCCAACCACTCAAGCAGCTTTTGGAGTGAGCTAAAAGCTGCTTACCCGCTGACTGAAAGGGCACGCGGATTTATTCGTGGGGTAGGTTTTACTGCTGGCCAGCCGTTGGAGGATGAAGCCGAGGAGTGATGCAACCTCTTCCAATCCCATCGAATAAAACCCGAAATCGTAATGGCATGGTACATGCAACTGATTGATCGTCATGGATCATAATCCATCCCCTCCAGCTGATTATATGAATGCCGTGGGTTTACTTAACCGGCGTGAAATTGAGGCGCGCGTTCTTGCCCCCTTGCTCATTGCTCTTGGGGAAGAGTTCGACCGTGAGCGGGTGTGGGAAATTACCCGCAAAGTGATCCAGAAAATTGCCCACGAACAAGGCGCTGAGCTCGCCAACAGCGTGGAGGCGAACGACCTGGAGCACTTCGCCGTAGCCCAGGAATCCTGGAAAAAAGATAACGCCATCCAAACAGAGGTGCTCGAACTGACAAACAAGAAATTCTCATTCAACGTGTTCCGCTGTCGATATGCAGAGATGTACTCTCATCTTGGCGTGCCCGAGCTGGGTAAAATGCTCTCCTGTGACCGTGATTTCGCCTTCATCGAGGGATTCAACCCAAACATTCAGCTCACGCGAACCCAAACCATAATGGAAGGAGCAGACATTTGCGACTTCTGCTTTACGATGACAGCATCCAATAAATCCCGCTGACGATCTGCTTTACTTCGCTTGACTCAGTATTCGGATTATGCTAGTATCATTAATGAGCGCCCTGGTATTAAACAAGTCTACAGTCTGCCTTGCAGTTTCGCTGGCTGTATGAAGGAGACAGATATACAATGAACTTCAAACGTTTTTTACGGACTTTAGTTATGCTCTTATGGATTGGATCCTTGTTGATGGGGCTCACTGCCTGCAAGCTTCCTGCCTCCAAAGGTCCTCAATCAGCCAGCGAGACTAATGATGGGTTCCCCGTCCCGGGTGAAACCTCGAGTGGGATTGACATTTCCACCTTCGCCACACAGACCGCACAAGCTAATCCTCCCATTGTGATCGATACTTCCATTCCAACGGAAATTCCTCCTGCCAGCCCCTATCCCCTGGCGACCAACGTGCCCGGGGCACCTGAACCCACAGCAGCCCCAATCACCTACGTCACCGCCACACCGGGAGGTCCACCTTCATCTTATACACTTGAGCAGGGTGAATACCCATTCTGTATCGCCCGTCGGTTCGACGTAAATGCTGCTGAGCTGCTTACCCTCAATGGTCTCACCGCTAACTCTTTCTTCTATGCAGGGCAGGTTTTAAAAATCCCACAAACAGGCAACCCATTTGATGGTACCCGCTCTTTAAAAGAGCATCCGACCTATTATAAAATTCAAGCAGGAGATACGCTTAATTCGATTGCCTGCTCGTTTGGTGACGTCTCACCAGATATGATTGCCCTCCAAAATGGCTTGACAAGCACTGCTCTACCCGTCGGCGAGGTTTTGATCATACCGTAGGATAAGCCTTGTACCTTACGAAGGTTTAAACACGAAGACCTGTTTAAACCTTCGTAAATTTTAAGGAGGATTATGCCTTTCGAAACAATTGCCCGAAAAACCATTTATCGGGGTCGTGCCTTCAATGTTCGTCGCGATGAAGTTAAACTTCCGGACCAACGCAGCATGCATTTGGACATCATTGAGCACGTCGGTGCGGTCACCATCTTACCCTTGGATGCAGATGGGCGTATCCTATTCGTTCGCCAGTACCGACATGCTGCTGGTAAAGAATTACTCGAGCTCCCCGCGGGTACCCTGGATGAAGGTGAGCTGCCGGAAAATTGCGCTTTGCGGGAGATCCGGGAAGAGACTGGGTTCGCCGCTGGTAAGATGATCAAGTTGGGCGAATTCTTCCTGGCCCCCGGTTATTCCACTGAATATATGGTCGTCTTTTTAGCTACCGATTTGCATCCCGACCCTCTACCCGGTGATCAGGACGAATTCATCTCCCTGCAGCCCATCCCGATCGACCAAGCCTATGAATTTGCGCTCAACGGTGAATTGCAGGATGGAAAAAGCCTGGCAGCATTACTTCTTGCTCGCCCCCATGTCCATTTTACTTAACATACCTCATCCAACTGAATCGATATACAACGAGCTGACCTGATTTCGGATCAGTTCTTTTATTTTTATTCAATCACCTGTGACTGGTATGGTGGGGCTCTTCTTGGTGACGATTAATGTCTCGAGGTAACTTCGATTTAATAATATCACGGGGGATTCGATCTTTACCTCTGGGTATAAGGGCGCGGTGAGGACCGCGTCATAAACCATGAAAAAATTACTGGTGCCTTCGGTAATTAATGCCGAGAATTCGAACCGCCCAGACCATTCGAGCGTGCCGGAGAGGTCATATGTGCGGGTGGAAATTTGAACTGGATATGGAACTAGCCGCTGAAACCCACCTTTCATAACCCCTTGCATGCCCATATATTCGCGTTTGCTCAAGCAGACTGCGGCGATCTCAGAGCGGACCATATACAGCTGCATGGCATAATTCATCACACTGGAGGGCTTATAAATTGGTGCAATACTAGCCTCATTGACCTCTAAAAACGAATTGGTTGTATCGGTTAACATCCCCACCAACCCGCTTTGGATGACTTTAATTTGGCCGAATATGTAATGGCTGCTGGTTAAAATCTCGGCTGGGATGAGGCGGTTGGTTATCGGCGAGACCATTACATTCCTCCATTATCAGAGTTAGCTTTGGGGTTGAGGCCGATTCGGGTTCCTGGGTAGGTTCCTGCGGCGTGGCTTGGGTTTACGACCCGTAGTGGGGCTGAGCAACATGTTCAACCAGCTCACGGCATGGGTGTCATACTCGCGCTTTCCACATACATCACACACCCAGGATGGGAAATTTGGCACGGTGATCAGCTCATCATTCAACCAGGTAAAATAGGTGAGATATTCCAGATGAAAAACCCCGGTATGGCACTCTGGGCAAATGCGATTATATTCCATCTGCTCGTTAGCGTTCGATCTCTCTTCAGGCGTTTTAGGTTCATCAGTCATTCTTTACTGCCATTGCTTCCTGGACGATCTTCACCCCGGCGCTGGCACCCAGGCGGTTCGCCCCGGCTTTTATCATCGCCATAGCATCCGCAAAGCTACGGATACCACCCGCAGCCTTGACACCCATTTCAGGTCCCACAACACGGCGCATGAGCTCCACATCTTCAATGGTTGCACCTCCAGTGCCAAATCCAGTGGAGGTCTTGACAAAATCTGCTCCAGCTGTCTGGCTGATCAAACAGGCGAGGATTTTTTCTCGTCGAGTGAGAAGGACTGTCTCCAGGATGATCTTAACCACAGCACCCTGGTTGTGGGCAGTTCCAGTGACTGCCTGAACCTCATTCATGACCAATCCAAATGCCTCGGATTTCAATCCACCGATATTAATCACCATATCAATCTCTGCGGCTCCGGCATTTACGCACGCCAGAGTCTCATACACCTTGAACTCAGGCAAGACCGCACCAAGTGGAAACCCGACTACGGTG
>Ga0153915_10004889_pt1 | contig 12406 bp, 12 predicted proteins | sample Opewatmetagenome_2_FD_107003 | JGI IMG/M metagenome (GOLD analysis project Ga0153915, IMG submission 107003) | Freshwater wetland microbial communities from Ohio, USA - Open water 3 Core 3 Depth 3 metaG | ecosystem: Environmental > Aquatic > Freshwater > Wetlands | place: USA: Ohio, Lake Erie... | reverse complement strand
GCTAAATTCTGAAATCCGGCGGGGTAGCTCAGTAGGTCAGAGCAGTGGAATCATAATCCACGTGTCGGGGGTTCGAATCCCTCCCCCGCTACCAAAATTACAGGAGAAAGAATTATGTACTCAGTATTAGTAATCTTAACAACAATCATAGCAATATTACTTATGATTATCGTCCTGCTTCAATCAAGCAAGGGCGGCGGCTTAGCCGGTACTTTCGGTGGTGCAGGCGCAATGGGAACCATGTTCGGTACCAGGAGAACTGCAGACTTTTTGAGTAAAGCATCCTGGTGGCTCGCCGGTTCATTGGCAGTTCTTACTATTATTATTAACCTGTTTTTTCTGCCGGGACAATCTTCAACGGAATCGCAGGATAGTGTAATTCAGAGATCGGGACAACAGACAGTTCCACAAACTCCAAGCCTCCCCCCTCAGCAGCAGCCTAATGTACCAACAGGAGGAAACCAGCAGCAGCAACAGCCGCCGAAATAATAATATAGAAGTAATATATAATTTAAATTTAGGAAGCTCCGGTACCCCGGAGCTTTTTTATTGCCAGTCCGAAAGTAAGGTAATAATATCATCCTGAATGCTGTGATGAAACCTTGCCCCTTTTTTATCGAACTCAAAGATCATACTGATTATCAAATCATCTCCACTCGCAGTTTTCAAATATCCCGATATTGAAGATACCCCATTCAGCGTTCCTGTTTTTCCGTGAAAATTATTTTCGGCAGAGGTTCCTGACATTCTATGTCTTAAGGTTCCGTCTACTCCGGCAATGCTGAGTGAGTTATAAAAATCATCAAAATGAATCATGTCGAAATACATTTTTTCAAGCACCCCGGTTAATGCTCCGACAGTCACCTGGTCATACCGGGATATTCCGGAACCGTCTACAATTGAGGAACCATCCGAATATATTCCGTTATCCTTAATAAAAGATAAGATCGCCTGTGTAGAGTAAAATGCATTCCCTTGTTTCTCGCTTGTCTCTGCTCCTATAGTTTTAAATAAACATTCAGCAAGGAAATTGTCACTATGTTTATTGATATCCCTTAATAGATTCCTGAGAATAATACTGCAATTTGCTAATTCAATTGCTCCGGAGGGAGTAGTACCTGCTGCTGCATCGGATGCTACTTCAATACCTGAGTGTATCAGTTCATCTCTCAATAACTGAGCGGCATTCAGGGGCGGGTTTTGAACATTTACGAAATATCTTCTGAGCCTTCTGCTCCGCCTGCCTCTTTTTTTGTAAACAACTTCCCTGTTTCTGTCAATTACGAGGGCAGAGATAGGGGGGAGTTTTACATTTGCCACTTCATCTCTTATCCAATCCTCGCGCGTGTACACATTATCAAAATAAGTATCATCCCCGATAATCCTGCCGGTAATTTTTTTGATTCCTTTTTGAACTAACTTTTGTACGCACTGTTCCAGGTCTGATTTTGTAAACTCAGAATTGCCGTATCCTTTTATATATAAGTTCCCATTAATTATATCGTCTGTCAGATCATTATCCTCAGTCAGCAGGGAAGTCTTGAGTACAAAATCTCCGCCTAATTCAGAAAGAGCTGTGGCAGTTGTAAATAATTTTGCATTGGATGCCGGGATCATTGAATTAGTAGGATTCAGAGAAAACACAGTATCCTGGGTCAACGGGTTAATTATTAAAATCGCCGTATGTGTTGAGGGAGGAAGTACTCTAAGCATCTCATTAATTCTGAGGGCTATTTCTTCCTTGGAAGTTGGAAAAACATTGTTGATAAAAAATAAGAAAATTAAAATCGTATATCTGAACATACCCATCCATATCGCCCGGTTTTTGTGTTTATAGGATAATATTTTTACTTCAGCTTGAAACAGAGTAATAATATATTATTATTTTAAACCTTAAATTTTTTATTACAAAGTTATTCCTTTTAAAATTAATAAAAAGGCAAATAACTTCTCTATTAACAAATATTTTAAAGGAAGATATGGGAAAAAACAAACCCGTAATGAAAGCTTATGAAGATATCAACTTCTTGAATTCATCGGACGCAAGGATTCTTAGAATTCTGTCCGAGTTTCTTGAGCCCCAGACTAAATTCAGGAAACATAAGATTGTAGATACGATTGTATTTTTCGGCTCAGCAAGACTGATGTCGAGGAAAAAAGCATTATCGGATTTAAACAAATTTAAAACGATTAATCCCGGTGGGATGGAGAATGATAAGCTGGCTGAAGCATTAAGGAATGCACAGCATATGGTAAAAATGTCACGTTATTTTGAAGAAGCCGTTGAACTTTCTAAACAATTAACAGAGTGGTCGCTTCATCTTGAGACTTCAGGGAACAGGTTTATAATTTGCACGGGCGGCGGTCCCGGGATAATGGAGGCTGCCAATAAAGGGGCAAAGCTGGCAGGAGGTTATTCCATTGGGTTGAACATCAGCATACCTGCGGAACAGTATGTTAATAAATATGTAAGTCCCGACTTGAGGTTTGAATTTCATTACTTTTTCATGAGAAAATTCTGGTTTGCCTACCTTGCCAAGGCGTTAATCGTATTCCCGGGAGGCTTCGGTACAATTGATGAATTTTTTGAACTGCTTACTTTAATTCAAACGGGTAAAGTTAAAAAGAGAATGCTCCTCGTTGTGTATGATGAAAGCTACTGGCGAAATATAATTAATTTTGATGCTATGATATCGAATGGGGTTATTACAAAGTCTGATATGAACCTGTTTTCTTTCTGCAACAGCGTAGAAGAAGCTTTTAATGCAGTTAAAAAACATTTTGAGAAAAATTATTTGAGAAAAGAGGAGGAGAAGAGACAGGAGGAACCAAAGATAAACCTTAAATGAAAAAGCCCCGGAAACCAGGGCTTATAAGTTACATCGTAGAATCGATTCGATGAGCGCGTCTTTCGGCTTTTAATCTCTCCATTCTCCTTTTGATAGACGGCTTTACAAAAAAGGTTCTCTTTTTATATTCCTTAAGTACACCGGATCTTTCATATTTCTTTTTGAACCTTCTTAGGGCTTTATCTATAGATTCATTTTCACCGACGGTTATACCAACCAAATTATTTCACCTCGCTTCAGGTTGATTTAAATAGATATTGATTCGATTAATTTTTTATTCCCTGATTTCTGGAATTCAACAGTAATCGAGCTTTTTCCGTTTGAAAGAATTTCTTTCCCGACAACCTTTCCGAAATCATCCCAGTTCTGATGATAAATGGCTTCTCCTACCGTAAATGATTTTGTTGGAGAATATACTGTGCAATCACCATTCTCAAGACCTTCCAAAGATGGTTTGGTTTCTTTTACATCTTCTGCTATATCTATAATCATAGTCTGCTTGCACTTTTTGCATTTTGCCCATCTTTTATTACTGTTTTTCTCACTGAAATAAACTTCTCCCACCAGTTCCATCTTTCTAACCGTATTGCAAATACTACAGAAAGCCTCAACATTTTTAACTCTTGCCATTTTATCACCTTTCTAATTCGCGAACATTAAATATAGTAAATGATGTGAGGATAATCAAGAAATAAATTACTGTATATATCCTTCTATTTAACTTAAATTTGAACTAATGAAATTTTGAATAAATTTCTGAAGTCTCCGTTCTACTTTTCATCTTCTTTTGGGGTAATTACCAGCACCGGGCATTTGGCATACCTGATTACTTTTATAAAAGTTATTTGAGTCCTTAATTGCCTTTAGATTTAATTTTTCTGAAAAGTTTCCTCTTAAATTTCAAAGAAACATTTGAAGTCTTTAATTTTTCCGGGATCAGGATTTTCACGAATAACTGAACATCGAATTCAAATTTTAATGCTGTATTTCTTTCTATTTCCTTCCTTATTTTTTCTTCCTCAGCAGGATTATTTATTTCCCCGTCAGAGAGGGCAGCAATGAAATATAAATCCCTGCTTTCATTAATATCCTCCTTCTCCATATTCATTGTTATCTTTTCAACATATCCTTTATCCGCAGCATGATTGTATAGCTTTGCGAATAACATTTTCCTTCCCCGGTGGAGCCTTGATCTTAAAGTACCTGAAGGAACATCAACAAACCCGGCAGTTTCTTCATATGTAAATCCTTCAATATCATGCATAACAATTGCCATTTTAAATTCATCCGGTAAAGAAGATACTTCTTCGGTAATTTCATCAGGCGTAAGCTTGTTAATTTTTTCTTTAAGATTGGAAAAATCCACCGATGTCCGCATTTTTTCGACAAAATCCATTATTGCACCGTATCCGGTTTTATCAACACTCATCTTTTTTTTATAAGTATCGTTGTAAGTGTTTCTTAAAACTCTGAATATCCAGGATTTGAAATCAATTGAAATATCAAGATGATCATAGAAATGAAAAGCTTTTTTTTGAGTCTCAAGCAGAAGTTTGTAAGCTGTTTTTTCGCTGCCCGTTAGTCTGAGTGCTAAATTATAAAGTTCATCCAGGCAAGGCAGAGATTCTTTTTCAAAATTATCTTGTGGATTATTGAGATTCTGTACATTAGTAACTGCTAAAAGAAAAGGAAACATACTGTTTAGGATTGGTTTTTTGTTTAAATCTTTAAATCAAAATTAAGATAAATATAAATCACTCAGCGAATTACCATTCCATTTACTTTTTCCGTTTGGGGATTGGCGGTTTCAATAAGAAAACCGTTTATAACAACATATTTTACTTTACCACCTTGTGTAATATAAAAATTGGCAGGAGTATCAACTCTGATAAATCCATCTTTGTGTTTATTGGACAGAACCAAATTTATAGGAAGCCGGGTATGTTCCTCCTTAACCGGGAATGTGATTAATATATCGGTATAACCTCCTGAATATAAATCGGTAAAATTCTGTTTCTTTAGCTCCTCGAAAGAGGAAAAATTATCTTCGTAAGTTTTCCCTCCTGCTATTTCCATCCCGCTTAAGTCATAATCCTCATACCCGCTGTAAATCGAAAGATCTCCTATATCTACAACTTTACCATCCAAATAGAAATTCCGGGCGGAATCTGTATTCACCTCGGTACGGTTTATCCCGATATCGACAGTAATAGTCTTATCACCAATTTTGTAACTAAGATTCCTTAGAATCAGGTCCATTACATGATCTTCTTCATTCAAAGGCATAGTATCATAAGTCTCAAGACTTTCATTTTTATAGTCTCCTTCTGCAATACTCTTGAAAGCAGCAAGGAAGGTGATAAAATTTATTTTTCTTAAGAACTGTTTTTCGGGATCATCCTTCCAACCTCCTGTCTCAATTAAAATCGTGCTTGTTCCCCATTTCTGGAAATTATCCCCGAAAGCTCTTGGTTCAAACTCGTCGGAATATCTTCCTATATGACCGGGAATAAAGTCTTCCAGAATGTCTTTCAGCTGTCCTATTAATTGCATAGCCCTATACCTGACAGGATTTATTGTTTTCTCCGTATTTATTTCAGGGGCGAGAAATGAAATGGCAGCCGACTTAAAACTTTTCCCTGCACTGTAATAAATATTCTGATCATGAAGATTAAAACCAAAATCTGCTTTGAGTGAATCGAAAGTATCTTTCAGAATTTTCCCTTCGGGTGTCTGTAGTCTTTCAGCATCCCTGTTCAGATCAATCTGATATATATTTCTTCTTTCATAAACTTCGGCACCATCCGGATTTACCATAGGAATGAAATAAATGGTGAGCTTTGCCAGGATTTCCTTTTTAAAATCTTCAAACTGGTTTGCCTTTGAAAAGAAATTAAATATATCAAACAGAGCCATTGTTGCAGTCGGTTCATCGCCATGCATCTGAGACCATAGAAAAAGCTTAGTTGAACCTGTTCCAATTGAAATTAAATAAATCTCTCTGTGTTGAGCCGAATAACCCAACTGCTTCACCCTGAAAAGAATATTCTTCCTGAGATTCTCAATCAAAGGTTTTATATCTTTTTGTTTGAACCTTCGGTTTTTGAGAGATTCCTCACGGAAACTCTCATATGAAGAATTAAGTTGATTTGTAAAGTCTTTATTTTGCGCCATTAAAAAGGAGTTTAAAATTATAATGAATATGAAAAAGTATTTCAGCATATTATTTGTAATTTAACTATAACATTTTTTAATTACCAAGGTTAATTAATAAGTATAGGAAGAATCTTTATGGCTACGAATAAATTAAAAATCGGTTCACCGCTTCCGGATTTTAACCTAAAAGGAACCGATGAAAAATTTTATTCACCGGAGACTTATAAAAATAAAAAAATACTCGTAATTATTTTCAGCTGCAATCACTGTCCATATGTGCGCGCTTATGAAGACAGGATGATAGAAATCCAGAAGGAATTCGGGAATAGGGGAGTGCAGATTATTGCTGTAAATTCAAATGAAGAATCTGGATATCCCGAAGACTCTTTCGAAAATATGAAAATAAGGTCGGCAGAAAAAAAATTCAACTTTCCTTACGTGAGAGATGAAGACCAGAAAATAGCGGAAGAATTTGATGCAAGCCATACTCCTGAAATATTTGTATTTGATCAGGAAAGAAAACTGGCTTACCACGGTAAAATTGATGATAACTGGCAGGAACCCGGTAAAGTAAAATCACGTTATTTAAAAGATGCAATTACCCAGCTGCTTAACGGTGAAGAAGTTTCAGTGCCTGAAACCTTTTCAATCGGCTGCACTATTAAATGGAAAAAAACGGAGGTTTCTTAAACAGGAACTCCCAGCGATTCTTCAAACTTATCGATCAGCTTAAGCGGGTCCGGTGATATGGCAAAACAATATAACGGGTAAAGGGAAGCATAATTTTTTATCAACTTGGGTATTAAATCGGGAGAATAAAGCAATTTATTCTGATGCGATATTTCTTTTTCAAAAAGGAGATAATTACCCTTTTTCAGCAGTTCAAAATGCTTATCGGCATTAAAATTCTTCTGAACAAGCTGGGGTTCCTTTTTTAATTCATGCAGGTTGAATCGTGAACTCAATTTATAGCTGTGGAATATCTTTAAGATTTCTCGCGGAAATTTTTCAAGATTCTGAGAAAAATATAAATCATCTCCGTCTTCTCCGTTCAGGAATATACCGTAGTCTGCTCCTGTCTTATCAAAATAAAGATAGAATTCGCTGTCCATTTTAAATCTTCCGAAATGGATTAAGAAGTACGTCTTGTAAGGCGCGTCTTTCACAAAACGCATATCTTTATTTATTCTCATCAATGTTTTATTAAACATAGGCTCGGTTCTTATTGCAGGATTCAATTGTGTGAAGAATTGTCCTATTGACGTTACAAATGATTTCGCCGGTAGAACGATGCTTTCCCGGTAGCGTTCCCTGTTTTTTGCAAACCATTTTGTGTTATTATTTTTTTCAAGCTCCCCCAGGAAAAGGAAGATATCTCTGTTGAATCCAACAAAGGGAGGAATAGCCACACTCAATACATCATACCGATATTTATTGTCAGGAATAAACCGCCTAGAGTTTTCTGAAATTTCCCGCTAAGACTTTCTACTCCCTTATCGAAAAACTGAATTACATAATATCTTACATTAATTCCTGCAAGACTGCTTTTATCAAGCCCGAAATTAGCACCTAATCCTATATACCCCCCGGATGCAACCTTCAGACGGGAAGCCCCGAATGCATTAAAAAATTCCTTTTCATAAGGAGTAGTTAATACCAGGCTTGGACCAACGCCCGCATTTATATATGGTCTTAGATTATCCGAAATTACATTTTCAAATAAACGGTACTGAATTCCAAAGTTAACCGGAATTAAAAAAACTCTGTTCTTTTTTCCGACAGTATAAGTCTGATTCGTATAATAATCGTAATATTCAAATTCACGTTCATTTTTTGCTTCGGAAAATGAGAAGTCGGCAAAAGCGGTTACTACCTGTGAAAATTGTCTTCTGTAAAATCCTCCGAAACCAAAACCCCCTTCACTGAAAATTATATCAAGACCCAGAGCATTATTCGGGAATACTTCAGGTTTTTTATCGGGAGCCAGTTCCCCTATCTCCTGTGCATTTACATTTAAGAACGGAATAATTATTATTGCAGTAAATAATAACTTTTTCATAATGCTCTCTTTTTTTTCTTCAAAATTAATGAACTCTGCGATAATATCAACATCTTATTTTGTCTATATTTATGGAATCACCAGAATCAGCTTACTCCCGGGATGAGGGATTCCTTAGTTTTTCAACACCTGAGATATTAAATCACCCCCACTGTGTAGTCCTGCCGCAAAAGAAGAATATGGGTTTTTTGTTGTCTGTTTATTTGGAAAGGGAGAAGAGTTTTTCAAGAAGATCCAAGAATCTAAAAATGTAAAATTATTATTCCTTCAAATGATCAGAACTGTCAAAATTATTATTTAAAAAACGGGATAAGTTAAAGATTAGAGATGCAAATGATATTATTAAATCTAACTCTGTTTATAATAAATATTTTGATTACGTTTACCAGCATATGATATACTTTTCAGTTTTTCTCGTTGCAGACTATAATTCTATTTGAAAAAAGAAAAATAATATGCCGGTAAATCTTGAATTAAAAATCAAATTAAAAGATCCTGATAGGGTAATTGAAAAATTAAAATCAATCCGTGCCGATTATAAAGGTGAACTTAATCAGACTGATATTTACTATAGGATTAATAACTATCGTTTGAAACTACGATTGGAAAACGGGACGCAGACTCTGATAAAATATTTGCGGAATGAAGGAACCGGGAAACGCTGGTCGGAGTTTCAGTTGCTTTCGCTTGGAAATAACGAGGCAAGAAGCTATTTAAAAGATATTCTGGATGAAGAGGTCGTGGTTGAGAAGGTACGCCGCTTATATGTTTTTGATAACACAAGAATTCACATTGATAATGTAAAAGAGCTGGGAACTTTTCTTGAACTGGAAACCGGAGTTATAAGTAATAAAGAAGATGCAGCTAAAAAATTTGATGAAATTAAAAATCTGCTTTCTCTTGATGATACGACTGAGATCAGGAAGTCTTACGGGGACTTATTAATGGAGAAAAAAGGGAAATGATATTAACCAAAACAAGCAGGAAAGAATTTGATGTTGATTTCGAAATCGACTTAAAAATCAAACAGCGGGAATTAAATTCTTTATTGATGATTGTACCTACTAACCGGAGGATAAGAGCACTCAAAAGAGAACTGATCTCTCAGTCTCCGGATCATGTGACAGGCAAATTAAATATTGAAACCATTGGGTCGGCCTCTTCTGAATTATTATTTAATAACTATTCAGCCGCAGCAAATATACTCTCTGATGCATCAGCCTCAGTTCTGCTGCAGCAGAGTTTCAGCGAAACTAAACTAAGTTATTTCTCTCACTACGATGGAGATATCCCCTCAGGTACAGTGAAAAGAATAAGGAATGTAATTGCGGAATATAAAAGGCATGGGATAACTCCCGAAACAATAAAACAGGAAGCTGTTACATTAACAGGTTCGGAAAAAACCAAAGCACTGGATATTGCCGGTGTATATAAAGAGTATCAGAAGAAATTAGATTCAGCAGGATTAAAAGAAACCGGTGATATTTATGCTTCACTGAATCAGCTTGATGATAAAACTTTCCTGAATCATTTTATATCGCTCTATCCTGAGGTCGTTCTTATCATTATAATGGGCTTCGATGAATTTACTCTGCCGGAAATCAATATAATAAACAGGTTATCAGAAATAAAAAATACTGAGTTATTCCTCAGCTTTGATTATTATAAATATAATCCTTTGATTTTCTCTCATCTCGATAGCTGCTATAAAAATTTCCTGTCGAAAGGATTCAGGGAAATACCCGACAAATCACTTCCTTTGTTTTCTGGCTTCCAGGGTGAAGTTAGAGAAACCCTTTTCTTAAAAAAGAATAATACAAAAACAACCGGTTATAAAGACAGGCTAATATCTTTTTCGGCATCCACCAGGGAGATGGAAATAGAATTTATCGCAGCTTCTATAAAAGATTTAATAATAAAAGAAAAAATCGGACCTGAAAAAATTTGTATTGTCTTTAATCTTATAAGTAATTATTCTGATATAATCAGAGATATCTTTCCTCTTTACGGAATACCTTTTAATCTTACCGACAGGTTTTATCTTTTTACCGCCCAGCCCGTTATATCACTTATAAGCTTTCTGGAAATAGCGGAGAATGATTTTTATTATAAAAATATTTTCAGAACTCTCGGCGGTGGTATACTGGAAAAAGAGGGGATAAATTTCACCAATTTATTAAAAGCTTCTGTAAAACTAAAAATTATATCCGGATATGATAACTGGCAGAAAACTTTAAATGATGCGATAATATCACTGGAGGAAAATGAAGAGGAATCGTTCGACAGCGATGAATTAAAAGAATCTTATACTAAAGCATTGAACGATATTGGAAAGATTCATGAATATATTTATCCTTTTTTACATAAAATGAGCATCCCTGAATTCAGGGAGAACCTTTTTCAACTGATAAACGGACTGAAACTGCCGGTCAGACTTCTGAACGGCGATCCCGATGAAACTGAAAAAAATATTAAGTCATTTAATGTTTTTATGGAAACTTTCGAAGAAATATTTTCTCTTCTTCAGGAACAATTTGGGAAAGAAGAAAAGTTCCCCCTTAAATTTTTCCTGCATAATATCAGAACGGCTGTCAGCTCTTCACGTTATAATATAAGGGAGAAGCCGGGCTACGGTGTTCAGATAACAACGATGAATGAAATCCGGGGCTTAAGGTTTGACCATTTATTTATTGCCGGTCTTTGTGACGGCGATTTTCCTACGAGGTTTTCTCCCGAGATCTTTTTCTCGGGTGCAATGTCAAAAATAAAAGGAGAACAGAACCATATAACGGAAGAAAGATACCTGTTTTATCAATCACTTTGTGCATGGAGCAGGAAACTTTATCTGACTTATCCCCGCAGAGATGAAAAAAGGGAATTCGTCAAATCAGACTTTCTCAGAGAATTTCTAAATACTTTCGATGTCACCGAATTTACAGGGAGTAATTTTGAAAATAAAATTTACACGCACGAACAGCTTTTAACTTACATAGGAGAAAATGGAATTCAAAACGCTGAATCCCTGTCAGGCTTTTCTGAGGCAGGATTAAATAAAGAAGTAATAAAAACAGCTATGGAAATTGATAAGCTTAGGACTGATTTCCCCTTTGGCAATTCCGAATATACAGGATTTGTATCCGGTTCATTAACAGAAGAAGGAAAGAGAAATCTTGAACTGATGAAAGACAGGCAATTCTCAATTTCCCAGCTTGAAACTTATGCCCTGTGCCCTTACAGGTATTTTGCGGAAAGGATTTTAAAGCTTGATATCATTGAAGAACCGACTGAGGAAATTGAAGCTCTCGAAATGGGGAGTCTGCTGCATTCAATTCTTTTTACTTTTTATTCTTCTCTGAAAAAAGATAAAGTGGTATTGAATAACTGTACAAATGAGGAGTTTGACAAAGCGTCAGAACTTTTATTTAAGATTGCGGACGAAAAGATAAAAGGAGCAAATTTTAATTCGCCTCTTTCTTTTTATGAGAGAGAAAAAATATCGGGAATCGAAGGTAAAAGAAAAAACTCAATACTGTATAAATTCCTGACTGGGGAAAGGGAGAATAAAGACGGGTACATCCCGGAATTTTTTGAAGCAGGATTCGGTAAGCTGAAGGAAGAGAAAAACCAGCAGATAATTCTTGATGAGCTGAAGGTCGGGGATATCAAAGTCAGGGGCAAGATTGACAGGATTGATATAAATCCCGGGGAAAATGCTTACAGGGTCTTTGATTATAAAACCGGTAAAAGCCGCTTGAATCCGAAAGATACATTAGCAGGACTGCAGCTTCAGATTCCGCTTTATTTGTTTGCCGCAAAGGAAATAATTAAATCGGAATTGGATGAAGATTATAAACCTGCGGGAGGAATGATTTATTCTCTGAAATATCGAAGCGGGGATTTTGGCAGGCAGGAGTTAAAATTCGGAAGTAAGCTCACGGATGAAGAACTTATCGGGAAGTACGAAGAATTAATAGATATTTGTCTTGAAGCTGTGAAAAGATATGTGGAGGGAATCAGAAAAGCTGATTTCAGACTGTCGCAAATAGATAAAAGAGAAGAGAAAGCCTGCCGTTTTTGCGGCTTTAAATCAATCTGCAGGATACGCGAAGTAAAAACAGAAAAATAAAACGTGAATGTTAGCTGCTTCGTTAACTGGCTTGATAATAATTGAAGATGTTATATTTTATTGATAATCTTTTTACTGCGAGAGGCAAAATTAGAGTTTTATTCGAGAGCCAAAATAACGACATAATTACCAACAATCTGTTTATATCTCCAACAAACGATAACACCCCCAATAAAATTATTATCCCCTCCTTAGAGGGGCGAGGGGTGGGTCATT
>Ga0153915_10004888_pt1 | contig 12410 bp, 14 predicted proteins | sample Opewatmetagenome_2_FD_107003 | JGI IMG/M metagenome (GOLD analysis project Ga0153915, IMG submission 107003) | Freshwater wetland microbial communities from Ohio, USA - Open water 3 Core 3 Depth 3 metaG | ecosystem: Environmental > Aquatic > Freshwater > Wetlands | place: USA: Ohio, Lake Erie... | reverse complement strand
TCCTTGGATAGCGACATTCATTCCCCACTGGAGCGGGCTTCGGAGCACTGTGTGAACTGCAGTTGGCATTGCGCAGCCCACCGCACTCGCTCCGTCAAAGCTCACATGGTCAGGTATCTTGATGATGTGAGTCCCAGGCGAGAGATACACAAACTCACTGTAACCGCCTATGAGATAGGGAGGCTTCTGAGAGTCCATAGTAATTCCGTAGACTCTTCTATTCGTACACTTAGTTGGTGCCTTGGCAATCAAGCAGTTCCAACACTTATAGCAAGTATCGTAGACATCGTGGAAGGTGACTCTGTCTCCAACATTTAGCTCATTTCCATCAAGATCCTTTACCGCCTTTGGGCCGATGGCTTCGATTGTTCCAACAACCTCATGGCCAAGGATGAGAGGATACGGTACACCTGCTAGCCTTCCATGCCACAGGTGGACATCTGTTCCGCAGACTCCAGCATTGGCAACTTTCAGAAGCACTGCACCCCCAGTGAGTTTAGGAATCTCGAATTCTTCTATAGCTATTGGGGCACCTGGCTTAGGAACCACCGCAACCCGACTTGTCTTGACCATCTTTTCATCAACTCTGTAGAGAGTGGTGAGAGGGCCATAAACCCAGATAAAAAGAAGCTCAAATGTCACAAGTCCATGCTGAATCTATGAATAGTTTTATAAGTGGAATTAACAATAGTGCACTCGCTTAAGGCAGGTGATGTCGGTGTCAGAAGTAAAACCAGATGAAACTCTGGACTGTGTGGGGCTCTTTTGTCCTCAACCACTCTTCCAGACAAAGCAAGCGATTGAGAGTATCAAGCCGGGCCAAGTCCTCGAAGTCCTCGCAGATGATCCAGCTGCAGAGGAAGACATCAAGAGATTCTGCAGGAGAACCGGCCACGAACTCATCAGTATTCGTAGACTCCCAGATGGAGTCCAGAGAATACTCGTGCGACGAAAGAAAGGGTAAGCAGGGTTTTTCGAACAACCCTGTCTGAGGTTGGGGTCACATGAAGCAGGTGTATCTTGATTACCAGAGCGCAAAACCGGTAGACCCTCGTGTGGTCGAGGGTATGTTCCCATACTTCAATGAGAAGTATGGAAATCCATCAGCACTACACAGTATCGGAGATGAAGGAACAGAGGCGCTCGAAGAAAGCAGGGGAAAGATAGCACAATTCATCAATGCAGATGAAGATGAAATAATCTTCACCTCGGGCGCCACCGAAGCAATCAATATGGGAATCATTGGGTATGCTCTCAGGAACCAAAAAAAAGGCAACCATATCATCATCTCAGAGGTTGAACACATCTCGATACATAACATCGCCAAGCATCTTGAACGCTCTGGATTCGAGGTGTCAAGGGTTCCAGTAGATCAGTACGGTCAGGTGAATATAAGAAAGCTTGAGCAGAGGATTACTGACAAGACGATTCTCATCTCGGTGGGCTATGCGAGTAACGAGATAGGGACCATTCAACCTATTCGAGAGATAGGCAAACTCGCAGAGGATAGAGGGATTGCGTTTCACTCAGATGCTGTGGCTGCCGAGGGTCTGATTCCCATTGACGTGAAGCGCGACGGTGTCCATCTGATGGCGCTCTCTTCAAATGATCTCTATGGTCCGAAAGGTGTTGGCGTTCTGTACATGCGAAAGAAATACAGAATTAATCCCATCATCATTGGCGGCGGACAGGAACAGGGACTCAGGTCCGGGAGCGAAGATGTGCCCGGAATCGTGGGCATGAAGATTGCAGCTGAAATCATGAGGAAAGAGATGCCCAAAGAGGTGAAACGCTTCGCAGCGTACCGCGACAGAATGATAAAACATATTCTTCAGGAGGTCCCTGACAGTCATCTCAATGGTCATCCAACTGAGCGCCTTGCAAGCAACACGCATGTCAGATTCGATGGAGTTGAAGGAGAATCAATTCTCCTGTCTTTCAAGGACAGGGGTATAGCAATCTCTACGGGCTCAGCATGCACGTCGAAGACACTCGAGCCCTCTCATACCCTCATCGCAACAGGTCTTGTGCATGAGGAGGCACATGGCTCATTACAGATTACCACTGGAAGGTTCAATACCGATCTAGACATAGATAGCGTTCTTGAGGCAGTGCCAGAAATAATCGCACGGCTTCGAAGGCTATCTCCAATTTACAAACCTAAGTAGGAGATGAAATAGATGAAATCAACAAAGTACAGCGAGAAGGTTCTGGATCACTTTCGGAATCCAAGGAATGTAGGAACGCTTGAAGGCCCTGATGTTGCTGTCGGAAAGGTTGGCAATCCCACATGTGGAGACATCATGGAGGTCTTCATCCGTATTGATGGCGACAAGATTACAGACGCCAAGTTCAGAACCTTTGGGTGCGGCTCAGCCATTGCAACTACGAGCATGACGACTGAGATGGTCAAAGGCATGACGCTGGACGAGGCGATGGAGCTGACCCGTCAGGACGTCGCTGATGAACTGGATGGACTTCCACCAATCAAAATGCACTGCTCGAATCTTGCTGCAGACGCGCTTCATGTAGCAATCAAGAACTACAGAAAAGCTAGAGGAGAGGCAGTACCGGATGAACACGAGAAGGTCGAAGAAGAAATCGAATGTCTCATTGGAAAAGATGAGTTTCTCAACAAGGGTGTCTATCTAAACGCCGACAGGCCAGAGGAGTTCGAGAACCGGAGAACCCTGGTTCTTTATTCTGGTGATAAGTCAGTCGAAACCGCAATCAAACTAACAGAGGTCTCTGGACGGGTCATTCTTCTCACGCCAGATGAGACTCTTGTTCTTAATCCAGAGCTCGCAGAGAAGCTTGCAGCCTCTACTGTCAAGGTCTTGTATCAATCAAGGCTTCTCGAGATACGCGGACATGTCGAAGTCGAAAAGGCACTCATTCGAAACCTCGATGAGAATGAGGACTACGAGCTATTCGTGGATGCTGTCATCATTCTCGAGTAAGCCCAGCCAGCAAGTACAAATCATGGTGACTCTGCAATCTGCCTCGCAATGTTAGAGATCAGACCAACAGCACATGCAGACATCGACAGTCTGAAGCAGATGTATGTATCTGAAGTGGAGGACCATGCAGAACGTGCTGAAGCCTTCGCAGAACAACTGACCACGAAATTCAGGACATTGCTGGCCCTGCACGACGGGCGTCTGTGTGGAACGCTCTCCTGGGACACTAGAGGGGGGTACGACGATGGTGTCGTGGAGCTTGTTGGTCTTGGTGTCAGCTCAGCATATCAGAGAAGGGGTATAGCGACCAAGCTTGTTGAGAGGATGATCGTAGACGCTTCGCAGTTCTATTCTGATAGTGGCTACGCACTCAGAACCATCATCTTGTTTATGGAGAGAAAGAACGAACGTGCAAGGAAGTTCTATTCCCAAACTGGATTCTCAGAGGTTGCCAAGATACCTCGTCTCTATCCTCACGATGACGCAGTAATCTGGGTGCGTCATCTGTAGATTACAATGTATTGGCCACATGATAGAGCCATCAATAAGCAAAGAAGAAGGATTCTACTCATGGAGAACGGAGGCGGCATCGGGACACTGCAGGAACGGTCACTCCACGCCGCACTTAAACAGCTCTACGAGGGCTCTGGAGCTCAGGCAGAAGTGGCAATAGATGGGTATTTTGTCGATGTGGTCAGAGATGGTCTTTTCATAGAGATTCAGACAAGGAACTTCGCGGCAATCAAAGACAAGCTCTTTGCACTCATGAAGAATCACGCAATAAGACTCGTGTATCCAATAGCAGTCGAGAAGTGGATTGTTCGCCAGAGCCCCGATGGCGAGAGTGAGCTGAGTAGAAGGCGCTCTCCAAGACGATTAGGATATGCCGACGTTTTTGGAGAACTTGTGAGTATTCCAACCTTCTTCCTTCACAAGAACTTCTCTCTTGAAGTCATCCTTATCTACGAGGAAGAGATACGAAGACAGGATGACAAGGGGAGCTGGAGAAGAAAGGGTTGGAGTAGTGTAGATCGAAGGCTTCTTGATGTGATAGATCGACATCTGTACAGACAACCTTCTGACTTTCTCCACTTCATTCCAGACACCCTGCACAGACCCTTCACAACAAGTGAACTCGCCGAAGCATCAGGAATCTCCAGACGAATAGCTCAGAAGATGGCATATTGCCTACGGAAAATGGAAGTGTTGCATGTTGTCGGAAAAGAGAGGAATGCACTGCTTCTTACAACATGATGCGGCATGGTATTTACTCTATTGACAATCCTTATTATCACCCTCGATACAGATTAGAGGGAGCTCTGTAAGCTGGCAAGTGGTGATTGTGACACTGCCTACTTACGTATGCGCACAGTACCGGTGATCAGAATGAGTCTGCCAATCAATCTCACAAAGAGCACTTTGATAGTGCTGGACAAGTTGGCAAAGGATGGTCCAATGTGTCCTCAGGAGATTGCTGACCGCAGCGGACTCGCCATGAGGACAGTCACGCTTGCTCTCAAGACTCTACAGTCTGGCAATTTCTGCAGAAAGGTTCCGAATCTCAGGGACATGAGAAAGCCTCTCTATCATGCAGACTATGAGAGGATTCTGGAACTCCAGAGAAACCATGAGATTTGGAGAAGCCTAGCGAACCTTCGGGTTACAAGATAGAGGGAGTCCTTTCTCAAGAGGGCAGAATGGTCGACCAGTCCGTACAGTTCACCATCAATGGAGCTCAATCGGAGAAACAGCCTCTAAGAACAGCATGCATCACAGCTCCTCGGACCGCGTCCATGTCAGGTAATCCGGTCAGTACCTCTTGACAGATTCTCATCGCCGGCAGACCGACTGGCAACGGATCGATGCCGCCATCATCATCGCTGGTGATATTCACCTTGCGAACAACATCTGGCGATATTCCGAAATCAGTAATGACAGAGTACAGAATCTCAAGAGCAGCATCACACAGAATGCAATGTTCACTGCTGTAGTGAGTGACGCAGCTGCATCTGCCGCAGTCGCATCTTCTCTCCTGAATCCCGAGAATTGCTGTCTGAGTCCGTATGGTCATTTCCTATCAGGGAATATACAGCAAATATCGAATATAACCGGTATCAGGAAGTACTTCTCATCCAGAATGCTTCAAATCGGGGCAAGCACCCATTCTGCGGGGGGCAGAACAGACTGGCAACCAAATTCGATGAGCAGTCATGTGTAAGGCGACTACTCACAGCAACATGAGAGTGAGCGACCTTAACAAATGGCCATATGACCTGTGTATCACCCTATCACATCAAGAGCAGTCATCAGATCGTCGAGTAGGTCTGCCGCATCTTCAATTCCGACTGAGAGCCGAACAGTCGAGTTGCAGATTCCTGCTTCTTTGAGCATGCCTTCTGGAATCCCATAGTGTGTTGTCAGAGCGGGAATGCTTGCTAGGCTCTCCACTCCGCCAAGTGAAACAGCATTCAGGAATATGTCAAGAGAATCTACGAACCTACGAGTACCTATCAAATCAGTATCGAGGTCGACTGAGAGCATGCCTCCAAAGCTGTCCATCTGTTTTCTTGCAACATCATACTGTGGGTGACTTGGAAGACCGGGATAGTGAACTCGCTTGATTCGATTATCGCGGGAGAGTCTTTCAGCCAAGAACTCTGCATTGGAGTTATGTCGTTCCATTCTGACGCTGAGCGTCTTGATACCACGATCCAGCAAGAATGATGCGAACGGATCCATAGTTCCTCCAAGAAGCTTCGCTGCGCTCCGAACTTTCGCCACTGTTTCCTTTGAACCAGAGATAGTGCCAGCAATTATGTCGCTGTGGCCGCCCAAGTACTTGGTAGCGCTATGCATCACAAGGTCCACGCCAAGCAGGTGGGGGCGCTGATTGATTGGCGACCCGAAGGTGCTATCAATCATACTGATTGTCCCTGTCGCTCGGGCAGCATCAGCCACTTTCTTGATATCAACAATCTTCAGGGTTGGATTCGTTGGGGTCTCGAAGAAACAGAGTCTGTACTTGCCTCTAGAGTCAGACAGTCTGTCAGCAACTTCATTGGTATCTGCATAATCGACCTGAATTCCATTCTGGGGCAGTATCTCGTTGAAGAAATGAAGCGTACCACCATAGATAGAATCGCTCGAAAGGATTCTCTCGCCGCCTTTCACAAGACCCAGCACTGCAGATGTAATCGCAGCCATCCCAGATGCCACCACATGAGTGTCTTCTGTACCCTCAAGGGAACTGATCTTCTCTTCGACGCTCTTGGTAGTAGGATTGCTCCACCGTGTATACACATGATCACCTGTCTTCCCTTGTACAGAGTCCAACATGTGCTGTTGGTCCTCGAAAACGAAAGTAGATGTCTGCACGATGGGGACTACTACGGGGCCCGATGTCTGTGAACGCGCCCCTTGAACACAGAGAGTGGAAGGCTTTCTTGTCTTGACCATCTGTTTCTTCACTCCGAACAGACTCAATCGTACAAGACGAGCACACTCATCTGGAGTTTATAGATAGATGCAAATAGGCACTGCTGCATCTTCGATGTGACTTCCGCCGCAGACTCCCCACATTATTGCAGACTGGCTAAGAAACGAATCTCCGATACTATGATTGCCAGCCAGTCATTTCAATCCGGATTACACTATCAAGAGATGCGCCACTTGCAGTGACGAGCTTGAGAGGCCATTCCGGCGGCAATAGTAGTATCTCATCAGCCCATCCAGCAATGACTATGTCGTTGTTGAAGGCAATCTCATAGGACGTGAAGTTGAGATAAGAACCAGTTTCGGACCAAACGGTGATTGTGTAATTCGTGGGAACCAGGCTATTGTTGAAGCTGTAGTGAATGTCGTTTCCACCATCCATTGATGATACAATCGTCCAGAGAGCAACACCTGCATAGAGAGTCCCGTTCAGGGTGATGCTCTTCCGATGATGAGTACATGAACCCAGTGAGTAGTAGACATCATGTGTCATGTTCCATTCAAGTACTCCTTTCAGCTCCAAGGACCAAGGCTGCGTCCTATCGATGACTGAAATCTCTCTGATGTATTTTGCGAAAGTGTGTCCTGCAGACATGTAGTCACCATCAGGTCGCATTATGAGGCGAAGCGGACCACCGGTCTCATTTGAAATCGATTCGCCATTCTGTCTGTAGGCAAGAACCATCGTGAAGTTCTGAATTCCAATCGGTTCTGCTGTGGAGGAGTTGTATGCCTCTAATGAGCCCTCACACTCACTCACTGTGAAATATGTATCATAGCCATCACTACTCAGGATTCGAAGGCTGTAGTTTTCAGGCAAACTTCCAGTTCGTGAAAGCAGCTGTGCAAGAGGAATGCCAGTCCAATTAGAAGGATTCACAATTGTATAGGGGCTGGTACCAGTCTTGACGAATCCTGCAGAACATGTTATGCTTGGAAGGGAATACAGATCACTCATGGTGTAGTTATCAGAAGAATCACCCACATTGATGGTGAGGACCAACTCTGTATCAATCGGTGTCTGTGGCTGCAGAAAGAAGACAACTGTCAGCGAGGCAACCGCAACTATGGCGATGATTGAAACGGCCAGTCCCGTACCTCTACTCAGACCGATAGGCATTGCGTTCACCGATGTGTTCGGATGTGCATCTCGGACTACATAAATACCTTCGGATATACCAAGAACTGAGTGAGGTGTGCGCCTAGCCTAAGGGCTCCTCCGGAATGACTAATGCAGCGATGAGATAGCCAAGCAGTCCAACACCAACTGTAACCAGAGTGAGCAGGACCCAAATTACTCGTACGATTGTGGGATCAGTATTGAAGTATTTACCCAAGCCCCCGCACACACCAAGGAGGATCTTGTTATCACGCGAGCGATAGAGTTTTCCACCGCTGCCGCCAGATGGAGTCGGAATTTCTGCCATTACACCGCCACCCCACAATCCACTGGGGGGATTTTAAACATTCCCAATTCTGATGCTTGTCATCTCCAATCTAACTGCTCTTCATGGTCAATGCCATACCCATTGCCACTCCCCCGACCGTGGAGAACAGTGTCAGAATGATTATGTCTTCCAAACTCACGGCGAGTGGGACGTGTACCAGTGCCCAATATGCATACCAAAGAAATCCTGTGAGAACTAATGTCATACCAATCAGTGCAACACCCCACCTAAGTAGGCGGATTCTTCTTGCGAGGTCGTTTTTCTCCTTGAAACCGAGGACGATCAGTAGGGTCGCAATGATGGCAAGCATTCCCAGAATCACTGGAAGGCTTACGGAGTACATGACTGTCTGCAAATTCAATCAACCCTTCTATGTATAGCTAGTGTGCCGAGTCCAGATATAGATTACGAACGATTGAACAGTATTTCTGCCAGATCTTGAGCGCCCCTCGACTAGGGTATGTTCTATTGAAGATCACTCGAAGCTGGCGCGGCAGGTTGGGCTGTTTCGCCCTTTTTCTTCAAGCTATCGCGCAGGACTCTTCCAAGTACGCCTCCCACTGCTGCGAAGACAAACGATAGGGCATAGACAATCGGCGTGATGACTAGCATGACGACGAGATAGAGAAGACCCACGAGTAGGACTTCTACAATATTCCCTTCGTACGTGAAAGAGAACATGCCTCGTATTGAGTAGATAAACACGAATACAAACAGACTGAAGAAAGTCTGTTCAGTCCCGATCAAATCGACCATGACGAATGGGCCAATTAGAGCACCGATCAGGATGCCTATTACCCAAGAAGCAAGCGTACTCAGGAGCGCTAGGCCAAGCCCACCGGCAATGAGGCCGATGATGATAGCTATAGTGAATATGACCGGGACGGGACCCGAGATCATCGTTAACCATCCAAAGACCAAATCAGAAACAAATAGGATTACACCTACGATAGTCGCGAGTATGAATTCCCATTTAGCCATGTCTTCAATCTCCACGCACTAGCATACGACGCAGATGCAGACTGCTAGTGGTTCGATAGTGTCACACTTTCTTATCAATTAGTTGTTTTTCCTGTTCGTGCCCAAGTTTCCAAGGATTTATAGCAGGGGCTACCATCCTATAGCGACCATAACTCGAGCATGCACAAGTCTTCAAGGTGTGGTACATGACTAAGGTTCTGGCCATAAATGGCAGTGCACGCATGGAAAAGGGATACACGAAGAGACTGCTGAATGCATTTCTTGAGGGAATGAAGGAAGCAGGCGCCGCAATCGAGCTCGTCTATGCAAAACGGCTCAAGATCAGACCGTGCTTGGGTGATTTTCAATGCTGGTTTGAGAAGGTCGGCGAATGTATCCAGGCTGATGACATGCAAGACCTCTATGTCAAGCTACGCGAATCAGATATTTTTGTTCTTGCTATTCCAGTCTACCTACCCCTTCCCGGAGAGATACAGAACCTGTTGAATCGGCTGATGCCAATTGTAGAACCTGTGCTTGAATTCCGAGATGGAAGAACGCGAGCACGGTTCCATGATGATGTGCGGATATCCAAGATTGTACTTGTATCAGTCGGAGGGTGGTGGGAAAAGGAGAACATGGATAGTGTGGTTCGAATTGTTGAGGGAATCGCAAAGGACGTTGGAGTTGAGTTCTCAGGTCCCGTCATTCGACCTCATGCATTTGTGATGGACAGGGAGAAGGATAAGTCTGAAGAGATACTAGACGCCGCGAGAAGAGCTGGTGCTCAACTGGTCAGAGAAGGCAGGATGTCAGCAGAAACGTTGGACATAATTAGCCAGCCGCTCGTTTCTGAGGAAGACCTCAGAGATGAATACAACAAGATGTATCGTAAGGCAAAGGGTACCACACACTGAAGAACATCTCCTCTTCTCATGAATGTCGCGTCCAGAGCGTATCCTGAAGACTCAACTGCGCATCCCGTCAGAGAGAATAAAAGCAAGAAACGAACGTGGCGTGTTATGGAACCAGTGCTGCGTTTAGGCGACTCTGTATTCTCAAGGATCAATACCTCTGCCGATTTCACACGCCTCCTCAAGGATAACTTGCCGGACTCGGATTCACTCATCGTCAAAGCAGACTGGGTCGGAATCGAAGAGGGCTCCGCGATGAACCTTGAAACCCTGCGATGTATCGTAGACGCCGCCCAGGGTAGGGTCATCGTCACAGAAGGACACCTCCTTCATCGGTCGATGGAGCTGGAGCCGAAAGGCCTGAAATTCATCGCGGACGGAGAGGAGGTAGACTGGGACTGGCTCATCAACAACAACATGGGTTGGAGATGGCTCATTAGAAATCCTGACTGGGGCTGGTTCATAGAAGGGCCTCATTGGAAGCACATAATGAAGGAGGAGAAGCACTTCCTAGGGAAGTACGGCTACCTCGACTTCTTCAAGGAGAACGGTGTTGAATACGTGAATGCGACCGACGAGGTCTGGGCGGGGAAAGTCGCAGATGAACGGATTGTAAGAGAGACCGTCGAGTCCAGATTCCCACCTGTTTTTACTGACAAGCTGTACGGCATCGTTCCGGCGAGGCTATTCAAATACCGTGGCGCCCCCCTCATCAGCCAGAGCAAGCGCAAGGACTACCAGAGCTTCACGATGAAGAATCTATTTGGTCTCATACCTGATCCTGTAAGGGCATGGTGGCACGGCGGTCGCACGCGCCAAGGGACTGAGGCGAGGCTGGACAAGAGCATACTCGACATGAACAAGATCTACGGGGCTCTCTTTGAAGTCGTAGGAGTATTCGAGGCACCTCATAGCGATGGATCAAATCCTTTCACTCGGGATGTGGGGATAAGCGCAGGTATTGCCCAGCTGGATGCAATACTGAGTCGCGTGACGGGGTACGAGCAAGAAAAAACAGCCTATATCTCATCAGGGAACAGCATGTTCGGGTTTTTTGACAACGGGCTGCTCAAGAAGGCAGAATCGCAACTAAGCGGCTGGTTCCCAGCCCCCAAAGAGAAGGCTTTTTTTAGCAAGGCATAGGTAGTTTAATTGGAGGAGTCAGCCAATCAGATGAATGGCGCTTTTTCGGAGCAGGCCATGAATTCATTCAATGCGGTTATCAAGATATGCAGCAATCTCTTGACCAGATCAGTATAACTGGCAAAGAACGTAGAAATGATTAGGAGTCGTTCCGATGACACACAAGAATCTCAAATCCCTCCCCATGATAGTCTTCTCTCTCGCCTGTTTGGGTGTGGCGATGTGGGTGGTCAACATCATCCTCACTAATTTCGTGCGCGCAATTGGAACTGACGCGTCAACCTATAGTATCTTGCCATTCAGACTTGGTTCAGTCGATGCTGATGTCACTTGGCTCATTACGTACATGGTGCCTTTAGCTGGAGGTGTCTATCTCCTCACATCATTGCCACTGGCAGCAATCATGCTCATAGCAACCAGGGTCATGAAGAGTCCTGCATATGATATCGACATAGTGAGAATAGGGACTGAATTTGGGTCCCTTCGCATGATTAGGAGAGCCTTCATTCCGGCGCTCTTCTCACTATCAATGGGCGGAGCAATTTCAGGACTCGTGAAAGACCTCCTCTATACTGAGCCAGCATCAATAATGGATTCGGTGAGACCGACCTATCTGCCTCTTACATCAGTGGTAGGCGCTCTCGTACTCCTACCCGTTGTCCTAGCCTTCTTTGCCCCGACATGGATCCTGAATGACTCGGGAATCGTGATGCATCTAAAAGACAAGGAACTGAAAATCAGAAAGTGCCCTGATACGATAGGCGTTGGACGCTGGTGGAGCAATCTACTCGGGGGATTCACTCTATTCATGGTTCCAGTGGTCACCTTTGTTCAGTACTTCTATAATCCAGTAGTCATCCACAACCAGCTGCTCAATTCCGATTTCGTATTCAGGGCTCTGCTCAACGCAGTTGGCATCCCACTACTTGCGTTGGCGTTTGTGCTTCCTCTCATAGTCTTCCATGAGATTCTGGTTGGAGGTATGAAACATGGCATCCTGAGCGTAGCAAGAAGGCTCGGAGCAAGAGAGATGGAGCTGGAAGAAGTCCTGGTCCCAGCCGAGAATCAAGAGGATGAAGAAGATTCAACCATTTCCCCAACGGGTTAGACTTCAGTAGCACAAATTCAATGCACCTTATATGCAGACGACTGCTAATCAAGGAAGGGTTCTAGTCAAGGACACAAACGAACAATACGGTTGTTAGAAGCATGCCCGATACGAACGCAACGAGACTCGTTGCTTCAACATATGGTGTTCTTGTTGGATTGGCGGGCATAGAACACGGCTACTTCGAACTACTACAGGGGGATATTGCGACGGGTGGAATAGTCATTAACGCCATAGGTCCAGCCTACCAGATGTGGCCTGGCGCAAGTGAACGCGCCCTGACAGTTCTGCCCACCTTTCTTTTGACAGGTTTCTTTGCAGTTCTCTTTGGTCTGCTGGTCACGATATGGGCAGCTGCGTTCATTAGCAGGAAGTACGGTGCTTC
>Ga0153915_10004887_pt1 | contig 12410 bp, 6 predicted proteins | sample Opewatmetagenome_2_FD_107003 | JGI IMG/M metagenome (GOLD analysis project Ga0153915, IMG submission 107003) | Freshwater wetland microbial communities from Ohio, USA - Open water 3 Core 3 Depth 3 metaG | ecosystem: Environmental > Aquatic > Freshwater > Wetlands | place: USA: Ohio, Lake Erie... | reverse complement strand
TCTTCGAGCCGTCGCCGTCAATGAACGCGTAGAATGAGTTGAATGCCGAAGTATCGCCAAAAGCGTTTCCCTTGACCTGCACGAGGAATGATAGAACGCCGTCATTGAGCACTGAATTGTAGCCTGTGATGTTGACGTTGGCGACCGGAACGGTCTGACTCTGACTATAACCTTGAATGCCCGACCAATCAGATGGATCGCCGTCAATGCTGATGCCGCCGAGGGGCCCCACGGTCGGGGCTGTGGGGGCGTTGAACAATGCCACTATGAGCAGAATCGCCGCGATGGCGGGAATCACGCCCAATTTCCATCTGCGGTACATCGTCTCCCGCCTGAAACGCGAAGAGCCCAAGCCGTTCGTGAAGCCGTTGCCGTTTGTCAGGCCGTTTGTCATGCCGCGCCTAGCGGCCTGCAAGCCGTTGACCAGACCGTTGACGCGTCCTGCGCCGGCAACGCCGTTGACCCTCCCACCTGCGGCGAGGCCATTGACCAGGCCATTGACTCTCCCTTCGGTCGGCCTGAGCGGCGGCGGCCTCGTGACCTTCGGTCCCGCGACACGGGGAGCTGCCTCCCTTTGCGGAGCGACCGCCTTCTGCTCTGCCTCCTCCGCGACCCTTGCGGCTTCTCGTGCCAATTCCTTCCCCTTTTCGTCCACACGTGGAAGTAGACGGCCCATGTCCGCCTCGACTTTCCAAATATTCATTGGCGCCTTCATCGCTTCACGCAGACGGCTGATATCCTCATCGAAGCCGGGGACCTTGATGCCGTCCAGCGTTTCCCTCAGCAGGGCGATCTTCGCGACATTCTGCTCGAACTGGAAGAATACTGTCCTTGCCTTGTAGGGCTCATTGTCCAAGACGTGCTCCAGCGGAGAAACGTCGAAGCCTTGAGCGGCCCACGCTTGAATCTTCGCGCGATACTCTCTTTCCTCTGGCGTCATCTCTTCGGGGGTTTCCTCGGCCGCCCCGAGAGTTTCAAGCTCTTCGAGGACTTCGGAGACTTCCTCAGTCGGCTCCTCTTCTTCCGGCGGCGTTGGCTCCTCCTCGGTGGGTTTCTCGACTCCAATCTCCTTGAGCATCTGCTCGAAGCCCTCTGGCTGTTCCATCTTCTCCTTGAACTTCTCATCGACCTGTGGACCGACATGTTCAAGCGCCTTGCGAAGAGACTCTGCGGCCTCTGCATCCCGCCCCAGTCTCCTCAGCACTTCCGCTCTCGCATTCCAGACGCCGGAGTGTTTGGGGTCGAGAGCAACAACACGGTCCATGCAGTCAAGCGCTTCCTCGTACCGTCCCATGTCCGTAAGAAGCAATCCGCGCGCGAACCAGACCTTCACGTTCTTCGGGTTCTTCTCGAGCAGCTTCCTCTGCTTCTCCAGAATCGCGTCCTCAGGAGTCGATTCCTCTTCAGAAGTCTTGGAGTATTTCTCGGCGAACTCCTTCGTGAAACGCTTTTCCTTTGGCTTCTCTTCCTCCTCAGCCATGGAACCTTCCTGCTACGAGAACCAAGTAAGCCTGCTAGGTATATATGGCTTATATGATGCGGCTGGGAGTCGTCATGGACGTGGTCGGAGCGTTGTAGGTCAATCTGTTGTGAACAAAGGCGACATGAAACGACAGAGGTGATCGCTCACGTGCGGCGTCTAGTCCAAATCACCTTCCACGCCGCCGTGGTGATGGCTTCTGGCTTTTTCCAGAATCGGTTTCAGCTCGTCTTCGAGATGACCAATGTCTTCGACCATTCCGTCCCAGTCTCTTATTTCAGATCCATACTTCTCATCCAGTAGCTTGACCGTCTCATCTGTCGCTTCAACGACTATCTTCTTCTCCTGCCCGCTGTAGATTACCGCCAGCAGGAATGCTGAGCCCCGCCTCATCAAGATCTTCCTGTCCCCGAACTCCAGTCTCTTGAGGGATGTATCCGAGAGATTCTTGAAAGAATCATGCGCGAAATCCTGGATCACTGTCAGCATTGCCGAGAATATGTCATCATCCATGGTGCGCGACTTGTCGCCTTCCGTCACCCTAGCTATCACGCGCCCGTCGATATGGATGAGGATGGCCTCTTCTATGTCCATCTTGAGAAGCATCTTCCTGGCCGCCATGATGGCCAATAGAGTCAAAAGAATAGCCGACATCAGGAGGAATATCCACATGAGCGCACCGCCGGTCTGAGGCTGGGGTTTGATGACCACAACTTCGAAGTCCCGCCAGGAGGACGCATTTCCATCCCACACGGACAGCCTCAAGTGGTCTCTACTGACATCCTCTCCGTAGCTGAACATAATGTATCCTGCGACCAACCTGACTGACATTGGATGGTCACTAGTGATGTTGAATTCAAGTTCTTCGAAGGAGTTATCGACATCGCTGACATAATTCCTCAAATCCAGTACGAGTGTCTCACCCGCCGTTGCTGTGATTTCGGGGATCTCCTTGATGGAAGGTGGGTCGTTGACCGGAACAACCGTGATTGTGATCGTGTATTCCGCCATGGCGCCTGATGGATCTGACGCCCTGAATGTCACCCGCTCGACGCCGTTCCAATCTTGGATCGCAGAGAGGTTCACTTTATTCGTCAGAGGATCGATGCTGACTAGCGTGTTCTTGTTGCCATAGCTGAAATAGAGATTGTCGCCGTCCCTGTCTGAGAAATAGTCCGAGATGTTGAAGGCGCCGTACAATGTCGTATCTTCCGCCAGAATCTGATCCGGTATGGCCATCAATATGACTGGCGGCCAATCCTCGAGTATCTTGATCAATATCGAGTCGGTCGCCTGCGCAAGTCCATCTGATACGGTGATTTCGACTATTACCACCATACCTATCATCGAGGCGGGATAATGGATTGACATCACCATGTTTCTCGGTGGGTAGAACCTGATGTGAGTTGGATCCGATGTCCAGACATTAAGAGTCTCAAAGGCATTATCCGGATCTCTTATATACGGTGACAAGTCAAAGGTGTAGTTGTATGCCGGATCTATTGGATCATCATAGTGGACCACCAGGTCTGGCACGTCGGAGATCGTGGGCGGGTCGTTCACGGGCAATACTGTGATGAGGATAACGTCCTCCACTCTCGCTCCATGAGGATCTAATGCAACGAATTTCGCAGACTCCACCCCAAACCAGTCGCTGAGGGCTCTAAAATCAGCCTTGTGTTCCGTATCGATTGCTATCTCCACATGGGTATAGCCGACTGCGTAAAACAGCGCATCTTGATCCGGATCGGAAAAGTAATCATCCAAGTCGAAGTGGTCGAGGAGTTCCTGCCCCTCAAATAGAGTGACGTCAGGAAGCGGCGCTATAATCGTTGGAACGTAGTCATCAGTGATTGAAACGGCAACGACGGTCGTCGCCGTAGCGCCTTCCTCATCCTGGACGGTGAAGGCCGGGTAGACGGTCGTGCCATTCATGCTTAGTGGATAGTTGAATGTCGCCCATAATCCTGCAATCGAGATGTGCACGGCATCCGAAGAAGTCAATAGCAATTCATCCTTCGGAGTCTCCACATCATCAACATAGTCATGGAAGTAGTAGTTATACGGGACGTCGTAATGGACCACGAGCGGCGAAATTGCTTCGAAAGTGGGACAGTCATTCACTGGAGTGATATTGATCCATAGTTGCTGCTCGTCACTATTGCCCAAGGGGTCAAGCAGGCGCAACGTGACCCTGTCGTTCCCAAACGCGTTGGGCATCGTCGTGAAAGTGAGAACGTGGTTGCCCGGTATATCCAGACCGGCGACTGAGAACAGCGAAGCATTGCGACCAATCAATTGCCATTTGAGAGTCGCGGGCGGATCCTGCGGGTCAGTGGCCCTCGGTCTGAGGTCCAAAGACCATGACCCGTAGTCCTCTGGCATTACTTGGTTTGGAATTATGCCGATAATCAACGGCGATGTATCCACCGGCAAAACGTTCACCAACGCTTGGCCTTCCACATCGCCGATGGCGATCATGACGTATCCGCCCATCGCCGGCGTTCCTTGGGCCGTGAGAGTTGTCGCCGTATCATTCGACATGGACAGTGTGCCAACGTTCGTGGTCCAAACCGAACCCACAAGCTGCACCGGATTGCCAAAGGCATCGAAGCCCCGGGCGGCAAATGACACAACACCGCTGACCGGCACATTCACATTCGAGGGTGTCACGTCGATGTAGCCGAGGACACCAGCCACAACTGTAATCGGTGCAGTAGTATTCGAATGACCGCTACCGTCATCTGCAGTAACTGAACCAATGCCAACGCGGGTTGCGGCGAATGTCACTGATGGCGTGGAGCCCGATGGGGAGACCTGCCCTATTCCGCCATTGACCGTCCAACTCGAAGCGACGGGGCCGATCTGACCGCCAATGGAATTGAAGCCGACGGCGCTAAGAACGACGTTCGAGCCAGCCGCAATGACTCCAGGATTCCACGGACGAATCTCGATCCGGACGAGGATTCCAGGCAGGACGGTCACGTCGGCGTAGCCGCTGACAGTGTCGTCGCTGTTGTTCGCGTATACCTTCCATATTCCGACCAATCCCGGGACATAGAGGCCGTTTGAATCGACTACGCCGAGTGGATCATTTGTAGCCCATTTCGGACTGAACGATGCCAGCCTTCCATAGGAATCGTACCCAGTTGCGTCGAAATCGAATGAATCACCGATGAGTCCGGACCAACTTGGCGGATTCACCTCCAAGCGCGACAACGGTCCGATGTACTCGTACCTGACACTCAGCTCGAGCAGCAAGGGTGAGGTATTCTGATCAGATGTCGCCAAGTCTGCTCTGAAACGCAGACTGGGAGATATTGTGGTGCTCAGATTCTGACCCACACTCAAGGGGAGCCAAGTCGGGCCTGAATCGTTCGAAAACCAAAACATGATAGACGTGCCTATAGGCTCGACTATTGATGCATTGAACACATCCCACTTGGCCAAATCTGGAGGCGCTATGAATTCAGTCTCGATGAATCCAAAGGGGGCATACTTGCCGTAGCCTACGGAGAAGTCAAATAGGACAGGTCTTAGGGAGACGTCAATGGTGGTCAAATCCACATGCGTTTGGAGATATCTCGCGCTTGGGCTTTCCACTCCCAAGCCGGAGATCCATATCGATGCGGACCAAGGACTCCATGTGGCATCTGGCAATGGCGTGTTCCCGCTGCGCGTCATGAACGATATGTTCGTTCCAGTTGGTGCCGATGAATTCCATCTGAGCGACCCCCAAGCCGTTGAAGCTCCGGCGTCGAATATCTGCGATTCCCAGGATCCATTGCTCTTGAAAGAATCCCTTCCCCTGATCCGGATCACATCGTTCACCGCCGCTCCGACATCGTAGGTCCAAACCGTCGCCCCGGAGCCGCCGGTGGCAATGACCATGCCATTGTTCAACCCGACCACGCAATCCCCGTAATTGTCGCCGTCGACGCGGGCATCGGTTACTGCTCCGACCGCTGACTTTGGAGACCAACCTCGCAACACATACCCGGTCTCATTCAGCATCTTGATATCGCCGCTCATGTCGCCGACCTCAATCGCATCATTGCCTCCGATCGTGTTGAAATCGAAGGCCGCGATGTCGACAATTGATTTGTTGAAATTGTACCCGCCTAGATACACTCCGTCGCTGTCGTAGTTGACGACGGTCCCGCTATTATCGCCCGCGGCCACGTCATCCATGATCCCATCGTCATCGAAATCCGTGGCAGCAAGGGCGCCGCCCGCTCCGCCCAGCGCCTTGCTCCAAAGCACCGTGCCAGTCTCGTTAAGCAGGGTCAGATTGGTTGCCGAGTCCAAAATGGCGATTCGGCTTGCGAACCGCGACAAAGGATCGTAGACGGTCGCAACGTGTGTGACGTCCCCAGATGCGGGGTATGTCCACAATTGATCGCCGGTCCGGTTCAGAGCAACGACGGACCCCACGTTCATGCCGACAACGATGTCGTCTGCAACTCCATCCCTGTCAAGATCGGCAATAGTGATTGAATCGATGTTATTCATCAACGGTACCGACCATGAGACAACGCCGATCTCGTTCAGCACTCTTAGTGTACCTCCGAGTCCGCCAGTAACCACTTCGTCGACCTTGCCATCGCGGTCTTGGTCGAACGATTTTATTTGGCTCATGCCCATTGATCCTGTGTCGTTCCATAAATTGCCACCCTGCGAATCGAAAGCCATGATAGGATTATTTCCGCCATCGGATGCCGCGACAACGTCATCTTCATAGCCGTCGCCGTCCCAGTCGTACGTGTCAAGACGAGTGACTTTCCCGGTTATGGCGCCCGTCCACTGGTAGGAACCGTTTGCCGCTATCGAATAGATGTCATTCCTATCCCTTGCCACTACAATTCTCTCTTGACCCAGGTCAAACGCCAGTGATAATGACCCTTCTGGGAAGTAGCTCACGTTTTCCCCGATGCCGTTGGCGAAATCTGCCCAAGTCGTCTGCACCCACGAACCGGAGGTGACGTCAAGTTTCGCTTCTCCACCCCCGAGTGTCACGTTGTCTAGAGTCAAGTTCTCAGTCGTATCGAGTGTCCATACCGCCGACCTGGTGCCGTCCAAGTTGTCCCGATGAATAGGAGCAGCCGCAAGATTCGCCGACGCCGCCAGTATCGGCAGCAATAACGAGAAGACGGCAATGATTGCGGAGACCGAATTGGGCGCTGGTGCAGAAGCTCCGCTATCTCGCTCGCGCTCACCGAGAGCGTGCATCGGGACGACATTCCGCATGGAAAGGGCAAGTATCTTTTCCTGCCGGAATTGTGCGTGATAATCATCAACGATATTCTAGGACACGAACCAAAGAATGCTCTGGCGGCTGGTTCGATCTGAGGTTCTGAAATCATGGTTCGAACAGGATTATGAAATGTCGACGGTGCGTTCTTTTGCGAAGGCTTATGAATCGATAAGACGGTAAGCAGACGATTGAGCTCCGATAGATTCGATGGGCATTTGCGTTTCCCTGCGATCCACGCGAAGTGGATACTCTGGACCTTTCTGCTGGTTTCAGTAGCGGCTGACGTCTCGATTGTAGCGGCACCTTTGACCATCCCTTCTGGCACGATTTCCGGCCTCTACGGCGGCGCGAACAGAGTTGATTACGCGGGACTATGGGCCACGCTCCCGCCCGTTCAGAGTATTGTCTATTACCTCGGTGATATAGAATGCCACCAGATATCCTCCAGGACAATCTATCTGAATGGCAACGAGATGCCCGTCTGCGCCAGGGACGCTTCGCTGTTCCTTTTCCTCAGCGTCGGCCTGATGATTGCGGCGGTCGTCAAGCCGGAAGACTCCGTCAGCAGGATGTTCCTGAGCCTATTCCCTACGGGAATGCGGTCGCGGCTGGAGAAAGGCAACAGACCTGTGTTCTTCACTTGGCTTGTCAGTCTCCTTTGTCTGGCTCCGATAGCCTTGGATGGGGGTCTGCAGCTGGTGACTCCCTACGAGAGCACGAATGCTCTGAGGTTCATCACGGGTATCCCCTCAGGCATCGTCATCGGGCTCATACTCGGACTGATGACCCAGAGCATGCAGTTGCCGACGGCCACACGGAGAGGGACGGCGTATGAGATTCCGCCGCCAAGCTGAACTGAAACCTCGCTTGTCGAGCCACTCAGTTACAGCACGCACACAACATGCGCGTATTTTCCTCGCACGGGTTCTTATGATTTACATCACGCTAGTAAAATGTCGGCGGTTTATCGATAATTTGCCGTGCTTAGTCTGGACCCCTTGTATATTTCGTGGATGCGGCGGGCACTAATACGTGGAGACTGCAATCAGGTCCCGATGAAAGTAGATTATAGACTGCATGACGAGGAATCGGACCTGACGATGGCGGCGCCGTGCGGGCTCTATTGCGGCAACTGTTCACTTTTTCGCGTGTACTTCGACAGGAACAGTGAGAAGGCGGCCGTTTACGCGAAGGAAATGAACTGCGCACCCAAGGACGTCAAGTGCTCCGGCTGCCGGGTCGGTGCGAAATTTTCATGGTCGCCGGACTGCGAGTTCAAGTCCTGCACGCAGGAGAAAGGAGTGAAGTTCTGCTACGAATGCGCGGATTACCCTTGCCCGAAGATAGAGGAGTTTGCGTCGTCAGCGCCCCACCACCGCCAGATCCATGACAGCTTCGCCCGCATGAAAGCTGTCGGATGGCGGCAGTGGCTGAAAGAGCAGGACAATAGGTGGAGATGTGGAGTCTGCAGGGCAAAGATGGAATTTTATGACGAGAAGTGCCCAGTTTGTGGAATCCCGGCGAAGTGAACCACCGCGAGCGATCCAGTGACGACTCCGGTCGAAGCGTTGCGCCCTCCGCCGGTCTAGCAGTCGAGCGGGAGTAGATTGATCGACGAGACCGAGACGCGCGGCGGGATTGAACAGGTTTATCGAGAGCGGATGGATAGTCAAGGATGAGGATTCATTTCGAATGAAAATCGCCGGCGCGATGGACTTGACGGGGAAGGCGAATATGGACGATGTCGTCGAGACGTTCAAGCGTGTGGCGGCGAAATATGCCTCGCTGAACGTTGAATTGTTGCGTCCGATCGTCCTGGTTGTCGAGGACCTCCCAATAATGGGAGCGACTGAACCCGCGGGCGACGCATTCCGCCTTCACATGGGATTGCAATCGGTTCTTTCCGGGATGCTTGACGGACTTATGGCGCACGAGGTGGGTCACATGGTCCTCATAGAGCAAAACCATCCGTCGCATTCTCCGGAAGTACACCAGCGACTTCTCGGAGGTATCAGCGTGAGAGCGAAGGAGAGAGGAGAATTCCTCACAGCTGCCCGACTTGCTCTAAATCATATAGAAGATATTTATGCGGACGACATCGCATTCCAGGTGATTGGCAATGGGAGGGCAGGATCGTTCTTCTCGGATTGGATCCGTCGCTCGTCTGTGAGCAGAAGCAGGCGCTGGGACACCGTGGCGAACGAGGTCACTGTGGCATTCGGCCTGGGCAATATGGAGCGTCACGGAGTCCAGCCGGAGGAAATCGTGTTGCGGGAAACGTGGGAATTCTCCAGAAGAGGCCGATTGTATCTATTGCCGGAACTCGTGGCCGCGTACCGGGATCTTCCGAGTACAGATAATCCCAGAGACGTGGAGAGCGCAATCAGGGGATTGCTCATCGACGTCAGGGACGAGGGAACAGGTCAATGAAGCCGTCGAGTGAGCATATTCTTCTATTGACCGCTTCCATTCGAGAACAATGCGACGCGCGCCTCGTCGTTTAGCCAAACGGTTTAATACCGCGCGTGTCCGTAAATTGAAGATGGCAAAGCGAAAGACGGTTTCTCTAGACCTCAGCACTACGCTGCTGAGCGCCTCGTTCAGCCGACCTGCATTTTGCCGCGTACTCTGGGATGACCGCTTCGATCAATTGGCCATGGAATCGGTAAAGAATCAGTCAAAGTAACTCCGGAGGAGAGAAGATCATGACGAAGAAGAGCATAAAAGCGTCGCGAACCAAGGCAAAGAGTCTGAAGATCGAACGCCTGTTTGACGCCTCGCCTGAGAGGCTATGGACTTTCTGGACGGATCCGACGAATTTCGCGAAATGGTTCAATCCTGCGCCAGGCATGAACCTCGTGATCCACGAATACGAGGCACGCCCCGGCGGTCGCGTCCGCTTCGACATGCCTCAGCCGGACGGCAATAAGAATCCCCAAGAGGGTGTCTTTCATGTCCTCGATCCATATCGCGAAATCGTGACAGGCAGTGAAGACAAGTCCTTCTTGATCAAGGTCAATTTCAAGCCGGTTGGAACGCAGACGCGCGTGATAGTACTCGTAAATGGCATATCTCTCGAATTTCACGAGGGCGCGTTGAAGGGCTGGAATGCGGGCTTCGATAAACTCGAGAACGCTCTGGCCGGATGGACGATGCCCGTGAAAACGGAAGTCAAGGGCAAAAGCCGCAGGGAATTGGGCGAAATCGCGATTACGCGCACCCTTGACGCGCCGCGCGGATTGGTCTGGAAGGCGTGGACGGACCCCGAGTGGATAAAGCGCTGGTGGGGCCCGAAGGTGTTCACCGCGCCCTATTGCAGGCTCGACCTGCGCGTTGGCGGGCATTACCTGTACTGCATGCGGTCGCCCGATGGAAAGGACTTCTGGAGCACCGGCTTCTACCGAGAGATCATCCCGATGGAGAAAATAGTCTGCACCGACAGCTTTGCTGACGAGAAGGGCAACATCGTGCCTGCCACATACTACGGGCTTGGTCCTGATTTTCCTCTGGAGTTGGTCCTGACGGTGATATTCGAGGAAGTCAAGGGCGGGACTAAGCTGACATTGCGGCACCTCGGACATCCGATTGGAGAAATGAAGCGAAATGCAACTCTTGGCTGGAACGAATCTCTTGACAAGTTCGCTGAGAGCGTGAGACAACTGCAGGGCGGGACCGCCTCGATTGAAGTCGTCGACCCTTTCAAGTTGACATTGCCTTCGGACCGGGAAATCGTCATCACCAGGGTTCTGAATGCCCCTCGGGAGCGCGTATTCGACTCATATGCCGATCCCAACGCTATCCCCGAATGGTGGGGACCAAGAGGCTTCAGGACGGCCGTCGAGAAGATGGACGTGAGGCCGGACGGCGTCTGGCGATTCGTCCAGAAGGGACCGGATGGAAAGGAGTACGCGTTCAATGGCGTTTATCGTGAAGTCCTAAGGCCCGAGCGACTCGTTTACACTTTCGAATACGAAGGTATGCCGGGCCACATACTCATCGAGACGGTCAGATTGGAGAAGCAGCTTGACGGCAACACCAAGGTGACCGTAACGGATTCATTCCAGACGCGCAAGGATCGAGACGGAATGCTCCAGTCTGGGATGGAGAAGGGCGCGCGCGAGTCAATGGAACGACTTGAGGAGCTGTTGAGGGAATACTCACCCCCCTGAGAAACCGATAGACGGTTTCCGCGCAATCTCCCGCCAGTGACTCCCGCAGAGGGGTGAGGAAGCCTCGTCTTCCAACAGGATATTCGAATCAGGGATGCGTGGGCCAGGATTCGAACCTGGGAACCCCTTCGGGACCAGCACCTCAAGCTGGCGCCTTTGACCAGGCTAGGCCACCCACGCATCTGACGACGCTGAGGGGGAGATCCCCGCCCCACCGCAAAGCGCGGCAGGGATTCGAACTCCCGTGGGCCGTAAGACCCACCAGATCTCAAGTCTGGCGCGTTGGACCTGGCTTCGCTACCTCAGCGCGTGTCATCAAGACCAAGGGGATAATTTAACTTTGCCTCCCGCCGAGTCAGCGCTTCGAATGAGTGAGACCGTGGGGCAGACGGCTGTGGAATCGACCGTGCCCGGACCAACTGAGGCAGTGGCGCTGCAGGACCCCGCGAGTCGATTCGAGACGCATTCTCGTTGACTCGCCTCGGTTCCCGTCATGCCGTGTTTGAGTCCGACCTTCAGCATGCCGGTTCCGACCTACGAAGAACCGTGCGGGACTTCAGCTCGTCTGACTCCTGTCTCCGCGCGAGCGCGCGGAACATCCGCACGACCGAGCGGAACCTCCGCTCGTACGCGCGGAACGTCCGGACGGCAGAAACCGCCCTTTTCGACGTCGGAGGGGGTGTTCGAGCGGTCGCCGGCAACCTCCGAACGACCGGATTTCGGTCGGTTTCGACCCGAAAATGCCCGAAGCAGCCGCCCGACGCCTCCGCACGACCGCGCGGGACCTCCGAGCGACCGTGCGGAACTCGGATCCAGACGCGCGGAGAAAGCGCTCGACCGAGCGGAACCCCCGCTCGAACGAGCGACGACGGCGCACAGACGAGCGGAGATAGGAATCGTTGCGCCAGAAATATAATCCCGTGAGGAGTAACCGGAATCCATGCAGCCTTGGAAGGGTTGTGACGGTAGGAGGAGCGGACGCGGAAGGAACCGAGGCACTTGCGGGACCCAATCACGGGGGAGACCACTCATCCGAGCAGAGCCGCGTTCAGCTCGAACGCCACCACAGGGTACCCAAGACCGTGCGCCTCGAGGACCTCCGGCGCGATCTCGCCGAAGAGCCCTGCCACCCTCCCCTTGGTCCTAACCGCCGCGCACCGCCCGGGGATGAAGTTCGGGTCGCTCGACGTCTCCAATTCAAAGTCGTGGCCGAGGTCCCGCATGATGCTCTGCACCAGGGACTTGACCTCCGTGAACGACGCCTTCGCATGGATCGACGCCCCCGCCACATGCCTCTCGTTCACCGCCCCCGCCAGGACGTCCTCGACCTCGAAGACCCTCTGCGGCAGGTCCCGGTGCGTGTTCATCGCCAATAACCTCAGGAGAGAGGGCAGCAGGGAGCTCCTCAGCCCGCTCAGCTCGGACGAGACGGGGTTCACGATCCTCGGTCCATCCGCGCCGCCCTTAAACGGCGTCTGTGGATCTATCATCGACAGCGACATGATCT
>Ga0153915_10004886_pt1 | contig 12411 bp, 7 predicted proteins | sample Opewatmetagenome_2_FD_107003 | JGI IMG/M metagenome (GOLD analysis project Ga0153915, IMG submission 107003) | Freshwater wetland microbial communities from Ohio, USA - Open water 3 Core 3 Depth 3 metaG | ecosystem: Environmental > Aquatic > Freshwater > Wetlands | place: USA: Ohio, Lake Erie... | reverse complement strand
CGAGGTACGTGGCCGCCACGAGCGATGCCCCCGCCAGGACCGCCGCCTGGAACCCGCGCGCGCTCATGGGGCGCCGGCGCGTCCGCTCGCGCCCAGAACGCGGTCGATCCGGCGGGCCACGTCGTGCAACACAACCTCCACATCCTCGTGGTTCAGGATGACGCGATCCATGATGTCGGGGAGGATGTCCTCCACCTCGCGCCACTTGGCGACCCGCGCGCCCCACGGCATGCGTCCGGAAGGCACCGCGGCGTTGAAGGCGGCCTCCCAGCCGGTCGTGTCCGCGGCAGCGACCAGGCGGGCGACGGGGGTCAGAGCCGGGATCGCCAGGCCGCCGGCGGCACGCGTCGCCTGCGCCAGCGAGTCCGCCATGAACGCCGCCAGCTCCACGCTCAGGCGCTTGTGCCGCACGTTGCGCGGCACGGCGAGGCCGGACGCGTACAGCACCGTGGCCGGCGGGAATCCGGGGCGATTCGGAAACGGCGCGAACCCGATCCGGAGCCTCCGCCGCTCGACATAAGGTCTGAGCTGGGGGAGCCAGAAGTGGCCCGCCGGCATCATCGCCAGGCGCCCCGAGGAGAACCCGCGCATCTGGTCGCCCAGCGAGCGGCGCAGGCCGAAGAACCGCGGCGTGACCGAGTCCGCCGTCGCCAGGCCAGTGAAGGCGCGAAACGCCCAGATCGAGTTGGGAGCATCCAGGCACCCCGAGGCGCGCGACCCGTCCGGGCACAGCACGTCGCCGCCGAGCGCCCAGATGGACGGGATCCACATGAAGTCACGGCGATCCAGCCAGAACCCCCACTGGTCTACCACGCCGTCGCCGTCGCCGTCGCGGGTCAATCGTTTCGCGGCCGCGACGAACTGGTCCCAGGTCCAGCCGGCGGCCGGGTAGGCGAGGCCGGCCTGGTCGAACAGGTCCTTGTTGTAGGCGATCACCATCGGCGTGAAATCCTTGGGGATCGCGTACAGCGCCGCCCCGCGGCGGAAGATGCCGAGCACGCGGGACTCGAACAGCGAGGCGTGCAGGCCCACCCGTTCCAGGTAGGGCGCCAGATCCTCCAGCACCCCGGCGTTCACGAAAGCCGGGATGTCGATGTTGTCGAGCTGGACCACGTCGGGCGGGGCGCCCGCCACGATGGAGGTCAGGATGCGATCGCGATACTCGGGTCCGTTGGTGACGGCCTCAAGGGTGACGCGGACGCCGGGATGGGTGCGGCTGAACGCGTGGACATAGGCGTCCTCGAGCCGCTGCTCGGACCAGTCCGCCCAGTTCGAGACGGTGAGTGTGGTCCGCCCGCCGGCCCTGGCACCGGAGCAGCCGGCAAGGGCGAGGAACGTGAGTGCGCCGAGCGCCCCACGCAGGGAGACGCGGCGAGGGCGCGCCGGCACCACGTGATTACCCGACCCGGGCGCCGGAGGTGGCATCGAAGCGGTGCGTCCGCTCAGCCGGCACCCACAGACCCACCCGCGCATCGACCGCCGGCACCGGGGCGCCGCGCACCCGCGTCACCACCGTCTCTCCCGACTCGAGGCGCAGATGTACGAGGGTCTCGCTCCCGAGCGGCTCCACCAGCGCCACGACACCGGCCGCGAGCGCTCCGTCTTCTGGGCCGATCCTCCCGTCCTCGGGCCTGAAGCCCAGCACGTGGCCGCGGGCGCCGCCCGGCTCGATGATCAGGTTCATCCCCGGATTGCCGATGAACGCGGCGACGAAGCTGTTGGCCGGCCGGTCATAGATCTCGGCCGGCGTGCCGACCTGCTGGAGCTCGCCCTTGGCGAGCACGGCGATGCGCTGGCCCATGGTCATCGCCTCGACCTGGTCGTGGGTGACGTAGATCATCGTCGCGGCGAGACCCCGGTGGAGGCGCACCAGCTCCGCCCGCATCTGGACCCGCAACTTGGCGTCGAGGTTGCTCAGGGGCTCGTCGAACAGGAACACCTTCGGCCGGCGCACCACCGCGCGGCCGAGCGCCACGCGCTGTCGCTCGCCGCCGGAGAGCTGCGCCGGCTTGCGGTCCAGCAGCTCCTCGAGCTCCAGCATCGCGGCCACCTCCGCGACCCGGCGCGCACGCTCCTCCGGCGGCGCCGACCGCATCCGCAGCGGGAAGCCGATGTTCTCGCGCACCGTGAGGTGGGGGTAAAGCGCGTAGTTCTGGAATACCATGGCGACGTCGCGATCCCTGGGGGGCAGGTCGTTGACCCGCACGCCATCAATGAGGATCTCGCCGCCGTTCGGCTCCTCCAGGCCCGCGATCAGACGCAGGATGGTCGTCTTCCCGCAGCCCGACGGTCCGAGCAGCACGAGAAACTCGCGTGCCGCCACGTCCAGCGAGAAGGCGCTCAGGGCCGGGGCCTGCCGGTCGAAACGCTTGCTGAGTTCCCTCAGGGAAACGGCGGGCATGGGCCGAAGATAGGCGGGGGGGGCGGCCCGGCAAGGCGGCGCGACGCCGCTACGGCTGGTGCTCCAGCGGCTGGCCTGCAACCTCGCTCGTGAACGTGAGGCTCGCGATGCGCCACTCGCCGTCGTGCTTCATCAGGTGGAAGGCGTCAATGCCATAGTGGGTGGTCACCGAGTCACGCCCGACGCCGCACTTGGCGCGGTAGGTCACCCAGGCGTCGGCGAGGGGACCGTAAACCGCGACCGTGGCGTGGGCGATCTCGTCGGACCGGCTGATCGGACAGTTCCTGATGGTGGGCGCCCGCTTGATCGCTTGTTCGATGGTGACGGTCTGCACCGCGCCCCGATTGATGGCGGTGATGGAGGCCCGCGGCCAGAAGCACTGCTGCAGCGCCTCCCATTGGCGGGTGGTCATCCGCGCGTAGTACTGCCGGAGGGCGGCGACCACTTCCGCGGACGCCAGCGAATCGGCGGCCGCCACCGCGCCTCCCGGCCGGCCCGTGGGCGCGCGCTCGATGCGGCACGAGACCACAGCCAGAAGACCCAGCGCCACCAGGCGCGTGGGGCGGAGCAGCGGTGCCATTGCGCCGGAATGTGAAGCCGTGGGCAGCCCCGGGCAAGGAACCTGGCGGGCCGCCGGGCCGAGCCGCATATTCGCCCCGGCCTCCACTCCACGGGTCCGCTCCATGATCAACCGCCGCTCCTTTCTCGGCTCGTTCGCCGGGGCCGCGCTTCTGGCACGCAGCGCCCGTCGCGCCGTCGCCGAGCCCGCAGCGCCTGCACACCCGACCCCGGGCTGGCCCCCGGCCGTCTTCCAGGACGACGAGACGTACTGGCGCGAGCTGCGCCGTCAGTTCCTCATCCCGGCCGACGAGGCGTTCTTCAACACCGGGACGCTCGGCAGCATGCCCCGCGTGGTGCTTCAGGCAATCGCCGACGACATGAACCAGGTGGCCGGCACCATCGCGCATTGGGACTACAAGGCCGGCCACCCCGACTACATCTCGGGCTACAACCCCGAAACCGAGCTCCGGACCGCCCTCGCCGCCCTGATCGGCGCGTCGGCCGACGAGGTGGCGCTCACGCAGAACGCCACGCTCGGGATGAACTATGTCGCCAACGGGCTCCCGACCGAGCCGGGCCACGAGGTGATCCTCACCAACCTCGAGCACCCCGGCGGCCGGATGGGCTGGGAGCTGAAGTCGAAGCGCTACGGGATCTACGTCAAGCAGGTCACCGTTCCCGTGCCGCCCGAAAACCCGCAGCAGCTCATCGACCTGTACGTCAATGCCTCTACCCCGCAGACCAGGGTGTGGAGCATCCCGCACCTGACGAGCGGGCAGGCGGTCCGATTCCCCGTCGAGCGGATGTGCGCCATCGCCAGGGAACGCGGCATCTTCACGGTGATCGACGGTGCGCAGTGCTCCGGCCACTTCCAGCTCGACATGAAGAGGCTCGGGTGCGACGCGTATTACTCCTCGCCCCACAAGTGGCTGCTCGCTCCCGCCGGGAGCGGCTTCCTCTACATCACGTCGGACAAGCTCCCCGGCGTCTGGGCGACGCTCGCCTCCGCCACCTGGGACGACTACAAGGCCGGCGCTTACCGCCTGATGCAGATCGGGACCGGGAATCGCTCCATGCTCAAGGGCTACGCGGCCGCGATCGAGTTCCACAACCGGATCGGGCCTGCCCGCGTCGAGGCGCGGATCATGTCCCTGGCAAACCGGCTGCGTGCCGGCCTCCAGCAGATCCCGCAGGCGACCATCCACTCGCCCACGCACCCCGAGCTGGTGAGCGGGACCACGGTGTGGAGCCTGGCCGGCTACTCGGCCGGCGACCTGATGGATGGGCTGTGGAACCGCGCGAAAGTCCGCTGCCGCTCGATGGGCGACCCGCTGGGGGTCCGGCAGTGTTGCCACATCTACACGCTGCCGGAGGACGTGGACCGGACCTTGGAGACGGTTCGCCAGATGGTACGCCGATAGTCACTGGCTGCGCGACGGGCAGGAACGTGGGTCGTGGCGAGCCCGCGCCATCCACATGACCACTCGCGACTCGGCGTCTCGCTGCTGCCGGCAGATCGCCGCTCTGACGGGCGCTCACATCAGCGCGTAAAGCACCTCGTGCTCACCCGTCGCTTCGAGTGAAACAGCGCACCGTACGCCGGCGCCCCATCCGCTCACGTCGGGACGGACGTCGTTCCCGTCGGCGCGCACCCTGACGGGGAGGACCCGGCACCATGGCGCCAGGGTAACGAAGAGCGCGGGCCCCAGCGTGCGCTGCAGGGCGATCACCAGGCCGGCGCCGCTGCGCTCGATCTTCAGGTCGTAGACGCTCTCGCCACAGCGCAGGCCCAGGGCCTCGAGCCGGTGCCAGCCGGCCGGCAGCTGCGGCGCGATGGTGAGCCGCCGCGCCGGCGCGTCCGCCTCCACACCCAGCATCCCTTCGACGAAGGGGAGCAGCACCATTCCCGCCGACCACGCCTGGTCCGGGCAGGCGCCCGCGCACCGCTCCTCCAGGCCGTCCAGGGCCTCGTCGAACGCGCCGCGCTGCCGTTTGTACGCGAGGTCCGCGTTGGCGCGGAGGTGCGCGAAGCCCGCCTCGCCGAGACCCGCGCGGTACGCCGCCAGCGATGCCCAGCCAGTATACAGAGGCCACACGGCGCCCGAGTGGTAGCCTGCGTGTGAGAACAGCGGGTCGGTGACCGGGAGCATCCGCACGCCCCAGCCGGCGCTGAACGCCGGAGTAGCGAGCTGCTCGAGAAAGCGCCTGGCGCGCACCGGATTGGCGGCGCCGAGCGCCAGCGGCACGGCCTGCAGCGCGGTCTGCGTCCAGGTGATCGTGCCGTCCTCCCGCAGATCCAGGGCGTAGCAGCCGCGGCGCGGGTCATAGAACCGGTCCTCGATCGCCGCGGTCACCCGGGCCGCGCGGGCCCAGCACTCCGCAGCGAGACGCTCGTGACCGAGCACCTCCGCCGACCGCGCCAGGCCTCGCAGCGCCGCGTGCCACACCGCCGCGAGGTACATCGTCACCTTGGCGCCGCCGAGCGGGCCCGATTCGATCCACCCATGCCCGACCCGCGCATTCTCGATCAGCCCGTCCGCGTCCCCGTCGGTCGAGACGCAGAAGGCGTAGGCACGCTCGACGTGCGGCCAGATGGATGCCACGAAATCGCGATCCCCACTCCAGGCCAGATAGCTGGCGACCAGCAGGAGATACAGCGGCGTCGCGTCCGCCGCGTCGTAGTGGAACTGGCCGGAGGTCGTGGCTTCGTGGAGCACCTTGCCGGTCACATCCTGACGGTCACCCAGGAAGCGGATCACCTGGCGCACCACCGAGAACTCGCCCGCCGCCAGCAGCGCCAGGCCGGTCCAGCACGCGTCGCGGCCGAAAAACCACGCGTAGCCCGGCCGCCCGTCGTTCCAGCCGGGCCGCGACGTGGCGTGACCGGCGAGCAACGAGCGGCCCACGCCCGGGACGTCGGCGAGGAAGCCGTCCAGCCTCCGTTTCGCCCATTCGAACGCATTGTCGAAGGAGCGGTGGCCGGTCCGCACCGCGAGGCGCGCCTCCCCGAGGATCAGCGTCCGCTGCGTGCGTTGCCGCACCAGGCCCGGGATGCCGAGCCGCCGCACGCCGCGCAACGCGCGGTCGAAGTCCGCCCGGCAGGACCCTCCCACGACCGCCACGAACAGCGGCGAGCCCAGCGTGGTGCGGATGGTGCAGCGCACGGCGGGCGCGGCCGCGCCGCACGACGCCATCTCCACAGTGGCTATCCGGCTGAGGAAGACGCCCACCACCCCGTCGTCGCTCTCGGACTCGACCGTGCAGACGCGCCCGTCGCCCCGGCTCCGGAACGTCAGGTTGCCGCCACAGCCCGATGCGAACGGCCACATCCGCCTGAGGTCGATCACCAGCTCGAGCTCGAAGTCCGCCGGCTCGCGGCCCACTGATTCCCGCCCTTTACGCTCGGGCCGGTAGTCCACGAGCAGCGCCGCGTGCTCCAGGGCGACGAACGTCGTCTCGAGCAGCTGGCGTCGCGCCGTCTCCAGTGTGCGCGCAACTGCATCGGAGCCCACCGCGATTCGGGTGCCGAGCGCCACCTCGCCGTCGGCCCTGACCACCCACGACGCGACCGCCCGGTGCGGGTGGACCCACAGCTCCCGGATCCCCTGCCGCTCACCCCCGGTCAGGAGCGCGCGGCGACCCGCCAGGTCGAACTGCTCGTCTTCCCGCACCGGTCCCGCCAAGGCGATCACCTCGCGCTCGGGGTCGGGCAGCGCGCCCTCGAACTCCAGCCCCTCGGGAAGGACGAGCGCGTCCGACGCCGTCGCGACCGTGCCCGGCGACGGCCACCAGGTACGCACCCCCTCCGGCGAGGCGGCGCACCGCAGTGCGTTGAGGACCAGGCGCTCGAGCTGAGCTCTCAGGAGCCGGTCCGGCGCCGCGAAATAGGTGAACGCCCCGAGACAAACCACCCGACCCCGCCCCACCGCGTATTCCCACGCCACGACGCGCTCGGGGTTCTGGACGATGTAGGCGCGCTCCACGGCGATCACCCGCCCATCCACCGGCCACGCGCCACCGGAGTAGCAGGCCCACGCGTAGCCCTCCCCCTCCGTGGGGGCCCAGCAGTAGGTGCCGTTGTGGAGCGCTTCGACCAGCGGGTGGGGCCCATAGGTGGCGATGCCGCGGACGTGCGGATACGCCTTCATCTCGCGCAGCTCCTCGGTCCACCACTCGTCGCCGTGGTGGCTCCACACCGCCTCGCGGCGATCGTTCGGCGGCACCACCTCGAGCCCGAGCGGGCCCACCAGCTCGGCCGCCTGCAGGGACAGGAGCAGGCCGCCGCCCTGCGCGAGATACGCCCCCAGTGCGTTCGTCGGCAGCACCGCCGGCCCCAAGCCCCCGTGCAGCCACACCACGTCCGCCTCGTCGAGGGCCGCCCCGAGGTGAGCGGGTGCGTAGCGCCGGGCCTGCAGCGCGGACTCCGACGCCAGCCACTCCCATGCGGCGTCCTGCTCCGCCCCGTCGCCAGCCACCAAGCCCACGCGCAGCGTCACAGCGCGACCTCGATGGCCTCATTCATCCGCCCGCGGGCCGCCTCGCGCCCGCCCACTGAGACGACCAGCTGCTCGCCGTCCCGAACGACGTCCACCAGCGATCCCTGCATCGGCAGGCCACGCGCCTCGAAGCCGTCCAGGGCGCACGGCATCGGATCGACGACCAGACGCCCCTCCCCCGCCGGCCTCAACCCTACCACGTACTGCACGATGAGGTCGTTGATCCAGGAGTGCTGGTAGTCGTCGATCCCGCGGTACGCGCTCGGGCGTCCGGTGACGGGGTGGTAGTGCTCGAAGCTGTTGGGGCGAGAGGCATCGCCGTCCCAGAACATCATCCGTACGAACCGGGTGACGAACTCGGCGAGGTGCGCGCGGAGCGCCGGAACGTGGCTCAGGGCCACCGTGGCGATCGCCTCGGCCACGTGGCTGTTGGTCATGGGCCACACGCGGCCGTTCCACGGGCAGTTGTGACGCTTTCCCTTCCACGCCGCGTCCGCGTCGAACAGCGGGTCCTGCAGGCTGGACGAGGGCACCGGAAACGAGGTCCAGAACAGGCGCGCGTCGAACAGGTTCTGGGCGAACCCCGGCAGGTGCTCGGGACGCACGAGGTCGGTCGCGTACGGGTAGAAGCAGACCGCCGCCTTCACGTGAGTGCGCCGGCCGGTCGCCGGGTTGACGTCGCTGAACATGCCGGACCCGGGATCCCACATCCGTTTGCGCACCGCCTGCGCGGTGGCCTCCGCCTGGCGCCGCCACGGCTCGGGATCGATCCCGCCGCGTCGGCCCAGCACTTCCAGCGCGCGGAACAACGAGTAAGCGTAGACCGTGACGTCCACGCCCTTGAGTCGGATGCGATTCTCCCAGCCGTACAGGTCCGCGTCCGGGTCCACCGCCTGGTAGCGGGACATGTACTCCTGTCCGGTCTCGAACTGGTCGATGATGTCGTACAGGTGCATGCGCTGCGCGTCCCGCGTCGCCACGATCCATTCGGCGTAGCGCGCGAGCCCCGGAACGACTTCACGGAGGAACTCGTCGTTGGGGTGGACGGCGTCGAGCGCCAGGAGCGCGCCGCCCCAATCAGCGTGATAGAAGTCGGTCCCCTCGGCGTGATTCGCGTACACGCGCCCCGGAAACGCGCCGTCGAGGCGCTGATTGGCGACAAAGGTCCGCAGCACCCCGCGGGCGGGCTCCGGGTCGCGGTTCCACCGCAGCTCCCGCACGTGGCATTGGGCGCTGTAGGCGATCGGCTGGTGGAAGTAGGCGATCCCCTCGCATACCGTCGGGGCCGGGTAGTTGCCCCAGCCTCCGGCGATGCCGTTCAGGCGCAGGCCGTACCAGCGGTACGCCCAATAGCGCTCGAAGTAGGGGTCCGAGCAGCGGAAGACGGGGATGCGATCGAAGAACTCCCCCCACGAGGCCCGGCTCGCCGCCGCGAAGGACGACGCCTTCTTCAGTCCCGGGGCGTCGCCGAGACGCGGCGGCGCCGTGCGCGGCAGGTCCGGCTCCAGCCTGAGCGCCACGGCCAGCCGCGCGACGCCGCCGGGCGCGATCTCGAGCGCGCGATGCAGGCCGAGGTAGACGAGCCCGCCGTCAGTGATGCCGTCGAGCTCGCCACGGCACGCAAGCCCGCCGTGGCGCGGGTCCCAGCGGTCCCAGAACGGCGTGAGCCGGAAGCTCGGCTGGTTGGCCGTCGCCTCGCTACGCACCGCGCCCCAAGTGTCGGTGCCGCGGGCCAGAGCGAGCTTGAGCACGGCGTCCAGCGTCTGCCCCTTGCGGTCCGTGAGCCGCCGCGGCCATGACAGCTCGACGGACGACCACGCGACGCTGCCCTTGGGCACCTCGTCCCCGGGTGCGGTCGTCCAGGCCACCGCGTGCACGACCGCCGGCGACGCGCCGGTGTTGCGCAGCGCCCACTCGCTGCCGAGCACGAATCCGGGGAGCACCATCCGCGTCTCGACGGCCTCGATACCGCCCACCGACTGATAGGGGACCTCGAGCACGGCAGGGCTCCAGCGACGCGAGCCGGACGACAGGGGAAGCTCGCGCCCGGCATCGTCGAGGAAGGTGACCGTGAAGAGCGGCTGCAGTGGATACTGGAACAGGTGCGCCTCGTCCCAGAATCCGGGCGACTCCAGCCACGCCGGGAAGGGCGGGGCGAAGACGAGGCCCTCGCCCGCCGAGAGATACCACTTGTCGCCGCGCGCCAGCAGCTCGAGGGGGTCGCTCACGGCCGCCGAGGGAAGCGCGGCGATCCGCCCGAGCGGTTCGTCACCGCCCGCCGCCCGGCGGCGAGGAACAGGATAGGATCGGGAGCGAGCTGGCCCACGACCGGCGGCACGGGGCACGACCTCCGCTGCGGAACAGGCTAGAGCTTACAGCGGCCCGGCAACCAGGGGCAAGCGAGTCGAGCGTCGAGCCGTCCGCGCGGCGCGTGGCCGACGGGGCCCGCATCAGCTACGGCAGGAACCGCGCAGCGCGCTCCGCCCAGTGGTACAGCGGCGTGGGAAACACGCCGAGCACGACGACCGCGCCCGAGAGCGCATAGCACATCGCGCGATCACCCAGGGTCAGGGGCAGCGGCCCCCGCGCCGGCTCCTCGGGCAGCAGGTACGCGTGCTTGATGGCGACCAGATAGTAGTAGACCGATACGGTGCTGTTGACCGCTGCGAGCAGGACCAGCAGCCACCAGCCCTGCGACATCGCGGCGGAGAACAGGAACCACTTCCCCGCGAAGCCCGCGGTCGGCGGCACACCGGCGAGCGCGAACAGCGCGAGGAGCAGCGTGGCCGCCAGGAGGGGCGAGCGCCGGTGGAGGCCCCGCAGGTCGTCCAGCGTCGGATTGGAGCCGTCGGCCCCGACGCGCGCCACGACCAGGAAGGCCGCGGAGTTCATCAACAGGTAGAGCAGCCCGTAGAACAGCGCCGCCGCCATCCCGTCCTGCGTGAACGCGACCAGTCCGACCACGACATACCCCGCCTGGGCCACGGCCGAGTAGGCCAGCATCCGCTTCACGTCCCGCTGCACGATCGCCACCAGGTTGCCCAGCGTCATCGAAACCGCCGCCATCACGGCCAGCGCGGTCACCAGCTGGGTGCCGGTCAGCTCCGCGACCGTGATCAGCCGCGCGAGGATCGCGATCGCCCCAACCTTCGAGGCCGTCGCCACGAACGCGGCGACGCCGTGCGACGCGCCCTGGTAGACGTCGGGCGCCCAGAAGTGGAACGGGAAGACGGCCAGCTTGAACAGCAGGCCGGCGAGGAACAGCGCGAGCCCGAACACGGCCGCAGGCTCCTCGCCGAGCATGGGGAGCTGCACCGCGATCTGGTCCAGCCTGGTGGTGCCGGCGAAGCCCACCACGAGCGACAGGCCGAACAGTGTGACCGCCGAAGCGGCGAGCCCGACCACGATGAACTTGAGCGCCGCCTCGCGCCCCAACTCGAACCGGTCGCGCATCGGGACCAGCACGAACAGCGAGAAGGACGCGATCTCGAGCGCCAGGTAGAGCGACACCAGCTCCACGGCGCTCGCCAGCGCCACCAGCCCGGCCGTGGAGGTGAGCAGGAAGAAGAACAGCTCGGCCCGCACGTCCTCCCGCTGCCCCTCCCCGTTCCGCACTATGAAGGCGGCGACGAGATAGCCGACCGCCACCGCCACCTTGACCAGCTGGGAGAAGGCGTCCACGCGGTAGGTCGCCCAGAAGAACTCCTGGTCGGCCCCCAGCGTGGCGAGGCTGGCGGCGAGCAGCAGGACGCCGCCGAGGAAGGCGGCCCGCCGGGCCCGGCGCGTGCGGTCGCGCTCGCTCAGCAGGGCGGCGAAGACGAGCAGCACGCTCACGACGAGCGCGGCCTCGGGCAGCAGCGCGAGCCAGCGGCTCACGAGAACACCTTCACCAGCGCCCGGGTCGCGGGCTCGATCACGTCGAGAATGAGGCGCGGCATGAAGCCGAACAGGAGCAGGAATCCGACCAGGATGGCGCGCGGCAGCGCCAGGAACGGCGAGATGTCCGCCACGTGCGGGTGGGCCTCGCGCGGCTGGCCGAAGAACGCCAGCACGATCACCCGGATCGAGTACGCCAGGGTGATGGTCAGGGCCAGGACCACGATAACCGCGAGCACCGGGAACGTGCGCAGCGTGCCCAGGAACACCAGCAGCTCGGCCCAGAACGACGAGAAGCCCGGCACGCCCGCTCCAGTGAGCGCGGCGATGATGAAGAACGCCGACGCCACGGGGATGGCGTGCGACAACCCGCCCAGCTTGCCGATCTCGCGCGTGTGGAGCCGGTCGTAGATGTAGCCGACGGCCGCGAAGAAGAGGGCCGTCATGATCCCGTGGCTGAACATCTGGAAGACCGCGCCGTTGATGCCGGCCTCCGACAGCGTGGAGAGGCCGAGCAGCACGATCCCCATGTGCGACACCGAGGAGTAGCCGATGACGAATTTGAGATCCGTCTGCGCCAGGGCCACGAACGCGCCGTACACGATGTTCACGGTGGCCAGAATCGCCGTCGCCAGCGCCCAGTAGTGCGCGCCTTCCGGCAGCACCGGCATAGCAACGCGCAGGATGCCGTACGCGCCCAACTTCATCAGCACGCCGGCGTGGAGCATCGAGACCGCCGTGGGGGCCGCCACGTGCCCCACCGGCGACCAGGTGTGCAGCGGCCACATGCCTGCCAGGATGCCGAACCCCACGAACAGGAACGGGTAGGCCACCAGCTGGAAGGTGCGGCCGTAGTGCGCCGCGGCGAGCCGCGTGAGGTCGAAGGTCCCGAGCCCCGCCCCCCAGTACACGGCCAGCGCCGCCGGCACCACCAGCGCCGTGCCGACCAGGAGGTAGAGGGTCAGCTTCATGGCGCCGTATTCCTTCCGCGTGCTCCCCCAGATCGCGATCAGCAGGTACATCGGCAGCACCGCGACCTCGTAGAAGAACACGAAGAAGAACAGGTCCAGCGTCATG
>Ga0153915_10004884_pt1 | contig 12412 bp, 9 predicted proteins | sample Opewatmetagenome_2_FD_107003 | JGI IMG/M metagenome (GOLD analysis project Ga0153915, IMG submission 107003) | Freshwater wetland microbial communities from Ohio, USA - Open water 3 Core 3 Depth 3 metaG | ecosystem: Environmental > Aquatic > Freshwater > Wetlands | place: USA: Ohio, Lake Erie... | reverse complement strand
GCGATATCGAAGGGCTGAGGAACGATCTGCGCACCTCTCTTCTTGTTGATCTCGACATGCCGCTGCAACGTTTTCAGGATATTGGTGCGCAGGGTGTGAAGGACGACATTCTCAAAGCCGCAAACGAGTTCTATCGCCGGAAAGAGGAAAGCCTCGGCGCCGAAGTGATGGCCAGGATTGAGAAGATGGTGGTTCTCCAGGTGATCGACGAGAAGTGGAAGGATCACCTCCGGGAGATGGACGATCTGAAAGAAGGTATTCACCTCCGGGCGTACGGGCAGAAAGACCCGCTGGTGGAGTACAAGACGGAGGCCTTCCGGATGTTCATGGAGTTGTTAGATCTGATGAACGCGGAGATCATTACAACAGTCTATAAGCTCTTCCCGGCGTCAGTCGAACAGCTCCCCCTGCGCGGTCCGCAGCGTCCGCAACAGATGCGAACTGTGCACGATTCCGCACTCGGGCTGGGTTTCCAGGGCAACCGCGAACCGGTACCCGGAGCTGCAGGGGGACCGGGAGCCGGTCAGCCGGCGCCTCCGCGAGCCGGGAAACCCTCTCCGATCCATGTCGGCGAGAAAGTTGGCCGCAACGATCCCTGTCCTTGCGGGAGCGGGAAGAAGTATAAACACTGCCACGGCAAATGAGCGGTGGGGCGCCTACATGAGGCAAATCCAGTATACTCAACAGAAGGGGCCGGTGCGATGAAGAAAGTCGAAGCCATCATCCGTCCGTTCAGAATCGATGACGTTCGCGAAGCACTGGCTGAGATTGGCGTCAAAGGAATGACGCTGACCGAGGTCAAGGGATACGGCCGTCAGAAGGGGCATACAGAACTGTATCGCGGTTCAGAGTATCAGATCGACTTTCTGCCGAAGATCAAGCTGGAGGTGATTGTGTCCGACAAAATGGCTGACAAAGTCATCGACACCATCATCAAGGCGGCAAAAACCGGTCAGGTCGGAGACGGTAAGATCTTCGTCTATCCTGTCGAAGATGTTATTCGTGTGAGAACAGGGGAATCGGGAGAGGACGCGCTGTGAGGTTTCCCTTCGGGTATGGAGTAGAGAGTAGGGAGTATGGAGTGGCCCCGTTGAGACATCAACGGGGCGTTCTGTATGAGTGAGGATCAGCAGACGATACCGCCCCATTTCCGCTGCGGCTACGTGACGATCATCGGCGAACCGAACGTGGGGAAATCTACGCTGATGAACGGACTGCTCGGCCAGAAGATATCCATCGTCACGAACAAGCCTCAGACCACGCGACACAAGATCCTCGGGATCCTTTCGACCGACCAGCATCAGATCGTCTTCCTCGATACACCCGGCATCATCAAACCGAAGTACCTGCTGCAGGAAGTGATGATGCAGTTCGCCTCATCGGCCATTACGGACGCCGACGTCCTCCTCTTCATGATCGAAGCGACCAATCCGAAGGCAGGCGACGATCTTTCGCACGAAGGGGCATTCAGTCGGCTTCAGGGTCTGAATCGGCCAATACTACTTGTGATCAACAAAGTAGACCTTGTGCCAAAAGCTGACCTGTTGCCGGTCATTGATTTCTACTCAAAACAATTTCCATTCAAAGAGATCTTTCCCGTCTCCGCCCTGCGCATGGAGGGGACCGATGATCTGCTGAAAGCCCTGGTCCGCGAGCTTCCGGAGCATCCGCCGCTGTATCCTCTTGATATCGTCAGTGAACAGAGTCAACGCTTCTTCGTCAGTGAAATCATTCGTGAGAAGATCTTCTTCAAGTGCCAGGAGGAAATCCCGTACTCCGCGACGGTGGATCTCGTGGATTTCAAGGAACGGCAGGAGGGGAAGTGGTTCATCAGTGCAGATATTTACGTCGAGCGCGACTCACAAAAAGGGATCCTTATCGGGAAGGGGGGAGCGATGCTCAAGGAGATCGGGAGGATCGCGCGGCAGAGCATCGAGCAATTCCTCGAGCATCCTGTCTTCCTCGAGCTTCATGTCAAAGTGCGGGAGAAATGGCGGGAAGATCCCGAGTGGCTGCAGCGACTGGGCTACAAGGTGGATCGTTGAGTGTGTTTGCTGTGGAGAATCATGCCCGCCGGAGTCCTAAAGCGACGAACCAACCTCACTTCATAGCCCCGGTCGACAGACCGGACATCCCACTGTGGAGCCGTGGGAACCCTTCAGAGCCGCGGAGGGGCGAAACAGATCATCAATTCCTGGCCGTCGACGAAATGAAGAATGGGGAACAGCAAACTGGGAACCCGCAATTTCCCAGGAAGCTCCACACGCCCTCCCTCATTCCGAATTCTCCCCGCCCGCCCGACCAGATTTTGCTCTACTACGGGCAGTCGGGCGGGAGTTCCGCCCGCCCAACCACCTACGTCTTACTCGGGGCGGGCATTCCCCATTCTGCATTGATCGGAAATTCCTACAAATAGTCAATTGCGGAGTGCTAACGAAATGGGGAATCGGGAAATGGAACACAGAACTCGCAATCTCCCGGGAAGCTCGACGTGCTCTCACTCATTCTGAATTCTCAGTTCCAGATTCCCCATTCTGCATTAGTTACCACCCAATCCTCAGCTGCGCGAAATACGACCGTTCCTGGATAAACGAGTCGACAGCGTATGCGCCATCGATTTGAATGAACCGGAAGAGGTTTAGGCCGACCCCAAACGTCAAGCGGGAGTCCGCATAGCCCAGACGTGGAGCGATGCCGAGTACATCCTTGATAGCGTCGAGACGATACTCGGTCCCCAGACGGAACCGCTGGCCGTAATTTTCGAAGCGCTCGTCCTGCGCTGCGATGTCTGCTATATCGAATGCGACATCCCACTCCCGCGTGATAGCATACCTGGTTCCTGCGTTCATGATAAACGGGAGTTTAAGGTCAATGGGTTGATGAATAGTCTGCCTCTGCGCCACCGGCACAACTGCTGTGTCCCCGACTCCGTTGATTTGCTTTCTCCCTAAATTGTCCAGATCGTAATCGTAGCCCGAAGCCACAAAGGTGCCGCTTACTGTAGAGGTTATCTTTTGGACGGGGATGATGTTCTGCAGCGAGAGTCCGGCATCAAGCCCGAAATCGAAATGGTACCGCCCTCCGAGATCGAATGTAAAACCCGTTGCGCTAGCGTCAAAATCACCCCTCACCTCACTCCAGATATCGTCGACATTGTTCGTTTGAACAATCTTTGTCGAGAATCGGCGATTGATGATTTTGATATTGGCGCCCAGATCGATGTTCTTTGTCAGACGATAGCCGTAGCCTGCAGCCCCCACAATGTCGATGTGGGAGACGGAAAATGTAACAGGGTAAGCCTCCTTGATATTGATCGTGCCAGTTATGGGGTCAGTGACTGCATTCAAGATCGTCAGCAGATCGGCAGCCGCCTGCACCGCTGCGTTAATTTGGGTCTGATCGTTGAGGTTAGGGGGGATCTTTACCTTGAGCAGCGCATCGAGCGTTGCACTCTGGATCACCTGAAATCCTGACTGCACGGTCCCGAACAGAGAAAATCCAAAATTACCGATCTGCGCCGAGACAGCAGGGATCACTCTGAAACCGTGAGTCTTTGGGTTCTCACTTGGACCCACCACCGTCGTGAGGAGGTCGCGCGGGAATCGCATCCCGTCCTGAATGTCCTGGAGCGCAGCCAACATTTGAGCAAGTGTGGCACCTGCGGCAGAGAGGTTCTTCGCCGCATCCTTGACCTTCGTCAACGAAAGAGCCTGCCTAAATTCTCCGATATGATCTTTGAAGTAAAGCGCTGCATCTAATGTCTGTGGTGGAATGCTGGCCTGGACTGTAAACGCCTCGATTGAAGTCTTCGGAGTCGCGAGTAGAGCGGGATTATACATCATAGCGTTGAAGGTCAACCCGTTCGCGACTTGAGTCTTCCCCATACCAATCGCCTTCACGTCTTCCCTGTTTACCGGGACGAACAAAGGAATTGCTGCTTCATTGAACGTAGCGTCCGGGAGTGTACGAAGGGGCCCGTTGATATAGTAACCACCTTGTGCGAAAACGCAGGTCGCAGCGAGGAGGAGAGCGATGAGGCCAAAACCGATCCTCACCGGCGGCCGTCGCAAATAGGTAGAGTTCATTGGTGCAACCGTCTGGATGTGGATGATGCTGAGCGAAAGAACGTGACGCAAAAGTAATGATTGGCAAGCCAAAAATCAAAGAAAATCGTATATTCTATCACCATGAACGCAGAGCGGGCAAAAATCTGGACAGGATTCGTAGTTGTGAGCACAGTGTGGGGTTCCACATGGCTTGCGATCAAGATTGGGCTCCACAGCGTTCCCCCGTTTCTTGCCGCAGGCATTCGGTTTCTGGTCGCTGCAAGTGTCCTTCTCGTAATTGTCAGGATTCGCCGCCTCCGCGTTCCCTTTGATGCTGATGCTCGCCGTCTTTACATCACGTTGAGCATCCTGTCGTTCAGTGTTCCATTCGCCCTTGTCTATTGGGGTCAGCAGTTCATCCCGTCCGGGCTCAGCAGCATTCTGTTTTCCGTCTATCCATTCTGGGTGGCGATCTGCGCGCACCTATTTCTGAAAAGCGAACGCCTCGACCTCTTCAAAATCACAGGCATTACGGTTGGTTTCGCAGGCCTCGTGATTGTCTTCTCCGGGGACCTTCACTGGTCCGATTCCAATGCACTGTACGGAATGCTGGCGGTGCTGGCAAGTGCGTTTCTTCAGGGGTTTGCCCTTATTCTGATCAAGAAATACGGCCAGCCGATAAACCCTTTTGTGATGAATCTGGTCGGCATGTCGTCGGGCGCGGTCATTCCGTTGCTCCTCGGCATCATGCTGGAATGGGGTTCCCCCATAACGGTCGACACACGTGCAATTGGCTCGATCCTCTATCTTGCTCTGGTCGGGTCGGTGCTGACGTTTGTGACCTATCACTGGCTGCTGAAGCGGATCGAAGCCGTCTACCTTTCTCTGACGAGTTTCATCAACCCGATTGTCGCGGTCCTTCTTGGCGCAGCCGTGCTGGGAGAATCCCTCGAGCTACAGGTGTTCGTTGGCGCTCTGTTCGTGCTGTCCGGCATTCTCATCGCCAACGGAAAGCAACTATACACGAAGCTTGCCGTCCGGGAGGGAGAACGCTTGCCGTGATGAGAATTGTTTTATTAGTCGGCGTCCTTGTACTTTGGTGTCGGTGGGAAAGTCAATCACAGACCCCTCTTCGTCCATTTGAGAAGATCGGCGCATACGAGACAGAAAGGAACTCCAGGCTCGAGAACGGAATTGTGTCAAGTCCTCGAGTGGTAGTAAGTGCAGGATCGGTGGATATCTTGAACTACGATCTGGACTTGCACCTGGCGATGGTGAGCGAGGATCTTCGGGGTGTTGTAGTAATTACGTTGTTGATGAATTCTCCTGCCGATTCGGTTGTGCTGAATGGCGTTCAGCTCCAGTGTGATTCAGTACGTGTCGATGGGGTGCCTTCAACGATCGGTCTCGATCCTGCTCACGAAAACCTCTCTGTCCGTCTCGGAAGCGTTCGTGGCGCAGGAGACACGGTCAATATTGCCCTCTGGTATCAGCGTCCGCCGGGACTCCAGCGCCCAACGTCACGGCGGGGATACTACTTTTTCCTCGACACTGTCGGTATTCCCGCAAACCTCGGCTACACGATGTCCGAAACCTCTGACGCACGCTTCTGGTTCCCGTGTGTGGATCAACCATGGGAAAAGGCGACAGCCACGATACGTGTCACCGTTCCCGTGGGGTACGTCGCCGCGTCAAACGGGGCTCTCGTCAGCAGGAGTGACAACGGTGACGGAACCGAGACATGGCATTGGAGAGAGAATTATCAGATCGCCCCTTACCTCATGTGCGTGACGGTCTCCCGGTTTGCCGTATCCATACTGCCATTTGTTCGATCATCCGGTGACACGATTCCTCTTCAGTACTACACGTGGCAGGTGGATTCAGCACAGGCCGCCGCCTATCTGCCGACCGTGCATCAGATGGTCAGCAGTCTGAGTCGACTCTACGGACCCTACCCGTTCGAGAAGTACGGGATGAGCGCTGTTGTGCCTTTTGCCTTCGGGGGGATGGAGCATCAGACAATCACTACGCTGAATCGCTTCTATGCGACGGATGGACGGGTGGTCGTTCATGAACTTGCGCACCAGTGGTGGGGCGATCTGGTGACGTGCGGGACCTGGGCAGATGTCTGGCTCAATGAAAGTTTCGCGACCTACGGCGAAGCCCTCTGGGCTGAGTCGGTCGGCGGTCGAGCCGGCTTGAAGGATTACATGGCGAGACTTGTTCATTTCTTCTACGGTTCGTGGCAGGGAGCCGTGTACGATCCCGTGTCACAGGGGTCCAACCAGTTCGATGATCTGGTCTATAGCAAAGGGGCCTGGGTGCTCCACATGCTCCGGGGGGTCGTCGGCGACTCAACCTTCTTCGGAATCCTTGGCGCTTACAGGCAAAAGTTCGCTGAACGATCCGCTGTTACAGCTGATCTTGCAGCGGTAACGGACTCCGTTGCAGGGACTGACATGGGTTGGTTCTTCGATCAGTGGGTATTCGGGAAGGGCTGGCCTCAACTCCTGGCAAACTACAGCTGGTCGGGGGATTCAGTTCGACTCTTCGTGCAGCAGATGCAGGGCACTTCATGGCCGCTCTACCGCTTGCCATTGGTTGTTCGGACCTATCAGGGGGGCGGGAGGGCGACTGACCTCAAAATCGTCGATAGTCTCCGAACCCAAACCTTTGTCTTTCCAATGACCTCAGCTCCGGACAGCGTCATCGTGGATCCCGAACAATGGGTATTGAAACAAATTAACGGGAATGCGGCGCCTGGACACTCTGCGGGCTCCTTACTCCTTGTTCAGAACTATCCGAATCCATTCAGCACAACCACGACGTTCCGATACGCCATTCCCATCTCATCGGTGGTTACGCTCACTGTGTATGATCTCCTCGGAAGGAGAGTCTCGACGCTCGTTGATCGGGCGCAGGTTCCTGGCATGTACGAAGTATCGTTCGATGGCTCAAATCTGGCAAGCGGGGTGTATTTCTACCGCCTTCAGTCCGATCCGGGGAGCGGTGGCAGCCGAATGACTGTGACGGGAAAGATGATGGTGATTCATTAACAATGTGAATTAATTCGGGACCGACACTGATGATAAAACGCCTTGCGCACGTCGGCATTGCCGTCAATGATGCGGTAAAGTCTTCGCGCCTGTTCTCGCGCTTGCTCGGTCGCCGCCCGGCCCGCAGCGAAGAGGTCGCGGACCAGAGAGTCAAGACGGTCTTTTTCGATATCGGATCTCAGCGGATCGAATTGCTTGAGCCGATGTCAGCGGATTCCCCTGTGGCAAAGTTCATCGAAAAGCGGGGCGAGGGTGTTCATCATCTCTCGTTTGAAGTGGACGATATCGAGGCGGAAATCCTCCGTTTGAAGAAGGAAGGCTTCCAGTTGATCGACGAGAAACCGCGACCCGGCGCAGACGGATTCATAGTGGCGTTCCTCCATCCGAAGTCGACAAATGGAGTGTTGATTGAGATATGCCAGAAGAGAGTTGCGAGTAAGTATGGAGTAATGAGTAGAGAGTAAGGAGCAAGCAGCGAAAAGCAAACCTGTTTCTTTGCCTTTTTACTTTTGACTTGGATTTTGATATTTCATGACCCATGTCCGAGCATCCAACGCTCAACATAAGCATCGCCAAAGGCGACGTCGCTCTTCCAGAGAAACTGGAAAACCTCCCGGCCGGTCCCGGTGTCTATCAGCATAAGGACGCTGAGGGGAAGGTACTCTATGTTGGGAAGGCGAAGAACCTGCGGAATCGCGTCCGGCAGTATTTCCAGAAGTCGCGCGGCGTCGATCCCCGCATCGAGCGGATGCTTTCAAAAGCTACCGATCTTGAACTCATCGTGACGGATTCCGAGGTTGAGGCGTTAATCCTCGAGGCGAACCTGATCAAGAAGCTCAAGCCTCGGTACAACGTCAATCTCAAGGACGACAAGAGCTACCCGTACATTGTCATCACGAACGAACCATTCCCTCGGGTCTTCATCACCCGACAGATTCGCCGTGACGGCTCCCGATATTTCGGTCCCTACACCGACGTCAAGAATGTCCGCTCGGCTCTGAAAGCGATCAGGGACATTTTCATGATCCGGAGCTGCAACTTTGTCATAGACGATGAGGTGATCAAAAAGCGGAAGATCAAGGTCTGCCTGGATTACCACATCAAGAAGTGCGAGGGCCCATGTGAGGGCCTTGTGACTGCCACACGGTACAATGCAATGATTAACCAGGTGGCCGCGCTGCTTCGCGGGAAGACGGGGTCGCTGATTCAGACAATGCGAGCGGAAATGGAAACCGCTGCGACGGACATGAAGTTCGAAGAGGCGGCCATCCTGCGGGACCGGATCAAAGGACTCGAGGCATACGGCGAACGACAGAAGGCAGTGGACCTTGATCCGATCGACCGGGATATCGTTGCGTTTGCTGCGGAGGGGGATGATGCCTGCGGCGTGATATTCAAGTTGCGCGACGGCAAGATGATCGGGCGCCAGCACTACTATATGGGCAACGTCGAGGGGAAGTCCGAGAACGAGATCCTCGAAACACTTCTCCAACAGTACTATCTCGAGGCAGAAGATATACCAAAGGAGATCTTCCTGCCGGTAGGGCTTGAAGATGCCGATGCGTTACAACAATGGCTCTCCGGACGGCGTGGGGGACCGGTGAGTGTTTCGTGTCCCGTCGAAGGAGAGGAGGCCAAAATCGTCCGCCTCTCGACAAATAATGCCCGTTTTCTTCTTGACGACCTGAAGCTGCAGAAAATGAAGCGGGCCGACTACATTCCGCATCCGGTCACATCTCTTCAGAAGGACCTCCACCTCCAGAAAATGCCCCGGACTATAGAATGCTTCGATATCTCGAACATTCAGGGCGCAGATTCGGTTGCTTCGATGGTAGTGTTTGTGGATGGCAAGCCGAAGAAGAGTCAGTACCGCAAGTTCAAGATCAAAACGGTCTCTGGTCCCGACGATTTCGCCAGCATGCGCGAGGTGATCAAACGACGATACCAACGGCTTCTGGACGAACAGCAGGAGTTGCCTGAGCTGATCGTGGTGGACGGTGGCAAAGGACAACTCTCAAGTGCAGTCGAAGTCCTGCGAGAGCTTGGGCTGCGCGATCAACCTGTCATCGGGTTGGCAAAGCGACTCGAAGAGGTGTTCCTTCCAGCCCAGTCCGATCCGGAGCTCATCCCGAAAAATTCCACCGGCTTGCGGCTTCTGCAACAGATTCGCGACGAGGCGCACCGGTTTGCAGTTACGTTTCATCGATCGTTGCGCGCAAAGCGTACACTCAAGACACAGTTAGACCTGATCGAGGGCATTGGGAAGAAGCGTGCCCAGGAATTGCTCGAGGCGTTTGGTTCGGTTCAGGGGGTGAAATTCGCAACCGCAGGACAGTTGGCCGAGGTGGTGGGGGAGAAGGTGGCCGAGAAGATCAAGACCTATTTTGCGGAAGGCGAAGAGGAATCCGAGAATACATAAAGGCGTCCCGCCGAGACGTACCGCAAATGTTGGTGTGCCGCAACGTCGCGTCGGGGCGCCTCTTCCATCTTCCTGTTGCTCGAAAAGAGAAGTCCGCTACAATTGTATCTTTATCCCTCCGAAGAATTCCCGCCCAGCGCCCGGTTGATATGCGTTCCCCCCAGGGTCCGGCTCAGTGAACGCGACGTACTTCGTGTTGCTGATATTGCGGGCGTTAAGACTCACGACGCCTGTGAGTCCGGCAATGCTCCAATCGTACTCAATGCGGGCATGGATCAAGGTGTATCCTTCAGCGGCCTCCGATCCCACATTTGCACCGTCGATGTATGCTTTGCTCAATGTCTCGGTACTGAGCCCTATACTGAGTCCACGTACAGGCATGTATTGTAAGTCAACCATAAGCTGATGCTGCGGGGAGTTCGGCAACCAGTTGCCATCAACGATGTTCTTGATTATTGTTGGGTCATCCATCACGATGGGTACAGGACTCCCGATGGTGTAGGTGAAACGAGAGTACGTGTACGCAACCTGAAGCTCGAGCGGCTGCACAGGGGTGTAACGGGAATAGAACTCAATCCCGAGCCTCCGGCTTGATCCTGAATTTCGATAGAACGTTTCCTGGTTTCGGAGCGAATCGCTGATCCGGTATCTGTCGAAGTCGTTGTCCGTCGTCATCACGAAACCCGTCAGATCGTAATAGACTACATTTGCCACAGCACCGCGTACGCCCAGCTCGAAGCTGTTTGAAGTGGCCGGGATGAGATGGGTGTTGAAGCCGCCGAATTGGTCCGGGTTCTGTGCAAGCTCTTCTGTCGCCGGGGGCAGGAAACCCTGTCCCCAATTTGCGAACAGGTTGGTCTCGTTTGTCGGGGAGTACGTGATCCCGACGCGACCCGTGGTCTTTGAAAAGTCGGCGCTCCCGGACAGATTGTACGGATTCTTGAGCAAATCGTTGAGTGTGTTCTGGATCTTGTCGTACCGCAAACTCATCATGGCACTCCAATGCGCGCCGATATCGACCTTGTCGAGCGCAAACACTCCCGCGCCGCTCTGTTTAATCTGTTCGCGCGAGAGCGCACTCGTGCCTTCGATCCCGTTCAGATTTTCTGTTCGGGTCTCATCGATGGATTGCCACTGCAGGTCTGTGCCAATGTTGAAGGTATTCTTGATGAAGTCGTCCGGAGCGCCCTCCTTGAACGAATACTGTACGGAAGTTCCCGGCGTACTGATTGACCTGTGATTGAATGTCCTGTTGTTTGCCTCGGTGAACAGCGTCCTCTTCACGTAAGCATTGAACTGAATCTCGTGGTGCGGCTGCAAGGTGATCAACCCAGTGAGGCCGTTTGTCACGCGGTTTGTTTCCAGATACTCGTTGAACGGAACAGCGTCAGGGTTGGCCTGTTTTGGATCCTGCCTGTACTGGTCGAGGGTGATACCTTCGGGGTTCTCGTGGTAGGAGTTCGTCCATCCGAAAATCGGCGTGAGGAGGATCGAACTGGAGGGCGTGTACACGACTTTCCCATACACGTTGTCGCCCCAGAAATGCGTGTGCTCTCTGTACCCTGCCCCGAGGGCGCGCGAAAATGAGACGCTGTAGTTCACGTCCTTCACATCACCACCGAATTGCCCGAACCCCTTCCAGAAGGCGTTCGAACCAAAAGTAGAGTGCACCTGGGCGGAAAGGGGAAGGTCGGGCGAAGTTGCTGTGAGAATATTGATAATGCCTCCCGAAGCGCTGCCACCGTACAGTGATGCAGCGGGGCCTCTCAGGACTTCAATTTTCTCGACGGAGCTGAAATCGACGTCAAAAAAATCTGGGGCAAATCCTGAAGGGTCGTTGATTGGAATGCCATCATACACCACCTTGATCCCCCGTATTCCGCGCTCGGTCAGAATGCCCTGTCCGCGAATGGAAAGATGTACTCTAGATCCGTTGGCCTGATTGTCGACTTTGACGCCCGGAACGAGCTTCATGGGCTCATCGGCCGCGATTGAACGGTACAACTGTCGAATGGTATTGCCTCCGATGATGCTTGCAGAGAAAGGCACTTCTTTCAATGGCGCGCTCATGCGCGTGCCCGTCACAACAATGTCCGTCGGATATCTGTACTCAAGTGTGTCCACTTTTTCCATTTGAGCATTGGTCGCCTGGAAGACAGCGATGAGCAGGATGATCAGAAGCTTCTTTTTCATGTCTCGTCGTCCCTCTCGTGAAGGAATTTTCTCGGCATGGTCGCGCAACATTGCGGTGTTCCTACAGTCGCCAGCCCAGCGTCACGGATGCCACCACGTTGCGTGGCAGCCCTGGTTCCAGATAGACCGGCAACCCGTTGAGAAGATCAGGATTGATCCAGGCCGAAGCCGCATATTGTACATCGGCGAGGTTGTACACTGCCGTAAGCGCACTGACCTCCAGGGGCGTTCCCGGAATCTGGAGTTTATTGATGCCCACGGCTGCATTTAGTATGGTGTATGATGGAACTTCGACGAGATTCGCGTCATCAGCGAAGTAGTTGCCTGCTCCCAGCACCGTGAGTCGGATGTACGTCGATGCAAGCCACGATGGTGCATACCGCACTCCAGCACTGTAAAACCATTCGGGAACCCCGGGCATCTTTTTCTTGGACAGGTCTTGTATGCGTCCCGCTTTTCCATAGTGCACCGAGTCTATCTGGTAAACGATGTATGTATTCCGTGACCCCGTGAGTGCCAGATCGACGGACAAACCATTCTCCAAGTGGAGCCGGCCGCTCACCTCGACCCCTATCCTTCTTGTCTTGCCCGCAGTGAAGTAGAACGCTCCTCCCGAGTAGGGGATGATGTCATTGCGCACTTCGATCCAGTAGAGTGCAGCATCGTAGATGAGGGTCCCCCAGCGTTCAGCATCTCCG
>Ga0153915_10004883_pt1 | contig 12413 bp, 5 predicted proteins | sample Opewatmetagenome_2_FD_107003 | JGI IMG/M metagenome (GOLD analysis project Ga0153915, IMG submission 107003) | Freshwater wetland microbial communities from Ohio, USA - Open water 3 Core 3 Depth 3 metaG | ecosystem: Environmental > Aquatic > Freshwater > Wetlands | place: USA: Ohio, Lake Erie... | reverse complement strand
GTAGACCTTCCGCACCTCGAGGTAGTGCGGGTGCGGCGTGCGGTCGGGGAGCACCAGGCCGTTGATCAGGAAGTTGCCGTCGCTCGGCGTGCCGGGTGGACCGTAGTCGCCGCCGTACGCCCAGAACGGCTCGCCGTGGGGGCCGGTCGCGGCGAGGCCCTGATCCACCCAGTCCCAGATGAAGCCGCCCTGCAGCTGGGCGTGCGCCTCGATCACGTCCCAGTAGTCCTGCAGGTTGCCCTCGCTGTTGCCCATCGCGTGCGCGTACTCGCACATGATGAGCGGCCGGTCGCGCCATGTGGCGACGTACTTGAGGAGACCCTCGATCCGCGTGTACATCGGCGTCACGAGGTCCACATGGGGGCGCTCCCCCGCGCGCTCGTACTGCACCGGCCGCGTGTGGTCCCGGCCGTGGACCCAGGCCGACGTGGCCACGAAGTTCACGCCGTCGCCCGCCTCGTTCCCCAGCGACCAGATGATCACCGAGGGATGGTTCTTGTCCCGCTCGACCATGCGCTGCGTGCGGTCGAGATGGGCCAGGCGCCATGCCGGATTGTTGCCCAGCGTCGTGTCGGGCTGGTAGCCCATCCCGTGCGACTCGATGTTCGCTTCGTCCACGAGGTACAGCCCATACTCGTCCGCGAGGGCGTACCAGTGGGGGTGATCGGGGTAGTGGGACGTGCGCACGGCGTTGATGTTCGCCTGCTTCATCAGCTCGACGTCCCGCCGCATCACCGAGTCCGGCACCGAGCGGCCCGTACGGGGATCGTGCTCGTGCCGGTTGACGCCTCGCAGCGTCACGGCGACCCCGTTCACCCGCAGCAACCCGCCCTTCACCTCGACCGCGCGGAACCCCACGCGCGTGGCGATCGCTTCCGTCACCGTCCCGTCCGGGTCGGCGAGGCTCAGCACCAGCGTGTAGAGGTTGGGGGTCTCGGCGCTCCACTTGGCGGGGCGCGGCACGTTGGCCGTGAACACGAGCACCGACTCCGCGCCCGCGGCCACGCGGACGGTCCGTGTCAGCGCGCGGGCCAGCACGGAGCGTCCGTCGGCGGCCAGCAGGTCCACCACTAGGCGTGACACGGCGGCGCCGCCGGCCAACGCGTTGCGGATGGCGACGTCGAGCGTGAGCCGTCCGTCGGTGTAGGTGCTGTCGAGCCCGGCCCGTGCGAAGAAGTCGCGGATATGGACCGGTGGGACGGCGTAGAGGAACACGTCCCGCTCGAGCCCGCTGATCTTCCAGTAGTCCTGGTCCTCGAGATAGTCGCCGTCGCTGAAACGGTAGATCTGGACCGCGACGGTGTTCTCGCCCGGCCGGAGGATGTCGGTGACGTCGAACTCGGCGGGGGTCTTGCTACCCTCGGTGTAGCCGACCTCGCGGCCGTTGACCCAGACGTACCCCGCGGACTTCACGCTGCCGAAGTGGAGGAACACGCGCAGGCCGCGCCAGGCGGCGGGGACGGTGAAGTTGCGGCGGTACGAGCCCACGGGGTTGGCCGTGTGCGGCACGTAGGGCGGGTTGGGGACGAACAGATAGGGGATGTTGGTATAGATCGGAACTCCCCAGCCGAGCACCTCCCAGTTGCCCGGCACGGCGATGTCGCCCCACCCCTGCAGATCGTAGCCGTCGCGCTCGAAGCCGGCCGGCCGGTCGGTGACGCGGTCGACGTAGCGGAACTTCCAGGTGCCGTTGAGCGAGCGGACCAAGGGCGACGTGTCGGCCCGCGCGGCGAGCGCGGCGCGCACGTCCGGATAGGGCACGTACCACGCGTGGGGCGCCTGCTTGTTGCGGCCGACCACCGCCGGGTCCTCCCAGTCGGGCAACGCTGCGCGCTGCTGGGCGGCGATCCCACAGGGCACGGTGGACAGCAGCAGGGTGGCAGCGACGGCGCGGATGCTGGACATGGATCCTCCAGGGGACTCGACGGCGCGTGCGAAGGCCCGCCGGTGACTCGCAAATAACACCGGCGTCCCGGCCCGCGCCATCGCCGGCTTGACGGGGGATGGCGCGGCACGGATGTTCCGGCGCGCTCTCACCGGAGCTCTCGCTCATGCGGCTGCGTCCCATCCTCCTGCTCACCGCAAGCGCGGCCGCCGGCGCCGCCGCCCCCCCGCTCGCCGCCCAAGGTCCCCGGCCGTCCGACCTGCGGGCGCTCGACGCGTACGTCGCGCGCGCCGTGCGCGACTGGCAGGTGCCCGGACTCGCGATCGCGGTGGTGCACGGCGACTCGGTCGTGTTCGCCCGCGGCTATGGGGTACGCACCCTCGGTACGACGGACCCGGTTACGGCCCACACGCTGTTCGCCAACGCCTCGACCACCAAGGCGTTCACCGCCCTCGGCGTGGCGCTGATGGTCGATGCGGGGAAGCTCGCCTTTGACGACCCCGTCACGCAGCACCTGCCCGAGTTCACCCTGCGCGATCCGTTCGTCACCCGTGAGATCACGCTGCGGGACCTGCTGAGTCACAAGGTCGGATTCGGCGACCCGGACTACCTGTGGTACGGCGTGGACGACGACTACGCGACGATCGTGCGGCGCCTGCGGTTCGTGCATCCGGAGTCGAGCTTCCGCTCGCGCTACGCCTACAACAACGTGACCTACGCCACGGCCGGCGTGATCGCCGGCAAGGCGTACGGGCGCGGCTGGGACGCGTTGATCCGCGAGCGGATCCTCGAGCCGCTCGGCATGCGCGAGACGGTGACCGAGGGTCACGACCTGGGAGACCGCGCGGACGTCGCGAGCCCGCACGACGTCGTGCGCGACACGCTGCGCGCGATCCCCGACGTCGGCCGGCTGGTCGACCCGATCGCGCCGGCCGGGGCGATGTACTCGAGCGCCCTCGACATGGCGCGGTGGATCCGGTTCCTGCTGGACGACGGGCGGGTGGACGACAGCGCGCTCGTGAAGCCGGAGACGCTGGCCGAGCTGTTCCGACCCCAGACGATCATCTCGACGGCCGCGTTCTACCCGACAGCGACGCGCACCCTGCCGCGCTTCACCGCCTACGGCATGGGCTGGTTCCTCCAGGACTATCGCGGGGCATTCGTGGCGTTTCACACCGGGAGCATCGACGGCACGGTGGCCATCGTGGGCCTGCTGCCGGAGCGCAAGGTGGGCGTCGTCGTGTTCGCCAACCGCGATCACGCCGAGCTGCGACACGCGCTCATGCTCCGGGTGTTCGACCTCTACCTGGGCGGGCCGCGGCGCGACTGGAGCGCGGACCTCAAGGGAATGTACGACAGCCTCGACGCGCAGGCCCTGGCGCGCCGCGCGGCGGTCGACGCCGGGCGCGTGCCCGATACCCGCCCGTCGCTCGCCCTGGAGCGCTACGCGGGCACGTACGGCGACAGCGCGCGCGGCACGGTGACCATCACGCTGGACGGCGACCACCTCGTGTTCGCCCGCTCGCCGTTCCTCACGGCGGACCTCGCGCACTGGCATTTCGACACGTTCGCCCTCAGCTGGCGCAACGCGTGGCTCGGCCGAACGCTGGTGACGTTCAGGCTCGCCGCGGACGGAACGGTGGAGGGACTGGACTGGGAGGGCGTGGAGCTGAAGCGGAAGTGAGCGTGGAGCGTGGAGCGTGTAGCGTGCAGCGTTATCGGATCCCCACCGCCTTCCCGTCCAAGTCCCATTCCGGGCGGATCGCAATGCCGAGGTGGGTGAGGGCCGTGACCGCCACGTCCACGATCACGGGTCTGACCTCTGCGGGTGGGGCGACGACCGACGGTCCGCTCGCCAGATAGAAGATCGTCTCCTCCTGCGGCGACGTCCCGCCGTGCCCGCCTTCATCCCGGTGGCCGTGGTCCGTCGAGATCAGCACCAGCCAGTCCTCGCGCGCATAGCTTGGCCGGCGGCGCAGCGCGGCCAGCAGCTCGGCCACCTGGCGGTCCGCCCGGGCGAGGGCCGCGGGATACTCGGGGCCGAGCGCGCCGTGCGCGTGGGCCACTTCGTCGGGGTTGCCGAGATACACGAAGGCGGCGTCCACCTCGCCGGTCGCGAGCGCGGCCGCCGCGGCCGTGACGCTCAGGGAGTCGGCGACGTCGTACCCGAGGGCATCGCCATCGAGCGTCACCTTCTGGTCCACCGCGTCCGACACCAGCGGGCCGCCCGACGCGGTCGTCCCGAGCGGCGGCCAGTCGAGGGCGGCCAGCGTATGCAGCTCGGGACGCACCTGCTCGATCCGCGTGAGAAACTCGGGGTAGCGGTCGTACGCGTTCCCGTGGAAGTCGTTGTTCATGACGCGGTGCTTGGCGGCGCAGACGCCGATCAGCATGCTCGACCAGCCCGGGCCGCTGATCGTGGGGGAGCAGGTGACGGCGCGCGGCGCGTAGTACCCCGCGGCGGCCAGGGAATCGAGCGTGGGCGTGTCGGCGGCCGCGCGGATGTCGGGACGCACGCCGTCGATCCCGATGACGAGGACCTTGGGGACGGGTCGCGCGCGGGCGCACGATGCCTGTAGCGCCACCAGCAACGCGAGCCCCGCGGTGCGGAGCCGCGGGAGCGTCACTCCAGGCCGAGTCGTTTGGTGATGTGGCTCTGGACCGAAGGCGTGATGATGCCGCGCTTCAGCAGGTCGTCGAGCGTCTTGGTCACATCGTCCCGCCCGCCCTCGACCTTCCGCTCGCGCAGCTCGCCGATGATGCGGGCCAGGCGTTGATCGTACTCGCCGTGCTTCAGGGCGCCCGCGTCCATCTGCAACTTGAGGTGCTCGAGCTCCTGCGCGAACCGCGCGATCGAAACCGGAGTCATGGCATGTCCCCTTGATGGTGAGCAGGCCCTAACGCTAACACGGGATAGGGGACGAGACCAGCGCGTCACTTGGTGAGGGCGGGCAGGGGAACCTCTATGTCATGACGCAAAGCGGCAGCCTCTACCGCATAGTGCCACAGTAGTGGGCCACCTGCCATGACGTGAGCGCTTGCTCGCGTTCTAAGTGATTGCATTACAGTGATTTTGGTGATCCAACCAGCTTGATGCTCCGGCACGACTCTTCCTTATTGTCATGGTATGGGAGCGCTTCTCGCCGCCGTCCTGGCATCCCTGCTGGGGGTCGTCGTCGCCACGTGGCTGGCGTGGGGACGGCGCGCGCGCCCGCCGGGCGGGTCGTCGGACGGGAGCGAGGGGGTGTTGCTCGAGCAGCTGTTCGAGACCGCGCCGGAGGCGATCGTTCTGGCGGACATCGAGAGCCGCGTCATCCGGACCAACACCGAGTTCACCCGGATGTTCGGCTACACCGCGGATGAGGCGCGCGGGAAGTCGCTCGACGATCTGCTGGCCCCACCGGCACTGCGCGAGGAGGCCGTGGCCGCCACGGCGCGGGTCGCCGCCGGCGGGCTTGTGAGCTTCGAGACGGTGCGTCGCCGCCGGGACGGCGCGCCGATCGACGTCTCGGTGCTCGGCACGCCGATCCGCCTCGCCGGCGGGCGGACCGTCGTGTACGGCATCTACCGCGACATCACGCAACTCAAGCAGACCCTCGAAGCGCTCCGCTCCTCCGAAGAGAAGTTCGCGCTGGCCTTCCGCTCGGCCCCGGGACCCGCGACGATCAGCGGCACGGCTGATGGCGAGCTGCTCGACGTCAACGACGCGTTCGTGGCGGTCATGGGGTACGCGCGGGAGGAGGTGCTGGGCCGCTCGAGCGTCGAGCTCGGCCTCTGGGCGGAGCCGCGCGAGCGCGAGCGCATGGTCGCGCTGGTGGAGCGGGATGGGAAGGTGCGCGACTTCGAGTACACGTTCCGCACCAAGACGGGCACGCTGCGCACCGGACTGTTCTCGGCGGATCTCGTTCGGCTGCAGGGTGAGTCCTGTCTGCTCGGGCTGACCAACGACATCAGCGAGCGGAAAGACGCCGAGCGCGCGATGCGCGAGAGCGAAGAGCGCTCTCGCACGATTCTCGAGACCATCGAGGACGGCTACTACGAGCTCGATACCAGCGGCAGGTTCACGGCGTGCAACCCCGCGCTCGAGCGGCTGCTCGGCCATCCGGCGGGCCGGCTCGTGGGGTGCGCCTATCGCGAGTTCGTGGACGCGGGGAGCGTCGCGCGCGTGGCGCAGGTCCTGAGCGAGGTGTACGCCAGCGGGACGCCGCAGCGGACCGAGTGGGTGATCACGCGGGCCGACGGCCAGTCGCGGGGGGTCGAGGCGTCGGTCGCCCCGGTCCGCGATGCGGCGGGATGGATCGTCGGCTACCGCGGGATGATGCGCGATGCCACCGAGCGACTGCGCACCGCCCAGGCGCTGCGCGAGAGCGAAGAGCGTTATGCGCTCGCGGCGCGCGGCTCCAACGACGGCCTGTGGGACTGGGATCTGGCGCGGGGGGCGGTCTACTACTCGGCGCGCTGGAAGGGGATGCTGGGGTACGGAGGTGGGGAGGTGGGGACGGCCCTGGAGGACTGGCTCGGACGCGTCCATCCGGAGGATGTCGAGCGGGTGCGCCGGGAGCTGGACGATCACCTCAGCAGCGCGTCGGACCACTTCGAGAGCGAGCATCGCCTGCTGCACCGGGACGGCAGCTACCGCTGGGTCCTGTGCCGTGGCGTGGCCGAGCGCGACGGGCGGGGTCAGGCCACGCGGATGGCCGGCTCGCTTACGGACATCAGCGACCGCAAATGGGCGGAGGAGCGCCTGGTCCATGACGCCCTGCACGACACGCTCACCGGCCTGCCCAACCGGGCCCTGTTCACCACGCTGCTCGATCGCGCGGTGATCCGCCTCAAGCGCCGACGTGACACGCGCTTCGCGGTGCTGTTCCTCGACGTCGACCGGTTCAAGAACGTGAACGACAGTCTGGGCCACATGGTCGGGGATCAGCTGCTGATCGAGGTGGCCCGCCGTCTCGGCGCGTGCGTCCGACCCGAGGACACCGTGGCACGGCTCGGAGGCGACGAGTTCACGATCCTGCTCGAGGACATCCACGATGCGGCCGACGCGATCCAGGTGGCGGAGCGGATCCAGGCCGAGTTCATCTCCCCGGTGCTCGTGGGCTCGCACGAGGTCTTCACCAGCGCCAGCATCGGCATCGCGCTGAGCGACACGCACTATCTCAGGCCGGAGGAGGTGCTGCGTGACGCGGATACGGCGATGTACCGCGCCAAGTCACGCGGGCGGGCGCGGCACGAGGTGTTCGACGCGGACATGCATCACACGGCGGTCTCGCTGCTCCGGCTCGAGACCGACCTGCGCCGCGCGCTGGAACGGCACGAATTCGGGCTCGCGTATCAGCCGGTCGTCTCCGCCGCGACCGGCCGGGTGTCCGGCCTGGAGGCTCTGATCCGCTGGCACCATCCGGAGCGCGGTCTCGTGCCGCCGCAGGAATTCATCCGGGTGGCGGAGGAGACGGGGCAGATCGTGCCGATCGGGCAGTGGGTGCTGCGCGAGGCGTGCCGCCAGATGCACGCATGGCGCGCGGTGTTGCCGAACGGCGATCCGGTGTCGGTGAGCGTCAACCTGTCGCCGCGCCAGTTCGGCGATCCGACGCTCGTCGACACGGTCGCGGGGGCCCTCGCCGACACCGGACTGCCCGCCGCGGGGCTCCGGCTCGAGATCACCGAGAGCATCCTGATGGATCACGCCGAAGCGAGCGTCCGCCTGCTGACGCGACTCAAGGACCTCGGCGTGCAGGTCGAGGTGGACGACTTCGGTACGGGGTACTCGTCGCTCGGCTACCTGCACCGCTTCCCGCTCGACGCCCTCAAGGTGGACCGCTCGTTCGTCAGCCGGGTCGAGGTCGACGCCGAGAACCGCGAGATCGTGCGGACGATCGTGACGCTGGCCCGGAACCTCAGCATGGCGGTGGTCGCCGAAGGCGTGGAGACCGAGGGCCAGCGCGCCTATCTCCAGGGGCTCGGCTGCGACGCGATGCAGGGGTACCTGTTCGCGGGCCCGCTCGAGCCGGCCGGAGTCGAGGCGCTGCTCAAGTCCGGGCGCCGCTGGTGAGGGGCTTCCGCCCGGCACCCTGACCGGCCGGGGCGTCGGCTCGGAGACCACGCCTGCTGCACACCGCCCGGCCGGTGCCCTTATTATTCGCAATCCATCTCCCCGGCACGAGGGATTCCATGAAGCGCCTTCTCGGCACGGTGCTCGCCGTCGTCGTCCTGGGCGGTCCGCTCGCCGCACAGCAGCGCGCCCCGGTCTCGGGCATCGACAGGCAGTACGTGGATCCGGCGGTGCGGCCGCAGGACGATCTGTTCCGCTATCTGAACGGGAAGTGGCTCGCGACGTTCGAGATCCCGGCCGATCAGGCGGGCTACGGCTCGTTCCAGCTGGTCGCCGACAGCGTGCAGGCACAGCTCAAGGCGCTGATCGAGGCGGCCGCGCGCGCCAGCAACGCGCCGGGCTCCGATGCGCAGAAGGTCGGTGACTTCTATGCCGCCTTCATGAACGAGGCGCGGGCGGATTCGCTCGGTGCCACGCCGATCGTGGACGAGCTGGCGGCGGTGCGCGCCGTCGCGACCAAGGCCGACCTGCTGCGCATGATGGCGCGGCTCGCCCGCGAGGGGGTGCCCGGCGCGTTCGGCGCAGGCGTCCGCCAGGACGACAAGCAATCGGACCGCTACATCGTGAACCTGTCCCAGGGCGGCATCGGACTGCCGGACGAGTCGTACTACCGGGAGGACACGTTCAAGGCGCTGCGCGACAAGTACGTCGCGCACGTCGAGCGGATGCTCACGCTGGCGCGGGTGCCCGATCCCGCCCAGGGCGCCCGGAACGTGATGCTGCTGGAGACGCGACTCGCGCAAAGCCACTGGACCCGGGTGCAGAGCCGGGATCGGGACAAGGCGTACAACAAGATGGATCTCGCGGGCCTCGCGGCGCTGACGCCGGGGCTCGACTGGGCGGCGTACTTCGCGGCCGCGGGCGCCACGGGAGTGACCGAGGTCATCGTTAGGCAGCCGAGCTACTTCACGGCGCTGGCAGGGGCGCTCGATTCGGTGCCGCTCGACCAGTGGAAGAGCTGGATGACGTGGCACGTGATCCGCCGCTATGCCGACGTGCTGAGCACGGAGTTCGTGGACGCGGACTTCGATTTCTACGGCCGGACGCTGCAGGGCACGGAGGAGATCCGCCCCCGCTGGAAGCGCGCGGTCCAGCAGCTGAGCGGCGGGCTGGGCGGCGGCGGCCTGGGGTTCGCGGTCGGCCGCATGTACGTGGAGCAACACTTCCCGCCGGAGGCCAAGGCGCGGATGCAGGCCCTGGTCAGCAACCTGATCGAGGCCTATCGGCAGAGCATCACCCAGCTCGACTGGATGAGTCCCGAGACCAAGCAGCGGGCGCTCGCCAAGCTCGCCAAGTTCACGCCCAAGATCGGCTACCCCGACACGTGGTGGGACTACTCCACGCTGGCGATCCGGCGCGACGACCTGGTCGGCGACGTCCGGCGGATGGCGGAGTTCGGCTACGATCGGCAGCTGTCGCGGCTCGGCAAGCCGGTGGATCGCTCCGAGTGGGGCATGACACCGCAGACGGTGAACGCCTACTACAACTCCTCCATGAATGAAGTGGTGTTCCCGGCCGCGATCCTGCAGCCGCCGTTCTTCAACATGGCGGCGGACGACGCGGTGAACTACGGCGGGATCGGCGCGGTGATCGGGCACGAGATCGGCCACGGGTTCGACGACCAGGGGAGCAAGTACGACGGCGACGGGAATCTGACCAGTTGGTGGACGCCGCAGGATCGCGCCGAGTTCGAGAAGCGCACCACGATGCTGATCGAGCAGTACAACCAGTTCGAGCCGCTGCCCGGGCAGCACGTGAACGGCGCGCTCACGATCGGCGAGAACATCGGCGATTTGGGCGGGCTCTCGATTGCCTACAAGGCGTACCACCTCGCGCTCGGCGGGAAGGCGGCGCCGGTGATCGACGGCCTGACGGGCGACCAGCGGTTCTTCCTGGGCTGGGCGCAGGTGTGGCGGGGGAAGCAGCGCGAGCAGGCGTTGCTCAACCAGCTCAAGACCAACCCCCACTCGCCGGCCGAGTTCCGCGCGAACGGCACGGTGCGGAACGTGCCGGCATTCTACACGGCGTTCGGCGTGAAGCCGGGCGACAAGATGTATCTGCCGCCGGAGCAGCGCGTGAAGATCTGGTAGCGGCAGAGCGCGGGCGGCGGCCCGCCCGTGCAGCCGGTTGCGGCAGGGCGGGGGAGGCCGCGATATTGCAGCCCCGCGCGGCGGTATCGTCTAGGGGTCTAGGACGCGGCCCTCTCAAGGCCGAAACACGGGTTCGATTCCCGTTACCGCTATTACCTTTCCCTCCGGCAGGGTCGCAGGCCCCATCGTCTAACGGCTAGGACACCACTCTTTCAAGGTGGGAACAGGGGTTCGATTCCCCTTGGGGCCATTCCGCATCCCCTCCGCCCCATCCCAGGGGCAGAGGGGCAGGGATGAGCGCGGTTCCCTCATCTCCGCCCCTACTCCCCCTTCTGATCCGCTTCTACTGCAGGAATCGCACTCCCACCCACACGTTCCGCCCCGGCGCGTCCACGCCGCTCGCGTGGGTCCGGTAGAGCGTGTTGGCCAGGTTCTCGAACCCGAGGCTCGCGCTGAGCACCGGCGTCACCGCGACGCTCGCGAGCAGGGAGTGGACCGCGTAGCCGGGCGTGCCGTCCGGCTCGATGCGGGTGTCGGTGAGGTCGCGGCTCGAGAGCCGATCCTGCCTGCCGGCCCACGCCAGCTGATAGCCGGCCCACCAGCGGCCCGCCAACCCCAGCCACCGGAGGCGCAGCGTGCCGGCGAGCGGCGGGATCTTGGACATCGGCTCGCGCGTTCCGTCGCCCAGTGTCTGCTGGCCGTAGGTGTAGAGCAGGGTGGCGCGGCCTTCGATCTGGCCGACGGCGTGCAGCCCTTCCGCTTCGACACCCCACAACCGCGCCTCGCCGATGTTCCGGCCCTGGAACACGCGCTCGCCGTCGAGCAGGGTGTCGCCGTGAAAGGTCGCCGGCGCGCGGTCGATGAAGTCGTGGATCAGCGTGCGATACGCCGTGATCGCGGCCGCGGTGCGCCGGGTGTGGACGCGCAGGCCGGCCTCGTAGCTCACGGAGCGTTCGGGCTGCGCATCGGGGTTGGGGATCACCACGCCGCCCGGCACGGCGCCGATGTTCGTGAGGTCGTAGAGGTTCGGCGCGCGGAACCCCTGGGCGACCCGTGCCACCGCGTCCACCGACTCCGTGACCGAGAGCACCAGGCCGCCCTGGCCGGTGAGCGCGCTCGCGGTGTTCGCGACCGCACCGCCGAACTCCGTGCCCACCTCCGCCTCGGTGCGAAAGCCGCTCCACCGCCCGCCGGCCGACACACGGAGTCGCGGCACCACCAGGGTGCTGATCTCGAGAAACGCGCCGGTCCGGTCCATCGTGGCGCCCGTCGGGAACTTGCCCGTGGCGATCAGTCCGATCGCCGTTTGTCGGACCACGGGTGTGACCGCACCGGTCACCAGGTTCGTCATTTCGCTGTAGCTGTACAGCCGGTCGTGATAGATCTCGGCGCCCCACGTGAGCGCGATCGCGCGGACCCCCGCGACGATCCGGGACTCGCCCACCAGGCTCAAGCCCGGTGTGAACACGTCATCCCGGGTGTAGGTCGTCGCGGCCTCGGGCGCCCCATTCCGCAGGCGTTGGCGTAGAAAGCCCTCGCGCTGCACGGCCAGGCTGGCCGTGGTGGTGAGGACCTGAAGCAGCGGCGTGCCGGCGTGCCACGCGTAGCGTGCGTAAGCGAGCTGACGCGTCTGGGGGTCGAACTCGTACCGGGCATCGGGCCCCGGTGCGGGGGCGCGGAAGTCCACGTAGCGGTCGTAGCGGGGGACGTCGTCCATCGCGAAGTGCTGGGCCGCGAGGGTGAGCCGGTGCCGCCGGCTCGGCGTCCACTCGAGCCGCGCATCGACCCCCGCCGTCGTGAAGCCCGTCGGCCGCTGCGTGCCGACGGCGCCGCCCGCGCGCAGGTCGCCGGCGTCCGCCAGCGTCGCGCCGATGCCGAGGCGCAGGGTGCTGGTGCCGTACCCGCTGGAGAGGTGTACCCGTCCCCCCATGTTGGCCGACCGCGCCTCACCCGTGGCCCCCAGGCTCCACCCGAGCCCCACGGGGTGCGGGCGGGTGATCACGTTGACGGCGCCACCCTGCGCGTCCGAGCCGTAGAGCACCGACGCGGGGCCCCGGATGATCTCGAAGCGGTCGATGCTCTCGGGATCGATCGTGGCGAGGTACTGCCCCGGGCCGTCGCGGTAGGTCCCGTTGTTGAGTGGGATGCCATCGACGAGATACAGCACTTGGTTGCCGACGAGGCCGCGCAGCACGACCGCGCCCTGGCCGGCGGACGTCTGCTGGACGTGCACGCCCGTGGCGTTCCGCAGGAGATCCACGGCGATCCGCCCCTCCGCCCGATCGGCGCCCACGACCGTGTCCACCGACGCGGCCACGGGACT